>Ga0068863_100005322_pt1 | contig 12696 bp, 10 predicted proteins | sample KBSSwiS62_FD_66596 | JGI IMG/M metagenome (GOLD analysis project Ga0068863, IMG submission 66596) | Switchgrass rhizosphere microbial communities from Kellogg Biological Station, Michigan, USA - KBS Switchgrass S6-2 | ecosystem: Host-associated > Plants > Roots > Rhizosphere > Soil ...
TGGGGCTTCGCGCGCGAAAATCGGCTGTTCTCCGTACCGATGATCAATCTGGCGGACATCGATGCCGCCATCGCCGAGCTTGAGTTCGTGCTGAAGGCCGGGGCCCGCACGATTGGCATCCGCCCTGCCCCCGTTCCGGATCATCGCGGCCGCAGCCGATCATTCGGTTTTCCGGAGTTCGATCCTTTCTGGGCTCGAGTTGCTGAAGCCGGCATCTTCGTGAACATGCACGCGTCCGACTCCGGCTATGACGTCATCAACAAGATGTGGTCCGGCGGGTCGGGCGAGTTCATTGCCTTCGAACATGACGCGCATCGGCAGACCTTGGACGTGCTCGGCCGCCCGGTGGCTGACGCGCTCTCGGCACTGATCTGCCACGGCGTCTTCGCGCGCCATCCCAACTTGCGCGTCGCTTCGGTCGAGAACGGCGCCAGCTGGGTGCGGCCGCTGCTGTTCCGCTTGAACCACGCGTACGGCCAGCTGCCGAAGGCGTTCAAGGAGCACCCGGTCGACACGTTCCGGCGCCACGTCTTCGTCGCTCCGTTCTACGAGGACGACACCGAAGAGCTGAAGAAGGACCTTCCGACCAATCGCATCATTTTCGGCAGCGACTATCCGCACCCGGAAGGTTTGGCTGAACCGCTCGAATACGTGAACGACTTCTCCACTTACAGCGAAGCTGAAGTGAAGCAGGTGTTCCACAGCAACGTCAAAGGCCTGCTCGAAGGCATTCGCGACGAGGCGTACGTCTGATCGATACAGGGCTCCGGTTAGCATCCGACCGGAGCCCTTTTTGTATGTTTACAGACTTCGGTGTGACAGGAGCGTTCCGGCTGAGAGTCTGGCGCAACGTGTCTTTTCACATTCGACAACTGATGGACACTGCTCTCCGCCGGAGATGATGTTAGGCGAAAGTGATAGCTGCAGGACGAGCATCGGAGCTGTCCGCGAGGCGAGCGCCTGCCCGCACTGCTCTCAAAAGACAGGTGCCGTGTCTCACCCGTGTGCTGGTCTGCGTTCTGCCGACCTCCTGTCGGGCGCGAAGGTCGACGTGACCGCTGTTGTGACGGCCGATCGCCATCCTAACCCGCCGTTCCAAGTCCTCATCGTTGACGATTGACACGTCGCCTCTCCGAGCCTCAAATAAGGCATATGTCTTAATAAAGTTGCCGCGTAGATCGGCACGGGAGAGATGCTTTGGAACCGACACCCAAGACTGGCGCGGAGGAGGTCGTCGATTTCCTGGTGGAGAACGGCTACCGACATGTCTTCGGCCTGCCCGGAAGCCAGCTGGTGTCGGTCTTCCACACCTTGCAGCGCACCGACATCACCTTCGTTCCGACAGTGCATGAGTCCGCGACCGTCGCCGCGGCGGATGGATATGCCCGGGTCCATGGATCGGCACTGGCGATGTTGTACATGCTGCCCGGAACGGCGAATGGACTGGCCAACCTGTACAACGCCAGCCGCGACGATTCGCCGTTGATCCTGCTGGCCTCCCAGCAACTCTCCACGGCTCGCACCCATCTTGGCGCATATTGCGAAGGTGACACGGTTCCCCTGGTGAAGCCGTTTGTCCGTCTCGCTCATGAGCTCGGCAAGGGCGCGTCGGCGCGAAGCTGGCTGGAACATGCCAAGCGCGTTGCCGAGGGCACGCCCGGCGGGCCAGTGTTCCTCTCCATCTGCGAGGACGTAATGCGCGACCCCGCCACTGTCCGAAAGCAGCGCCTTTCCCAGCGTGGCGCACCCTCCGTGCCCGATGTCTCGGCGGTGGCGGCCGCCTTGCGCACGGCGCAGCGCCCGCTCATCGTAGTGGGCGGACAGCTTCGTCGCCTAGGCGGGGCCGAGGATCTGGAAGCGTTGGCCGCGACCAACAACATACCGGTCGTGTATGAAGCCGGCATGCTCGATCGGCTCGGCATCGCGCCGGGGCACAGTCATTCGCGCGGCGTGCTGGCGATGTCGGGCCTTGAGGAGGAGGCCGATGTCGTCCTGCTCCTCGGCACCCGCGCCATCACCGAGGCGAGCCCCCGCCCCTCGGAGTATTTCGTCAACGCGCAATTCGTCGCGCAAGTGAACATCGATCCCGCAAGGCTGGAATCGATGCGGCGGTTCGACTGGGTTTCGGCAAGTGATCCGGCCGCCTTTGCGAAGGCACTCCGCCAGCAGCTTGAGAATGCGCCTGCGAGCGACGCGCTGATCCAAGCCCGCGCAAAGTGGTGCGAGCCGAGACCGACCGTGCGGCGCCCGGGCGAGGCGCTGGGGCGATTGTTCGATGGGTTCGAGCGCTGCGTCGCGCCGCTCCACGATGCGCTGGATCGTGGATGGGTCGTCGACGAGTCGGTGATGGCCTCGAGTTTCCTCATCAAGGCCCTCGCATCCAAAGACGGGCGACGCTTCGCCGGCACCAACGGTGCTTCGCTCGGCTGGGCCACCGGCGCATCGGCGGGTATTGCGCTGGCCTCTGGCGAGCCGGTGACATGCGTCATCGGTGACGGCAGCTTGCGCTTCGGGATGGCGGGGCTCTGGACGCTCAAGGCGATGAACTTGCCCGTCACCATCATTGTCCTCGACAACCACGGTTACGGCTCGACCCGCAATTATGAGCGCGCCTACCTTGCGGACCTCGGTCGGACGGCGAGCCCGCAGCAACCCGGCTATCTCAACATGGACATGCGCACGTTGGGACCGGACTTGCACGGGATGATCGAAGGCTTCGGCATTCCCTGTCGCCGTCTCACCGCTGACGACGACCTGCGCGGCGCGGTCGAACAGGCCTGGGCGCAGTCCGCGAACGGGCCCAACGCCCTGCTGATGCCAGTCGGCTTCGAGGACGAATAGCGCCATGAACCATCCGTTGTTTCCCGCGCGGCCGATCATGGCGCAGGCGTTCGATCCACTCGGCATCTTGAAGCCCGGTAAGATTTTCGACTGATTGCTTGCAACGATCCACATCGGGCCACCGACCGGAGGAAGAGCGTGCAGCCCGCGTGGACACAAGAATAACAAAAGGAAGAGAGGAGAGCCTTCGTGATGCCCGATCCCACCGAGACGTTCCTTCACGCCCATGTCCTGATCCTTGGCGGGGCAAAGGGAATCGGACGCGCCGTTGCCGAAGAGCTTTCGCGACACGGCGCCCGCCTCTCGGTCGCCGACATCGACGTCTCCACTGCGCAGGAGACCGCCAGCGCGCTGTCGGCCGCTGGAGGCGAAGCGCAGGCACTGCAAGTGGATGTGCTTTCAGCAGAGTCGATCGCGCGCGCCGTGACGGAGGCCCGAGCATCCTTCGGCCCGATCGACGTTCTGCTGAACAACGTCGGCGCGATCCTGAGCGGTGATCCGCAAGACATTCCCGGCGAGGAGTGGGAGCGGATTTCCGATCTGAACTATCGCGCCGTCGTGTACGGCGTCCGCGAGGTCCTGCCGGCGATGCTGGAACGCGGAAGCGGGCACATCGTCAACACCGGTTCCTTCGCCGGCATGTATCCCTATGCGTCCAGCCGCATCCCCTACGCTGCGGCCAAGGCCGGCGTCATCAGCCTGTCGCAGAACCTTGCGCTCTACTGCGAGCCGCGCGGCATTCGCGTATCGTGCCTGATCCCCGGCCCGGTGCAAACCGGCATCGCCACGACGATGACCACGTGGACTCCCGAGGCGCCGATGCGTGGTCCCGGTTCCGAGTTGCGGTTGATGACCACGCAAGAGGCGGCCGCCAAGTTCGTGAACGGCCTGGAGGAAGGGCGTATTCTTATCGCTTCGGACGATTCTTTGTGGGATATCGTTCGGCGCTGGGCGGACGATCCCGACGCGTTTGTTCGGGACAAGATCACACAATTCGAAGCAGGAGAGTTCGGGATGCCGCAACTATGAGTGCTCCCACCAATCGCCTGGGGCTTGAAGCGCTGACACTGCTGGGTATCAACCCGGTAGAGCAAGTTCGCATCGCATCGCAACTTGGTTGCTCCGGCGTGTCGCTCGGCATGGCCGCGCTGGATCTGTCAAGCTTCGGCATCGCCGATCTCGGGCTGTACGAGCGTTGGTCGCTCGCGGATGAACCGTCGCTGCGCCGCGATCTGCAAGCGGTGCTTGCCGACACTGGCGTGCGAGTGACGCTGGGCGAAGGCTTCATGGTGACGCCCGCCTATGACATTCGGGAGCGCGCGGCACATCTCGACATCATGGCGCAGCTTGGTGCCGAGCGCATCAACGCGATCAGCATCGAACATGACCTTGACCGCACGAACGACCAGTTTGCGATCCTTTGCGACATGGTCATGGCCCGTGGCATGCGCTTCATCGTCGAGTTCGCGCCGATGAACCCCGTTAGCACCCTGGCGATGGCTCTGGCAGCTTCAGAGTACGTCGGACCGGACCGCTGCGGGGTCATGGTCGACACCATGCATCTGTTTCGGTCCGGCGGCACGCTCGATGATCTTCGGGCCGTGCCGCCTGGAAGACTCCAGTATGCGCAGCTTTGCGATGTCCCGCTGAAGGGCCCCGACATCCCGTACAAGCATGAAGCGATACTGGGTCGCCTTGCGCCCGGGGAAGGCGAACTGCCGCTGCTGGACGTGCTTGCCGCGCTGCCCGAGGACTTGGACATCGGCGTGGAAGTCCCCGACCTGAACGCACTACGCAGCGGCATCACCCCCTACGACCACGCCGCCCGCGTCATTCAGGCGGCACGGTCGCTGGGATATTGAACTCGCTTATCGCTCGGGATGATCGCCGCATCCGTCAGGAACCCTTAGGTCGCCAGCGGGCGCAGCTCGTCGAGCAGATGCTCGGTCAGTTCGATGAAGGGCCGCATGGGGGCGTCCGGCGCGATATACCCGGACAAAAGGCCGACATCCTTGTCGAAGATCGAGGACACGCGCGCGAAACCGGCCATGCCGATCGCGCCGAACAGCTCGAAGCCATAGCTGCGGCCGCTGCTGGCGTTGACGATCTGGATGATGCCGGCCCGGTCCAGTCCGATCTGCTCGCTCGTCTGAAGCGCCGCGTGGGCGATCGCCGCATGAGCGGCCAGCAGAGTGTTATTGACCAGTTTCGCGGCCTGGCCGGCCCCCGGTTCGCCTGTCCGCACGATCGTCGTTGCGTAAGCGCGCAGAACCGCCTCGCTGGCGGCGAACGCTTCCTCGCTCGAGCCGATCATGATGGTCAGGGAGCCCTCACGTGCACGGACATTGCCTCCGCTGACCGGCGCATCGACGAACACCAGGTCCCTGGCCTCCGCCAGAGCCGCCAGATCGCGGCAAGTGTCAGGATGAACGGTGGAATGGACCACGATCGTTCCGCCGGCACGCATGTGCGGCATGATGGCCTCGCAAACCTGGCGCACGCCGGCATCGTCGAACACGCAGATACCGATCCAGTCCGATTGCTGCGCCAGCGTCTGCAGATCTGGCGCAACTTTCGCGCCGGCCTCGGCGAAGGGTGCGCAGGCTTCGGGTCGCCGGGCCCACACCGTAACCTCGTGCCCGGCTTCCAACAGGCGCAGCGGCATGGGTCCGCCCTGATCCCCCAAGCCTACAAAGCCGATCTTCATCACGCTCCCTCCATGACTCAACGGCGGATCGTCTACAGCAGCCAGCCTGGAGGCACAGCAGGGACATACAAACATCATCCATCCGATAAGCCACGAGCGGAACTCGGCAAAGGCGGATACTTCGTCCCTCATGCGAAGCGATGATGCACGGTCCGACATGAAGATCGGACGATGCGGGAGCAGAGAGATGCCCAACAGCAGTGACGATCCACCCACACCGCCGGCGAGCACGATCGCCTTGCCTCCTCTCACGGAGGGTTCGCTCAGTCGAAAGCGAGGCATCGTCGCGGTCGCGGTCCTGACCACCGTGTTGTTCTTCAATACTCTCGACCGCATGCTGATCGCGATCCTGCTGGAACCGATCAAGACCGATCTCAAGCTCAGCGACAGCCAGATTGGCCTGGCCGTCGGTCTGCTGTTCGCGGTCTGCTACGCAGGCTTCAGCATTCCTGCAGCACGCCTTGCCGATCGCGGCGACCGCCCGGTGTTGCTGGCATTGTTGCTGTGCGCGTGGTCGACGATGACGATGGCGATGGCCGCGGTGAACGGTTTCGCGGCGCTTGTCATCGTGCGCATGGCGGTGGGCGCTGGTGAATCCGGCTGTCATCCCACCAACCATTCGCTGGTGGCGAGCTACTTTCCGCCAGAGCGGCGCGGACGCGCGCTCGGGTTCATCGGCGCCGGCGGTGCGCTGGGCGTCATGTTCGCCATGATCGCGGGCGGTGCCGCGGCAGCGGAATTCGGCTGGCGCGCGACCTTCCTCATCATGGGAGCGCCCGGTATCCTCCTCGCCCTCGTCGTATGGCGGGTGCTTCCCGAAGCCCGTCGCGCACTGCCGGTAGAACAGCGTCCGCGCGCGACGCCCCTCGTCCGATCGATCCGGGATCTGATCGCAAACCGCACCTTTCTCTGGCTCTCGGCCGCAGGCGTGCTCTGCACCGGCGGTTCCACCGGGGTATCGACGTGGATGGCCGCCTATTTCATGCGCACATATGGCCTGCCGATCCAAAGCGCCGGCTTGTGGCTCGGCCTTGTCGGCGGAACGGCCAGCGTCGTCGGCTATGTCCTGAGCGGCTTCGTCGGCGGTAAGACTCTGGACTGGGACAGGACGGTCAAGCTGCCGGGAATGCTCATCATCTTCGCCGGCATGGCATTGATGGTCCCGTTCCTGATGCCGACCTGGCGGCTTGCCTTGCTGTTCCTGGTGCCGGCGATGTTGTTCACCAACTTCTGGTACGGGGCGGTCTTCGCCACGATCCAGAACGTGGTTCCACCCGCAAATCGCGCCTTGGCGGTGGCCTTGACGTTGCTGGCCATGGGATCGCTGGGCAATGGGCTGGGACCGAGCCTCGCGGGCATCCTCTCCGATCTGCTCGCGCCGGTAGCGGGACAACGCAGCCTGCTCTTCGCCCTGCTGTTCATGGCATGCTGGGTCTTGGCGGGCGGCCTGTGCCTGATCAGAGCCTATCGCCTGCTGCGTGCCACGAATGGGTGAAGCGAGCGGAAAGCAGAAGGCACGGCACGGACACCAACGGGAGCAGCGAATGCAGGTCGGCTGGATAGGGTTGGGGGAGATCGGCGGGCCAATGGCTCGGCGCGCATTGCTCGCGGGGCACCGCATCCTTGCTTACGAACGCGGCCAGGCAGTCAAGGAACTGCGGGCGGGGGGCGTGGCCCTCTCCCGCGACTACACAACCATTGCTGCGGCTTGCGAAGTCCTGACGATCTGCCTGTTCAACGACGCGCAAGTGAAAGCGGTGCTGCTCGATCAAGGCGCGCTCGCCGCGATGAGGCCCGGTAGCGTGCTGGTCCTGCATACGACAGGGTCGCCCGAACTTGCACGCCAGTTACAGGATGCGGCGCCAGAGGGCGTCGCGGTGTTGGATGCCACTTTCAGCGGGTCACCCGCCCAAGCCGAACACGGAACGCTGACGATCATGGTCGGCGGAGCAACGGAGGCGGTCGCTCGCGCCCAGCCGTTACTGGCGTCCTATGCGGCACGGGTCCATCACGTCGGCTTGCTGGGCCAAGGCCAGGTGGTGAAGCTGCTCAACAACCTGCTCTTTGCCGCCAACTTGCGTTTTGCGGCAGAAGTGCTTGGCCTGGCTGAGCGCCAAGGGCTCGATCCGGGCACTTGCGCACGCATCTTCCAGGGCTGCAGCAGCGCCAGCACCGCCGGCGCGCTATTTGCGGACGCCGGCGTTGCCGAAACGCTGGATCGCACGCACGCCTTCCTGAGCAAGGACGTCGCCACTGCAGCAGACAGCTTGCAGGAACTGGGCCTATCAAGTGCGATGCTGGCGCCGGTGATTGCCAGCTATGTACCCGACTGATCGCTGGGAAAGTCCGCCGCTGGCTGCCGCACTCACGGCGTGGCAGCAGCAGCGGTATCGGCCAGGGCAGCGGCGAGCTGCGGCACTTCGGCCAGAGAGCGGAGCGTGTCGTTAAGATGCGTGCATCCATCCGTGCGCGGCAATCGCTCCACCACGGCGCGACGTAGATCGGCCAGCGGCGTCCCAACCATGCGGCCGATGTTGAGGATGGCCGAGGGACACACCTCGAACGGCAATATCCTCGGGTCCGCCGTCACCGCCCGCAGGGTCGCCGTGCGGCGGTCCGCGCGCGCGCTGAGCAGATATTCATGAACCGCCCTGCGCTCGCCAGTTTGCGTTGCGGCGCTGTCTTGGAAGAAGGCTTCGATCACGATGTCCTCACCTTCGAACCAGACGTCGATGCAGCGTGCTCGGCGAGCGGAAATTTCGTGCCACTCGGGCAACTCGTGCCAACCATGACGGTCATCGGGCGATCCCAGCGGTGGCACGTCGCCATTCCGTTGCAACGCGTCACGCGACGGACCGAGAGCGGGAGATCCCGGAGCAAAGCCGATGCATACACCCTCCATCCTCTGCCGCACGGCGGCAAGGTCCAGCCCCTCGGTCATTTGCCGCCTTGTTTGCGCATTCCATTGAGTCCAGGCGAATGGAGCAACCAGACTGGCTCCGCCAACATCATCCAGCAGCAGATAGAGCGGCGTGCCTGCCCGCGCCTCTGCGGGTAACGCTTCGCCGATCGCACCGCGCAAGTGCCCGCCAGCACGCGCGCCGATCAGGGCCTCGATCCCCGGGCGGACCGGCGTGGCGCTGATCCGCACGATCTCGCGCGCTTGCGTGATCTCCAGGTCAACGCGGTCGAATGCAAGGACTTGCAGATCATCGACATCCGCGCCCGTCAGCAGATCGCGCGCTGTCCCGGTCTGCAGCATGGTGCCAGTCGCACCCCCGGGCCAGCGCGTGTCGATGGTGGAGGTACGCCGCACGGAGAAGGGCCGGCGCGGCGGCGTAGGCGGCGCCGGACCATTTACGGTTGGATGTGATTGACTGGCCATGAGCAAACTATGTGTCACGGCACGACGACGCACGGAAGGCGATTTCATGGCACAATCCGGGCTCGCGGACCGGCCATCGCGCCTGTGATTGAACCACTCGGCCGGCCGCCGATCACATCACGCGCCAGTGAAGTTCGGCTTACGCTTCCCGAGAAAGGCATCGACCGCTTCGTGGTGATCGGGCGTCTCATGCACCAGCGCCTGGTACGCCGCGGACATCTCCAGCACTTCGTTCAGGCGCATGGTCTGGGAATCGATCAGCAGCCGCTTGGCGACCCGCAGCGAACGCGGCGGATTGGCGGCGACGCGCTCGGCCAAAGCAAGTGCCTCATCCATCAGCGTTTCAGCCGGAACCACGCGCGAGACGAGACCATACTCCAGCGCCTCCTGGGCGCTCAGTGTGTCGCCGGTGAACAGCATCTCGGCCGCGCGGGCATAGCCCACCGCGCGCGGCAGCGCCCAGGCGCCGCCGTCCCCAGGGATCAATCCCATCTTGATGAAGCCCGCGGCGAACTTCGCTTTGTCGGACGCGATGCGCATGTCGCAAAAGCAGGCGAGATCGTTGCCAAGGCCGACCGCGAAGCCGTTCACCGCTGCGATCAACGGCACGTCGCAGTCGTAAAACGCGCGCGTGATGCGCTGTACGCCCCGGCGGTAGTTGGCGCGGGTGCCAAGCGGGGTATCCATTGGACCGATCCCGGTCCGGTCCTTCATGCTCTGCACGTTTCCGCCGGCTGAAAAAGCGCGCCCCGAGCCCGTGATGATGCCGACGCTGACGCTTTCGTCGTCGTTCAGGCCTTCCAGGGCCCGGACGAGATCATCACAGTCCTCGTGCTCGGCGATCGCATTCATCGTGTCGGGATGATTGAAGGTGAGGATCGCGATGCGGCCCTGCCGCTCGATAGTCACATAATCGCCCACGCAAGGTCCCCTTCAGCTTGATCAGACCTCGCCCATGCGCGACTTCGCGCCCACGCGCAACGCTCCGCTGCTGCTGCAACAACGGAGGGATCATATCGGTGATACACGAAGAGCGACGCGGCACTCTCTATTAAGGCGAGTTTATTAGTGGTAGCGCGCGATCATGCCATACAGTCACATCGTCGTGGGGGGAGGATCTTCCGGCTCGGTGATGGCAAGCCGCCTCTCGGAAGACGGCGCCAACCGCGTGTTGCTGCTCGAAGCGGGGCCCGATCTGCCGCCCGGTCAGGAGCCCGCCGCCATTCTCGACAGCTATCCCGGTAGCGCTTATCTGGATCCCCGCTTCGTGTGGTCGGACCGGCGCGTCACGCTGGCGCCACATGGCAACAATGCGCCTGATGGCGGGCCGCCCCTGCGCCGCTACGAGCAAGGCCGGGTGATTGGTGGCAGTTCGGCCATCAACGGTCAGATGGCGAACCGCGGCGTTCCGGACGACTATGACGAGTGGGAGCGCCGCGGCGCTCGCGGCTGGGGCTGGAAGGATGTGCTGCCCTTCTTCCGCAAGCTCGAGACCGATCTCGATTTCGACGGCCCGCTGCACGGTCGCGACGGCCCCTTACCCATCCGCCGGGTGCCGTTCACGCAGTGGCCCGGCCAGGCGCGCGCATTCTCGGCCGCGCTCAAGCAACACGGCCTGCCTTGGCTCGACGATCAAAATGGCGAGTTCCAGGACGGCCATTACCCCATCACGATCTCCAACGTGGACGATCACCGGGTCAGCACGGCAATGGCGTGGCTTACCGCGCAAGTACGGGCCCGACCCAATCTCACCATCCGCACCGACTCCACCGTAGACGAGCTCCTGTTCGACGGCATCCGGGTACGCGGCGTGCGGGTCGGCCGGGAGGAGATCGAAGGGCGCACGGTGATCCTTTGCGCGGGCGCGCTCTACACGCCCGAGATCCTGCTGCGGGCCGGGATCGGCCCGGGTCAGGAACTGCGCGAGCTGGGCATCGCGGTGCGCTCCAGCCAGCAAGGGGTCGGACGTGGCCTGTCCGACCATCCGTCCGTGGCGATCGCCAGCTATCTGCATCCCGCCGCGCGGCTGCACGCACAGCGCCGCCACATCATGCTGGGAATACGCTTCTCGAGCGATCGGGCGCGTTATCCGGCAGGAGATTTGGCCGGTATCCTCTCCACCAAGGCGGCTTGGCATGCCGTTGGGGAACGCCTGGGCACTCTGGCGATCTGGATCAACAGCCCGCTGTCGGAAGACGGCCGCATCACGCTTTCGACCCGTGACGCGCGCGTCGCCGCTAACGTGGATTTCGCGCTGCTATCCGATGCGCGCGATGTCGAGCGGCTGCGCAGCGGTTTCCGCCGCATGGCGCGCGTCCATCTCTCGCCTTTGCTGCACGACGTCATCGCCGATCCGTTCCCGGCCAGCTACAGCGAGAAAGTGCGCCAGATCGGTGCCATCAACCTGCGCAACACGATCCTCACGCGCATTGCCGCGCTGTTCCTGGACGGTCCGGAATGGATGCGCCGCCAGTTTCTGCAGCGGGCGGTGATGGAGGGAGAGGCGCTCGCCACGCTGATGGCCGACGATGCCGCCTGCGACGCCTTCATCCGTTCGGCCGTCGCCGGCGTATGGCACGCCAGCAGTTCTTGCCGGATGGGCGCACCGGACGATCCCATGGCGCCGCTGCTGCCTGACGGGCGGGTGAAGGGGATCGAGGGCTTGCGCGTGGCGGATGCATCGGCCTTCCCCGCGATTCCCAGTGCCAACACCAACCTGCCCACGATCATGCTGGCGGAAAAGCTCGCGGACGCGATCCGCAAGGCTGGCTGAAGGAACGGTCAGGCTACTGCACCGGTCTCTTCAAAGTGTCCCCGCGTTGGGTTGCGCATCATCGCGCGCGGCGAGCACGGCCCGGATCTCCCGGTGGCGCTGCCTGGTCAGCGGATAGCCGAACATCGCCAGCATCGAGCCGAGCGAGCAGAGCATCGGCAACCCGATATAGACGAACGTCAGCCCAGTGAGCGCGGCGGGCGTGTTGCGCTCCGCCAGCGCCGGCACGTAGGAGAAGGCCGCCAGCACCAGCAGCCCAAGGCCGACCGACAAGGCATGACCCAGTTTGAAGACACCGGTCAGCAAGGCATAGAGCAGCGCGGTACGGTCCGCGCCACGGACCAGTCGCTCCTCGTCGGCCGCGTCCGCGATCATCGCGCGGGGCAGCATGTAGGTGGCGCCATAGAAGAAGCCGCCGATCGCGGCCGGGACCATGAGCATGGGCACGTTGCCCGGCGGAACGAACAGGAACAGCGTCTGGCCGACCGAAGCGCCCAGAGCACCGAAGATCAGCGCGCGATGTTTCTCGAAGCGTTCGGCGATGCGTCCCCAAAGGGTAGCCGTCAGGACTCCCACCAGGAAATAGACGACGATTTGCGTCCCGAAGTCGCCGATGGTGAACCCCTTGACCGACGTGGCGAACATGATCCCGGTCACCGCGCCGATGCCTACGCTCAAGCCCAGCAGCAATTCGGCCAGGATCACCCGGCGTGTGGCGGGAAGCGCGAACAGCGCCAGATAGGCACGCAGTCCGCCCTTCGTCCCGCTCGCACGCGCGGGCCGAGTTCTTGCCAGGAGCACGGTCGCCATCACGCTGAGCGTCAGCAGCACCAGAATGGTGACGCCCATCCACTGGATCAGGCCCAGGCCCAGATAGCCGTCGAGCAGCTTGGGGATCAGCATCGTTAGCAGGATGCCGGCTGTAGTGTACCTCTGCCACCACCCGAACACCCGACCTCGCTCGGCATAGTCATCGGTCTGGGCCGCGCA
>Ga0068863_100005325_pt1 | contig 12693 bp, 12 predicted proteins | sample KBSSwiS62_FD_66596 | JGI IMG/M metagenome (GOLD analysis project Ga0068863, IMG submission 66596) | Switchgrass rhizosphere microbial communities from Kellogg Biological Station, Michigan, USA - KBS Switchgrass S6-2 | ecosystem: Host-associated > Plants > Roots > Rhizosphere > Soil ...
ATAAAGCAATCGCTTTGTTTGGCTTTATATCTTGCCTCCAATACTAACGGTTCATTAGCATGCGTAATGGCTTTCTGCAATACCTGGCCGGGCTTCCATTTGCTGGCTCCGCCTACCAGGCATTTCCATTGAACCCGTTCGGTCTGAAGCATACCGCTGCTGATATCGGCGTATTCGGCAGCGGGCTCCAGGCAAAACAATTCGATGATGCCGCCGCTTGGCTTTTGAAACAACAATCTTGCTTCGATTACCCGGGTATTGTTAAAGACAAGGAGGCTGTTACCGGGTATGTATTGATCAATATTCCGGTAAACATCTTCGGTAATCTGCCCTTTCCTGTACAGCAGTAGTTTGGAACTGTCTCTTGCGGGTAGGGGGTATCGTGCAATTTTTTCTTCTGGTAACGTGTATGTATAATCGCTGATGGATATATTTCCCGGATTCATGATGATACAGCCAACTGCTGTAATTTAATTGATAAAATACTAAATATTCCTTTTCGCCACCGGCACCACCAGTTTCAAACCACTCCACAGATCACTCACCGCGCAAACTTTTATGTCTACCAGGCCATGAGACAATGCATATTTCCTGATAATATCTTCGGTGAGATCAGTATTCATGCCCGAACTCTTTTTATACCAGCTCACCCAGATAATGAGTGATGAATTCTTCGTCCACATGGGCTGAAGCGCCTCCATTTCCTGCTCAAATATTTTTTTATTGGCGGCAAACAGGTGAATAAAATCAGGCAATTGGTTTTTGCGGCAAACCTGTTTACCAATATCTTTTTCCAGCAAATCAGTATAATCAGCCGGCATATGCAGCAAACGCAATTTCATATCCTCCCTTATTCCCAGTTTTTTGAGCAGCGGAGTTCCGGAATATCCTGATGATGCCATTGTAAAGTTTTGAGTCTTGTATCCACATTTTTTTGCCACCCATGCACAGGTTATCCACTCGTTTGCACACTTCATTCACAGGGGCTAATGCCGTTTTACAGCTCATTTTGGCCGTAAACCTTATCAGGCCTCATATCTGCCTCAAAATCAACCTGTGGAAAAATTAAATTTCTCCAATTTTGATGGCTTGGTGTGAAAATGTGTTATTTTGTGTCAATAAATGTCAAAATCGGTTCAAATTTTCATAAATGATTCCTGTTCAGGGCGAATACGAGGTTACGATGGACGCCAAAGGGCGTTTTCTCCTTCCGGCCAAACTGGTTAGCCAGTTGCCACAGGGGGTAGCCACGCATTTTGTTATCAACAGGGGGCTGGATGATTGCTTATATCTCCATCCAATGGAAAACTGGATGGAACAGTCTAAAGAAATCAATGACCTGCCCGACCATGAAGACGACAACCGCAAATTAAAGAAGTTTTTTAACTACGGCATGACCATGGTGGATTTGGATTCGGCGAGCCGGGTATTATTGCCGCAAACACTCAGGGATTATGCCGGCCTTGAAAAAGATTTGGTTTTATCAGGCATTGGAAAACATATAGAAATCTGGGATAAAAGTAAGTACCACCAGTTCTTTGATTCTTTTACACCTGCAAATTACAGGGCCTTGTACAAAAAAGTGAAGACGCAGCAAACCGGCCAGTGATAGTATGGATAATAAAAATAACATAGGCATCACTGATAGTTCATCGCCTGGTTATCATATTCCCGTGTTGTTGCGCCAGTCGTTGGATGGACTGGCTATAAAACCGGGCGGCGTGTATGTGGATTGCACTTTTGGCGGTGGCGGTCATGCAAAAGAAATACTGAAGCAACTCAATGCCGATGGAAAACTTTTTGCCTTCGATCAGGATGCGGATGCGCAAAAAAATCTGCCGGCCGACAGCCGCATTACATTTGTGCCGAACAATTTCAGGCACCTGCAGCGGTTTATGCGTTTGTACAAATCCACACAGGTAGATGGCATACTGGCGGACCTCGGCGTAAGCAGTCATCAGTTTGACGAAGCCGATCGCGGTTTCTCTACCCGCTTTGAAGCGGCGCTGGATATGCGCATGGACAGGCGGCAAACACTAACCGCGTTTGATGTGGTGAATACGTATGATGAACAACAACTGCACAGGCTGTTTGAAAAATATGGCGAAGTAACCAATGCAAAAACGCTGGCCAGAACAATTGTTGATGTACGCGGGTCTACCTCACTAAAGACCATCACTAATTTCAAAGCGGCCCTGCATGCAGTAGTAAAAGGAAATCCCAGTAAATATTTTGCGCAGGTATTCCAGGCATTACGGATAGAGGTAAACGATGAATTGGGCTCACTGCGTGAATTGCTTGAACAGGTTCCCCTTCTCCTGAAACCCGGCGGCCGTGTGGCTATCATTACATTTCATTCGCTTGAAGATCGGTTGGTAAAAAATTTTTTCAGAAAGGGCAGCTTCACAGAAGAAGAAGACCATCCTTTTGAAAATACCATTTCTTCCAGCACCTTAAAAATAATTACCAAAAAACCAATTACTGCAGAACCGGAAGAAGTAAAACGCAATCCGAGATCAAGAAGCGCGAAACTGAGGGTAGCGGAGAAAATATAAACGTCAAATTGCTGATTTCGATATTTGGAGATTTTGAGATTCACTTATTGCACTTATCGCTTGAACATAAGAAATCACAAAATCTCAAAATTCCGAAATCGAAAAATCAAAGACAGACATGCAAAAAGAGGCAAAACGTGAATGGAAACGGTTGTTCAACTACCAGTGGATAGTAAAAAACATCCCTTATTTTCTTTTTTTGAGTGTACTGGCAGTAGTATATATCTATAACGGGCATTATTCTGATAATACAGTAAAAGACATTAATAAAACAAGCAAGGAATTGAAAGAGCTGCAATATGAATATAAATCCATGAAAAGCGAGGTTATGTTCCGCAGCAAACAAAGTGAGCTGGCCAAAGCGGTAGCACCATTGGGTTTAAAAGAACTGGTACAGCCGCCGGTGATATTGAAAGACAGCGCCAGGTAGTTGGTTGGAGTGGTGAGTGGTGAGTGGTGAGTGGTGAGTGGTGAGTGGTGAGTGGTGAGTGGTGAGTGGTGAGTGGTGAATAAATATTACAAAAAGTAAGTTACGAAATAATATATGTAATCGCGCGAAGCAAATCAGACATCATTACATCAGACATCAGAAATTACCGCCCTGGAAGTAAAAAATGACATATTATGGAGGGTTTACCTCGGCTTTATCGGCGTTGTGCTGCTGAGTATCTGCATTCTTGGAAGGGCCGTATACATTCAACAGGTGCAGGGTGCTTACTGGCGCAGCAAAAGCGATAGCCTGCATACCCGCCTCATGCCCATGCTTGCGGAGCGTGGCACCATATACAGTGAAGACGGAAACATGCTCAGTACATCAGTACCTTATTTTGATATCTATATTGATTTTGGTGCCGATGGCCTGCGCGAAAAAAACGGACTGCGGTTCAGGACCTGCGTTGATTCACTCAGTATTGCATTGGCTGATTTCTTTGCCGATAAAAAAGCGGCTGCTTATAAAAAGGAATTAATAGCTGGATACCGGAATAAAGACCGGTACTATGAATTAAAAAAGAATCTTTCTTTCGAAGAATATAAAAAGCTGCGCAGCTTCCCCCTTGTAAACCAGGGCAGGAATAAAAGCGGTTTTATTGCGGAAGTAAAAAACAAACGTTTGAATCCATTCGGCTTACTGGCCAACCGAACCATTGGTTTGTCGAGGGACTATATTAATGCCGATGGAAAAATCGTCAACCAGAATGTAGGCCTGGAAAAAACCTATGATACTTTATTAAAGGGTGATAAAGGTCAGCGCCTGGTCAGGTTTATCAGCGGCGGCGCCTTTATTCCGGTAGAAGGTTCGGAAATAGAGCCGGAGAATGGCAAAGATATTATAACAACCATCGACGTAAATACACAGGACATCGCTGAAAATGCACTGATGAATATGATGATAGAAAATGATGCCGATCATGGCACCTGTATAGTCATGGAGACGACCACCGGTAAAATAAAGGCGATGGCCAACCTAGGTAAAAGGCCGGGTGGAGATTATTGGGAAGATTACAATTATGCATTGCGCGCCACAGAACCGGGTTCCACCATCAAACTGGCAACACTACTTTCTGTTTTAAGCGAAGGTAAAACATCTGTTAACGATATGGTACATGTGGGCGCTACCGGCAACGACTATGTAGGTGTAAGAATGGTAACAGAAGCAGAAACAATGCCCAAGCCTGATATGACGGTGCGGGAATGTTTTGCACACAGCTCCAATGTAGGCATGAGCAGGATTGCATATAATACATTTGCCAGCCAGCCTGATAAATATTTAAGCTACCTGCACAAGTTTCATTTTGATAGTAAATCGGGTATTGATTTGCTGGGTGAAGAACGACCGGTACTTCCACGCATAAAGCGAAATAATGAAGGCCTTCATGCCATGGTAACTATGAGCTTTGGCTATGCAATCGAGGTAACACCATTGCAAACATTGATGCTGTATAATGCGGTGGCCAACAACGGCAAAATGGTAAAACCTTATCTCGTAAACCGCATTGAGGCAAACGGTCTGCCCATCCGCTCTTTTGAGCCGGAGACAATGGAAGAAAAAATTGCAGATGAAAATGTAATAAAGGCTGCGCAACAATGCATGCTGGCAGTCACCACCGAAGGAACCGGAAAGCCTGCTTTCAAGGGCGCCTTGTATAGTGTTGGCGGCAAAACAGGAACAGCACATGTAGCGGGTAAGGGTATCAGTTATGACGATGGCATTTACCAGGCTTCCTTCGTTGGTTATTTCCCTTTTGACAAGCCGCAATATACCTGCATAGTAGTCATCAAAACAAAACCGCATCCTGAAAAGCACATGGGTGGCCAGGTAGCAGCGCCTGTATTCAGGGAAGTGGCGGACAAGCTTTTCGCGGAAAAAAATGCAGGTCCAATGGTTTTATCGGCAGATTTCAAAAAGGACAGTACGCTGTTTTATTACGCCGGCGAGACAAAAGATGTTAAGGAAGTACTCAACACATTAAACATAGACTATATAGATTCATCCGCTAACCACCCCTGGAGCAGTCTGTACAGCAGCAATAACAAGCCGGTGGTAAATACGCGCTGGGTTGCAAAAAATACAATGCCCAACATAAAAGGGATGGGTTTAAAAGATGCGCTTTTCCTGCTGGAAAGCATGAATATGAAAGTGCTGGCAAAAGGCAGGGGTAAGGTAGCGGTACAGAGTGTTGAGCCCGGAACAGCGGTCAACAAAAATCAGGTAATCAAAATAGAACTGAATTAGAGGAACAACCTATGGCAATATTGCAGGACATATTATATAAAGTAAGTATCCGGTCTGTACATGGTAATACACAAACCAGTGTAAAAGATGTGCAGATAGATTCAAGGAAGATAACGGAGGGCACTGCTTTTATTGCTATCAGGGGAGCTGCCTCAGACGGTCACCAGTACATTGATAAGGCAATCGAAAAAGGTGCAGTAGTGATTATCTGCGAGCAGTTTCCTGCGGTGCTGAATGAAAAAGTTACGTACGTACAGGTAGAGAACAGCGCTTCCGCAGCAGGATTTATGGCCCATAATTTTTATGGTCAGCCTTCTGAAAGACTGAAACTGGTGGGGGTAACCGGCACCAATGGTAAAACAACCATTGCCACGCTCCTGTACAAACTCTTTACAGCACTGGGATACAAATGTGGTTTGCTGAGCACCGTTCAAAATCATATTGGTGAAGCGATTGTACCGGCTACACACACTACGCCAGACCAGGTAACACTGAACCAACTGATAAAGCAGATGCTGGACGAAGGTTGCACCCATGTATTTATGGAATGCAGTTCGCATGCTATTCATCAATCGCGCATCGCCGGTCTGCATTTCAGTGGTGGTTTGTTCAGCAATATCACGCACGATCACCTCGATTATCACAGCAATTTTGATGAATATATCCGGGTTAAAAAGTCCTTCTTTGATTCATTGCCATCAGACGCATTTGCCATATCCAATCTCGATGATAAGCGTGGCGCGGTAATGCTCCAGAATACGCATTCATTCAAGTATTACTATAGCCTGAAAACGCTGGCGGATTTTAAAGGAAAGATTCTTGAAAACAGTTTAACAGGATTGGTAATGGTGGTGAACGACCAGGAAGTGCATTTCAGGATGATTGGTGAATTCAATGCCTATAACCTGCTGGCCGTATATGGGGCTGCTGTTTGCCTGAAAGAAGATAAGCATGAAGTATTGCGTTGCCTGAGTGTTTTAAGCGGGGCCGAAGGCAGGTTTGACTATGTGGTATCGGCCAATCAAAAAATAATGGGCATAGTTGACTACGCACATACACCCGATGCATTGGTAAACGTGCTGACCACCATACAGCAATTGCGAAAAGGGTTTGAGCAAATCATTACCGTAGTGGGTTGCGGAGGAGACAGGGATAAGGCAAAACGACCAGTTATGGCGGCGGAAGCATGCAAGTACAGCGACCGCGTTATACTAACGTCAGACAATCCACGCAGTGAAGATCCGGCACAGATATTAAAAGATATGGAGAAGGGCTTAAATACGGCGGCAAAAAGGAAAACGGTTTCGATTGCAGATCGCCGGGAGGCCATTAAAACGGCCATCAGTTTCAGCAAGCCCGAAGACATTGTGCTGATAGCTGGTAAGGGACACGAGAAGTACCAGGATATACAGGGTGTAAAACATCATTTCGACGACAAGGAAGAGTTATTGAAAATATTTCAGTTGCTGGATAAATAAGACGAAGGTTTTTAGTATAAATGATCAATTAACCAACATGCTGTACCACTTATTTGAATGGTTCAAAACACAGGGCATCAAAATGCCGGGTGGTGCGCTGTTTCAATTCATCACCTTCCGGTTGCTGTTGGCAATACTTTTATCGCTCACCATTACATCGGTATATGGTAAACGGCTGATCAACTTTCTTGTAAAAAAACAGGTGGGCGAAACTGTGAGAGACTTAGGACTGGCAGGTGAGCAGCAGAAAAAAGGCACGCCTACAATGGGCGGTCTAATTATTATCCTTGGAATACTGCTGCCCACTTTATTGCTGGCCAATCTGAACAAAGCCTATATCCGCCTGATGATATTGTCGACTATCTGGCTGGGCATTGTTGGGTTTATTGATGATTACCTGAAACTACGCGCCAAAAGAATTGCACAGCAGCAGGGTGTTCCCTATAAAAAAGGAGACAAGGACGGACTGGCAGGCTGGTTTAAAATAGCGGGTCAGGTAGGGCTTGGGTTAATCATTGGACTGACACTGTTATTTAACGATAACACAAAGGCATACCGTGAATTTACCGGTGATGCCAGCACACTCGATTCAACCGTGACAATTAAATTCAAGCAGGATGGTAAAGTGAGGACGTTTGTACGCTCGGAATATCCGATCGCAACAATACCATTTGTAAAATCACATGAATTTAATTATTCAAGATTGCTACCGGAGGCAGTAAGAGGATACACCTGGATACTGTACCTCATAGTTGTCATATTTATTATTACAGCCGTATCCAATGGTGCCAATATAACAGATGGTATTGATGGCCTCGCCACAGGTGTATCTGCTATCATCGGTATCTGCCTGGGCATATTTGCCTATGCCAGCGGTAATATACGGTTCGCAGACTATCTCAATATCATGTATATACCCAACCTGGGCGAGTTGTCAATTTTCATTGCGGCCATGGTCGGCGCCTGTATCGGTTTTCTCTGGTACAACGCTTACCCCGCGCAGGTATTTATGGGCGATACCGGAAGTTTAACCCTGGGTGGCATTATTGCAGCATTGGCCATCATGGTACGTAAAGAATTACTGATACCCATTTTTTGCGGCGTTTTCCTGGTGGAGATATTGAGTGTAACCATACAGGTTAGTTATTTCAAATACACCAGGAAAAAATTTGGAACCGGGCGGCGGATATTTCTGATGAGTCCGCTGCATCATCATTACCAGAAATTGGGATACCATGAAAGCAAGATTGTAACGAGGTTCTGGATTGTGACCATTTTATGTGTGTTGCTTTCGATTGTAACGCTGAAAATAAGATAACGCAGAATAGACCATGCGGCGATAAAAAACATTGCTGAAAAACCGCGGCAAAAAAATCCAACCCCTGAAAACCCCCTAAGGCGGCAAGATATTGTGGTGCAGAAAAAAATTTCATACTGCTGAAAAACCCCCTAATCCGGCTTACCTGGAACCGAATTGAAAACGAATGGATGGAATGTCTAAACGAATGGTCATACTTGGTGGTGGAGAAAGTGGTGCAGGTGCTGCCTTGCTGGCAAAGCAGCACGGGTATGAAGTATTTCTTTCGGACAGTGGTTCTTTGAAAGATCTGTACAGGCAGGAACTGCAGGCCAATGGTATCGCCTTTGAAGAAGGAGGTCATACCGAGGCGCAGGTGCTGAATGCAGATGAAATTGTAAAAAGTCCCGGCATACCGGAGAAAAACGAACTGGTAAAAAAAATACGCAGTAAAGGCATTGAAGTTATCAGTGAAATTGAACTGGCATACCGGTACAAAGGTAACAGCAGGATAGTGGCTATTACCGGAAGCAATGGCAAAACCACTACTACTTCACTGCTGTATCATATTTGCCGGCATGCAGGCCTGGACGCAGCATTGGTGGGCAATATTGGTTATTCATTTGCCAAACAGGTGGCAGAAGATCCAAAACCCTGGTACATCGCAGAAATCAGTTCTTTTCAGTTAGATGATATTAAAACGTTCAGGCCGGACATAGCAATACTAACCAATATAACAGAAGACCATTTAGACAGGTACGAATACAAATTTGAAAATTATATCGCCAGCAAATTCCGCATAGCGATGAACCAGACAACAGACGATTTTTTTATTTATTGTGCAGATGATCCCGTGACGATGCAGTACATGAACCAATTTGAAATCCATTCTAACCCATTACCATTTACCATGCAACAACAACCCAGCAACGGCGGATTTATTAAAAACGGGCAGATGACGATCGAAGTAAACAATGAGCGCGTCTCGATGAGTATCTATGATTTTGCGCTCAAAGGCAAGCACAATCAACACAACACCATGGCAGCCGGTATTGCAGCAGTAACGATTGGACTGCGGAAAGATAAAATACGGGAAGCAATTGAATCTTTTGAAACACTGGAACACCGGATGGAGCATGTGTCAACGGTGAGAGGGGTCGAATTCATAAACGATAGCAAAGCTACTAATGTAAACAGCACATGGTATGCGCTGGAAAGCATGGAAAAACCTACTATTCTTATCCTGGGTGGTGTAGACAAAGGCAATGATTATTCATTATTGCTGGATATGGTAAAAGAAAAGGTGAAGGCCATTGTATGTATGGGCGTTGATAACCGGAAAATTCATGAGGCGTTTGGAAACCATGTATCATTGATTGTAAACACGGGCAGCGCAGCAGAAGCCGTACAATCAGCTTTTCATTTTGCACAGAAGGGAGACGTGGTGTTGTTAAGCCCGGCCTGTGCCAGTTTCGATCTATTTAAAAATTATGAGGACAGGGGACGGCAATTTAAAGAAGCGGTGAGGGAGTTGTGAGTTCGGAGTTCGGAGTTCGGAGTTCGGAGTTCGGAGTTCGGGGAAATATTAAAGGCCAATCAAGTTAATAGTTATTAGGGACCATTAGCGTAAAAATTGGCGAAAATTAGTAACCATTAGCGATCATTAGCGTGAACGAATTTACAACCATAGAACGAAATCCTTTCAAAGGCCTTGGTCAGAAAACCAAAGGCGATAAAGTGATCTGGGCCGCTGTGGTAGTATTGGCCCTGGTATCGCTGCTCGTCGTATACAGCAGTACCGGTTCCCTGGCCTACCGTCTAAGTAAAAGCAATGAATCTTATTTGTTCAAGCAGGTAGTATTCATTGGTATTGGCATTATGATCATTTATTTTCTGCACAAGGTTAATTATAAACTGTACTCACAGATTGCAAGGCTCTTATTCCTGTTGTCGATACCATTGCTTGTCTATACACTTTTTTTTGGGGTTCGTTTAAATGAAGGAAGCCGCTGGATTAAGTTGCCTATTATTCAAATGACCGTACAGACCTCCGATTTGGCCAAACTTGCGTTGTTCATGTATATGAGCCGTCTGCTCAGTAAAAAGCAGGATATGATTAAGGATTTCAGGACAGGTTTTTTACCGGTAGTGATACCGGTTGGCCTTATCTGTTTGCTGATAGCGCCGGCCAATTTATCAACGGCTTTGTTGATTGGTGCTACCAGTATGCTGATTATGTTTATTGGCCGGGTTAGCATCAAACATATCTTATTAGTCATAGGTGTGGTTATGATACCGGTGCTGATACTTATCTCGATGGCCGTTATTCACCATAAGCAAAACAATGGAGAAATTGTAAAAGCAGAAACCCATTCAAAATTATTTGCAAGAGTGAATACCTGGGTAAACCGTGTTGAAAATTTTATGTATGGTGGTATGGCCGACGCAGATGACGATGACAATTACCAGGTGAACCAGGCAAAAATTGCAATTGCAACCGGGGGGTGGATGGGTATGGGACCGGGCAACAGCCGCGCCAGAAATTTCCTGCCGCATCCGTACAGCGATTTCATATTTGCCATTATTATTGAAGAATATGGCTTAATAGGCGGCATGTTTATCACGTTTATTTACCTGGTATTTCTTTTCCGTTGCATCCGGATTTTTAAACGATGCCCGTATGCGTTCGGCGCCTTCCTGGCGCTGGCATTGAGTTTTACCTTGGTCATACAGGCCCTGGCAAACATGGCGGTGAACGTGAATTTGTTTCCGGTAACCGGTGTTACACTGCCATTGGTGAGCATGGGTGGGAGTTCTTTTATTTTTACCTGCATTGCTATCGGAATTATATTAAGTGTGGCAAGTAATGTAGAAAAGCTGGAGGGGAACATGCAGCCGGCAGTAACAAAAAGCGATATCGGTGATGAATAAAAAAATCATCATAGCAGGCGGAGGAACTGGCGGCCATATTTTTCCGGCGGTGGCCATTGCTAATGCACTGAAAAAACAAATGCCCGGCATCGAAATATTGTTTGTAGGAGCAAAGGGTAAAATGGAGATGGAAAAAGTGCCACAAGCTGGCTACAATATTAAAGGAATTGATATAGCCGGGTTTAACAGAAGTTCTTTGATAAAAAATATTGGATTGCCGTTTAAGCTGGTAAAAAGTTATTTCCAGGTACGTTCTATCGTGGCAGATTTTATGCCCGATGCGGTGATTGGTGTGGGCGGCTATTCCAGCTTTCCCGTATTGCGTTTTGCGCAGAGCAAGGGTATCCCCACATTCATCCACGAAAGCAATTCTTTTGCAGGCAAGAGCAACAAGATGCTGGGCTCAAAAGCCGCCCGCATTTTTGTAGCAGGCGATGGAATGGAGAAATTTTTTCCAAAGGAAAAAATTATGATAACGGGGAACCCTGTACGCAGCAGTATTGCCAACAGCCAGGCTACGCGATCTGCTGCAGCACAGTTTTTTAAGCTGAACCCTGATAAAAAAACAGTACTGGTGACTGGTGGCAGCCTGGGTGCAAAAGGTATCAATGAAGCCATTGATTTGCACCTGGATGATTTTGAAAAAAATGATGTGCAATTGGTATGGCAAACCGGCAAGCCTTATGCCGAAGCAGCAAAACAAAGGGCAGCCGGCAAATCGAATATATGGGTAAACGATTTTATAGCGCAGATGGAAATGGCTTATGCAGCGGCAGATGTAGTGGTGTCAAGATCAGGCGCTATGGCCATTGCGGAATTATGTGTTGTGAAAAAACCGGTGGTATTTGTGCCGTTTCCTTTTGCGGCCGAAGATCATCAGACCGTCAATGCCCAAAACCTGACAGCTAAAAATGCCGGATTAATAATAAAAGACAGCGAAGCAAAAGAAAACCTGGTGCCCACGGTGATTAATTTAATAAAAGATGAGGCGAGGCAGCAGGTGCTTAAAGAAAATATTGGAAAGCTGGCCGTGGCCAACGCCGACGAGCTAATAGCAGGAGAAGTGCTGAAACTGGTTGATAAGTTGAAGGGTTGACGAGTTGATTACCGGGAACGCACTTGCGCCTGCTGCCTTCTGAAGAATGAACAAAAATGGAGCAGAGAAAAACATTAGATGAAATCATGCATACTCCTTCCGCGGGCGGGGGTGTCTACTTCATTGGCATTGGAGGCATTGGTATGAGTGCGCTGGCCAGGTATTTTAAATCGAAAGGCTATACCGTAAGTGGATACGATAAAACTGAAACACCGCTTACAAAACAATTGATGTCTGAAGATATCAGAATACATTATGAAGACAATACAGCACTGGCGCCGAAAGACGCACAACTGGTGGTGTACACGCCGGCCATACCCAAAGAACATAAAGAATTAAACTGGTATCAGTCGAACGGGTTTACATTGATGAAACGCAGCGAGGTGCTTGGCTTAATCAGTAACAGTTCTTTTAATATATGTATCGGTGGCACGCATGGCAAAACAACCATTACCACCATGATCGCGCATTTGCTGCGCGATAGTGGGTACGGCTGCAATGCCTTCCTGGGTGGTATATCGGTTAATTACCAGACCAATTTCTGGAGCAGTGAACGAAACGTTTGTGTCATTGAAGCTGACGAGTATGACAGAAGCTTTTTA
>Ga0068863_100005329_pt1 | contig 12689 bp, 11 predicted proteins | sample KBSSwiS62_FD_66596 | JGI IMG/M metagenome (GOLD analysis project Ga0068863, IMG submission 66596) | Switchgrass rhizosphere microbial communities from Kellogg Biological Station, Michigan, USA - KBS Switchgrass S6-2 | ecosystem: Host-associated > Plants > Roots > Rhizosphere > Soil ...
GATGCCGCCCATCAGCAGGATCGGCACGAACACGGCGATCAGCGACAAGCTCATCGACAGCACAGTGAAGCCGACTTCGCGCGCGCCGCGCAGCACGGCCTGCATGCGCGGCACGCCTTCTTCCATATGACGCGTGATGTTCTCGAGCACGACCACCGCATCGTCGACGACGAAGCCTGTCGCGATGGTCAGCGCCATCAACGAAAGGTTGTCGAGGCTGAAGCCCGCGAGATACATGATCGAGAACGTGCCGATCAGCGACACCGGCACGGCGACCGCGGGAATCAGCGTCGCGCGCCAATTGCGCAGGAACGCGAACACGACGAGGATCACGAGCACGACTGCAATACCGAGCGTGCGTTCGACATCGCGCAGCGAAGCGCGGATCGTGCTCGTACGTTCCATCGCCACCTTCAATTCGATGTCGGCGGGGATCGACGCCTGTAGACGCGGCAGCAGCGCGGTGACGCGGTCGATCGTATCGATGATGTTTGCGTTCGGTTGCTTGAACAGCAGCACCACCACGGCGGGCTCGCCGTTCGCAAGCCCGAGATTGCGGATGTCCTCGACCGAATCCGTCACTTCGGCGACATCGGACAAGCGCACCTGCGCGCCGTTGCGATTGGCGATGATCAAGTCACGATACTGGCTTGCCTGCTGAGCCTGGTCGTTGGTGTAGATCTGCCAATGCTTGTCGTCCTGCTCGATGAAGCCCTTGGGCCGATTCGCGTTCGCGTTTTGCAGTGCTGTGCGCACCGTGTCGAGCGCGATGGCATACTTGTTCAGTGCTGTGGGATTGAGTTCCACGCGCACGGCCGGCAGCGACGAGCCGCCGACCTGAGCCTGACCGATGCCCTGCACCTGCGCGATCTTCTGCGCGACGATCGTCGACGCCGCGTCGTACAGCTGGCCCTGGCTCAAGGTTTTGGAAGTCAGGCTCAGGATCATGATCGGCGCGTCAGCAGGATTTACCTTGCGGTAAGTCGGATTGCCAGGCATGCCAGTCGGCAGTTGTGCGCGTGCGGCATTGATCGCCGCCTGTACATCGCGCGCAGCACCGTCGATGTTGCGCGAAAGATCGAACTGCAGGGTTACGCGCGCGTTGCCTTGCGAACTCGATGAGGTCATCTCGGTGACGCCGGCGATGCGTCCAAGCTGGCGCTCCAGCGGTGTCGCCACCGCGGTTGCCATTGTTTCTGGACTTGCGCCGGGCAGGCTCGCCTGCACCGAGATCGTCGGCATATCGACTTGCGGCAGTGGCGATACCGGCAGGAGGGTGAACGCTACAGCGCCGGCAAGGGCGACGCCGAGCGTCAATAGGGTCGTGGCGACGGGGCGCCTGATGAAGGGTTCGGAGATGCCGCCCAGCTTCATAACGCGCGCTCATCTCTTGCTTTCGAAGCAGAGCTTCCGAGCGGCTGCGCCGCCCGGGTTACTTTCAAAGCAAGGCTTCCACTCGCCTTCGGCGAGCGGGTTACTTCTTTACTCCGGGCATCCTGCCCTCCGCCCCTTCGGGGCCGGCTCCGCCGTTCGCGCCGCTCCTGCGGCGCAGTGCTCGTGCAAAGAAGTAACCAAGAAAACACGTTCAAAGCCCCTCCCTTGGGAGGGTACGCACGCCCTTGCCTCGCTCAGGGTTGAAGCGCTCCACCGCGTATCTATGTGGCGTAGCACTTTCGACTCGCGTCGTTGCGGCCTTCTTGCATACCGGAGGCGTGTACCCTGAACTACGTCGCGATAGAGCGCGGTGGAACCGCTCAACCCTGAGCGAGGCTCTCCTACGCGGAACCTGAACTCCCCTATCCAGAAATTTTGTGAGTACCCTCCCATGGGCGGGCTCTGACGCGTTTTTGGTTACTTTTCGCGCGAGCAAAAAGTAACCCGGGCGGCGCAGCCGCACGGAAGCTCTGCTTTGCAAGTGACCCGGGCGGCGCAGCCGCACGGAAGCTCTGCTTTGCAGGAAACCCGGGCGGCGCAGCCGCACGGAAGCTCTGCTTTGCAAGTGACCCGGGCGGCGTAGCCGCATGGAAGCTCTGCTATGCAAGTGACCCGGGCGGCGCAGCCGCACGGAAGCTCTGCTATGCAAGTGACCCGGGCGGCGCAGCCGCACGGAAGCTCTGCTTTGCAAGCAACCCTGGCCGGGCAGCGGCACGGAAGCTTTGCTTTGAAAGCTGAGCAACGTCATCCCGCCGCCTCGCTAGTAGGCGATTGCGGCGTGAACCTCCGTGACAAGCGATCGAACGCCAGATAAATCACCGGCGTCGTAAACAACGTCAACATCTGCGACACGATCATCCCCCCCACGATCGTGATACCGAGCGGATGCCGCAATTCGGACCCGACGCCGGTGCCGAGCATCAACGGCAGCGCGCCAAACAGCGCAGCCAGCGTCGTCATCAGAATCGGCCGGAAGCGCAACAAACACGCCTGATAGATCGCCTCGCGCGGCGATTTACCTTCGTTGCGCTCGGCATCGAGCGCGAAGTCGACCATCATGATCGCATTCTTCTTGACGATGCCGATCAGCAGGATGATGCCGATGATCGCGACGATGCCCAAGTCGTCGCGCGCGAGCATCAGAGCAAGCAGCGCACCGACACCGGCCGACGGCAGTGTCGACAGGATCGTGATCGGGTGGATATAGCTCTCGTACAGCACGCCGAGCACGATGTACATCGTCAGGATCGCGGCGAGGATCAGCAGCACCGTGTTTGTCAGCGAGGACTGGAACGCCAATGCCGCACCCTGAAACGCCGTGTCGATGCTCGGCGGCAGACCGACATCCTTCTCCGCTCGCCTGATCGCTTCCACCGCCGCCCCGAGCGATGCGCCGGGCGCAACGTTGAACGAGATCGTCGTCGCCGGGAACTGTCCCAGATGGTCGATCAGCAGCGGCGAAGCACGCTCTTCAAGCTTCGTCACCGTCGTGATCGGCACCTGTCCGTTCGTCGTTGCAATCTGCGCCGTGGCGCTGGTTGCAAGCTGTGCGCCGCCTGGCGACGACACCGACCCTTGCGGTGTCTGTGCGACGTTGTTCGCATTGCTCAGTCCGGGAATATAGATGCCGTTCAGCGCTTCCGGGCCTTTCTGGAATTCGGGTTTCACTTCGAGCACGACGCGGTATTGATTCGCTTCGGTAAAGATCGTCGAGATCAGGCGCTGACCGAACGCGTCGTAGAGCACATTGTCGATCGCCGCCGGTGTGATCCCTAGTCGCCCTGCCGTGTCGCGATCGATGTTCAAATAAGCCTGCAGTCCTTGCGTTTGCAAGTCGCTCGCGACATCGGCGAGCTGCGGCGCTTGCTTCAGTCGGTCGACGAGTTTCGGTACCCAGCGGCCGAGTTCATCCAGATCAGCGTCTTCGAGCGTGAACTGGTATTGGGTGCGGCTGACACGATCCTCGATCGTGAGGTCCTGCACCGGCTGCAGGTATAAAGATATACCCGGGGCCTGCGCTGCTGCGTCGCGCAGTCGATGCATGACAGTCTCGACATCGTCGCGCGTGCCATGCGCCTTGAGATTGATCAGATAACGGCCGCTGTTGAGCGTCGTGTTCGTGCCGTCGACACCGATGAACGATGACAGCGACGCCACGGCCGCGTCTTTGAGGATCAGCGCCCCTAGCGCATTCTGCCGTTCCGCCATCGCCGCGAACGACACCGACTGCGGCGCCTCGGATATGCCCTGGATCACGCCGGTGTCCTGCACCGGAAAGAAACCTTTCGGAATGACGACGTACAGCACGATCGTAAGCGCCAACGTTGCGATGGCGACGATCAGCGTCGCACCTTGGCGGTCGAGCACCCAGCTCAGCCAGCGCCCGTAGGCGGCGATCACGCGCTCGATGAATGCATGGCTGCGCCGCGCGAAGCCGCTTTCCTGCTCCGGCGTGTAGTGCTTGAGAATCTTTGCGCACAACATCGGCACGAGCGTCAGCGACACCACCGCGGAAATGAGAATCGTCACCGCGAGCGTGACTGCGAATTCGCGGAACAGACGGCCGACCACATCGCCCATGAACAATAGCGGGATCAGCACGGCGATCAGCGAAATCGTCAGCGAGATGATCGTGAAACCGATTTGTTTCGAGCCTTTCAGCGCCGCCTCGAGCGGCGTATCGCCGGCTTCCAGATAACGCGAGATGTTCTCGATCATCACGATCGCGTCGTCGACGACGAAACCGGTCGAGATCGTCAGCGCCATCATCGTCAGGTTGTTGAGGCTGAAGCCGGCCAGATACATGATCGCGAACGTCCCGACCAAAGATAGCGGCACCGAGAAACTCGGAATGATCGTCGCCGGCAGGTTGCGCAGGAACAGAAAGATCACCATCACGACGAGCACGACCGCGAGCAGCAATTCAAACTGTACGTCGTGCACGGACGCGCGCACGGTTACGGTGCGATCGGTCAACACGCTGACATCCACTCCCGCAGGCAGCGTCGCGGTCAGGTTCGGCAGCAGCTGCTTGACGCGATCGACGACGTCGATCACGTTCGCGCCAGGCTGGCGCTGGATGTTCATGATGATCGCCGGCGTGGTGTCCTTCCAAGCTGCAAGCCGGTTGTTCTCAGCGCCGTCGACGACGTCGGCGACATCGCTCAAGCGCACCGGGGCGCCATTCTTGTAAGCGAGTACGATGTTGCGGTAATCGCCGGCGGACTTGAGCTGGTCGTTTGCGTCAATCGTGTACGAGCGCGTCGGCCCGTCGAAACTTCCCTTGGCGGCGTTGACGTTGGCGGCGCCGATCGCGGTGCGCAGGTCCTCCATGCTCATGCCGTACGCGGCGAGAGCGACCGGGTTGGCCTGGATGCGTACGGCCGGACGCTGGCCGCCCGATAGGGTAACGAGGCCGACGCCGGTGATCTGCGAAATCTTCTGCGCCAGGCGCGTATCGGCCAGATCCTCCACTTGTGGTAAAGGCAGCGTTGTGGACATCAGCGCGAGCGTGAGGATCGGCGCATCCGCGGGATTGACCTTGCTGTAGATCGGCGGTGCCGGCAGATCGCTCGGCAGGAACGTGCCCGAGGCGTTGATCGCGGCCTGCACTTCTTGTTCGGCGACGTCGAGCGTGAGGTCGAGGCTGAACTGCAGGGTGACGACCGATGCGCCGGCCGAACTCGTCGACGACATCTGGTTCAGCCCGGGCATCTGGCCAAACTGGCGTTCGAGCGGCGCCGTGACCGAGGATGTCATCACCTCCGGGCTCGCACCCGGATACAACGTCGTGATCTGGATCGTCGGATAGTCGACTTCGGGCAGCGCGGACAGCGGCAGGAAGCGATAGGCGAGAAAACCGACGAGCAGGATCGCCGCCATCAGCAACGATGTGGCGACCGGGCGCAGGATGAAGAGGCGCGAAGGGTTCATGGCTTCCACAGCAATGTCGCAGCCACACACAAATCGAATTGGCGCGACGGGTTCATGCCGCTCAACCGCCCGCAGGTTTGTCGCTACCGCCCGCGTCCGGTTTCCCGCCTTGATCGCGCTTGTTGCCTTGGCCCCGATTCTCCCCGCTCGTGTTGTCACCACGATTCCAGCGCCGCTGACTGTCGGCCGCCGTCGGAGGCGCCGCGGTGGGCACATCGCCCGGCAATTCGACTTTGCTGCCTTCGCGCAGCTTGTCGGCGCCGTCGGTAACGACGATTTCGCCTGCCTGCAAGCCGCCGGTGACTGCAACGCGCTCGCGTTCAGTCGGGCCAGTTTGGACCTTGCGCTGGTTGACCGTGCGATCCGCCGCGACAATGTATACAAATAAACCGTCTGCGCCGCGTTGCAGAGCAGATGTCGGAATCACGATCGCGTTGTGCAGAACATCCAGTTGTACGCGCACATTGACGAACTGGTTCGGAAACAGGCTCTCATCGTCGTTGGCGAATTCGGCCTTCGCTTTCAGCGTGCCGGTGCTCGTGTCGATCTGGTTGTCCACACTCGCGAGCGCGCCGCTGGCTAGCTTGTTCGTCTTGGCGCGATCGAACGCATCGACGCCAAGCTTGTCGCCGGCGTGCAGATGCTTGAGTACGCCCGGCAGGCTGTCCTCGGGTATCGTGAACAGCACGTCGATAGGTTTCAACTGCGTGATCGTGACGATGCTCGCGGAATCGCCCGCGGCGATGTAGTTGCCCTCGTCGACCTGGCGCAGACCGACACGACCGCTGATCGGCGCGGTGACGCGGCTGTAGTCGAGATTGAGTTTGGCGGCGGCAATCTGACCCTTGTCGGTTTCGATCGTGCCTTCATACTGATGCACGAGTGCCTGCTGCGTATCGACCTGCTGCTTGGAAACGGCGAGTTGCGCCGGCATCGTCGTATAGCGCTCGTAATCTTTTTTCGCGTTCGCCAGCAACGCGGTGTCGCGCGCGAGCGCGCCCTGCGTTTGCGTGAGCAGCGCTTGATACGGCCGTGGATCGATCTGTGCGAGCAGATCGCCCTCCTTCACCGTCTGCCCCTCCTTGAAATTCACACTGAGCAATGTGCCGGCCACCTGGCTGCGCACCGTCACGTTGCGCAACGGCGTCACCGTGCCGAGTCCGTCAAGATAAATGTTGATGTCGCCGGTTGCCGCGGTCGCGGTGCCCACCGGCATCGGCATGCCCGAGCTACCGCCGGGTCCACCGCGGCGGAACCCGCCTTGCTGCGGCACCACGGTCTGGTGCGCGAGCCAGTAACCGCCCGCAGCCAATAACGCGGCGACCACCAGCACGATTAGCACGGCTAGGGTCGGAGACCGCTTGTTCTTGTCCATGCCAGCTTGCCTATCCATGTGCGAAAGAATGCGCGGATTAGACAGCGCCAACGTAGCTTAGCGCAGTTGCCCGCGCGTAAAAGCCTGTAAGCAGATGTAAAAGGCGCGGGGCCGCCGGGGGCAAGCGCACCGCCGCTGAGGTGCATTCTTTACGCCTCGGGCTTGGTGCGGGTGAGTACCCGCACGTGAGCGGCATGCTACCGGAAACGGCCGAACTGGTAGCGGTAGGGCGGCACTACATCTTCTAGGTGCTGCTATTTCTTTTTCTTCGTGCCCGAAGACTCGGATTTGGAGCCGGCCGACTTGTCTTCATCGGGCTTGTAATCGCCGATGATGCTCTTGACCGGGCAGATGGCGAACACCGGACACTTCTTGCAACCGACGGCGAGTGCGACGGGACACAGAACCATGGCGTTCTCCCCAAAATGTGTGCCCTACTGTACGCCGATTGCGGACGCTTTACTCAGTTCTCGGCAAAAATCGCAATGTGGATTTTGCCGTCCTTGTCCACCCAGGCGCGATACATGCCCTCAGTATTGAACGGCGTGGCGAAATTGCCGTCGGAGTCCAGCGCGATCACTCCCCCGTCGCCGCCGAGCTTTGGGATCACATCCATCACGACTTCCTTCGCAGCCTGTGCGACAGGCTCGCCTTTGTATTCCACGCGTGCGCAGATATCGTGCGCGGCATTCGCGCGGATGTAGTACTCGCCCCAGCCGGTCGCCGACACGGCGCATTTGGCGTTGGCATACGTGCCTGCGCCGATGATCGGCGAATCGCCGACGCGGCCGTAGCGCTTGTTAGTCATGCCGCCGGTTGACGTGCCCGCGGCAAGATGACCCTGCGTGTCGAGTGCGACTGCGCCGACCGTGCCGTGATGTGGCGTTTTGCCTGGATCGACGCGCTCGTGCTCTTCCTCTTTCAACGCTTTCTGCAACTGCAGCCAGCGCTCTTCCGTGTAGAAATATTTTGGACTCACGAGCTCGATTCCGACGGATTGCGCGAACTGCTCCGCGCCGTCGCCGACCAGCATCACATGTGGCGATTTCTCCATCACCGCACGCGCAAGCAAGATGGGGTTCTTGACACGATGCACATTCGCGACGCTGCCCGCGCGCACCGTTGCGCCGTCCATGATCGACGCGTCGAGCTCGTTCTTGCCGTCGTGATTGAACACTGCGCCTTTGCCGGCGTTGAACAGCGGCGAGTCCTCGAGCACGAGGATCGCTTTGGTTACTGCATCCAGGCTTTCGCCGCCGGACTTGAGCACGACGTAGCCTGCCTCGAGCGCGCGTTGCAGCTCGGCGCGCAGCGCTTTTTCCTTTTCCGGCGTCACTTCCTTCGCGACCACCCCGGCGCCGCCGTGAATGACGAGAACGGGCGTGGCGGCGTGGCTCATGCCTGCCGCTCCGAGAAGAAGCGCGACGATGCTGCGAAACACGACATTCATTCGAAGTGCTCGTTGACGAAGGTTTCTATCCTACGCCGCTTTCCGCTTTGTGCGCGCGCGCCGAAGAGCGCGAGCAGTCCCGCCAGCGCAATGCCGGCCCCAATCCCCGTTGCGGGCGCCGCTGTCGGAGCTGATGCGGTGGGTGCTTCGAAAGCGCCTATGTCGGCCGCGGCGCCGGCAACGCGCGCAAAACCGCCGCCGCGTTGATCCGTGGCCAGATTCGCCGCGTTGTTGCCCGCATCACGCGCCGGGCTGGCCGGCGCCAATGCATGCGTGCGCGTGGGACCACCGTTTTCGGCCAATGATCGCAACCGCGGATCCGAATGCAACGTATCGGTCGGCAGCGTGATCCCCGCTCCCGCCGACATCACCAGATTGTTTGCGCCCGAAATCGTCAGTGCTGCGGGCGCAGCGATGTCGGCCATGGAATTGCCCGCAACGATCGTGCTCTGCAAGGTCGCCGCGCTTGGGGCACCCGTCACGTAGACACCGCCTCCGTCGACGGCGTTGTTGAAGGCCAGCGTACTGTTGTAGAGCACGAACGGATCGCCGAACGTCCGGACGAAGATGCCGCCGCCCATTTTCAACTTCGCTGTGTTGCCGGAAATCGTACTGTTGCCGATATGGAAACCGCCGTGCCCGGCCATGCCGCCGCCGGTGCCATACGAATAGTTGCCGCTCACAGTCGAGCGCACAGCGTAGCTGCCGAAGTCGGCGAACACTCCACCGCCGGTGCAATAGCTGCCGTGCGTATCGCTCGGGTTGTGCGCGGCACGGTTGCCGGCCACCGTGCTGGCATAAAGGTACGCCACGCCGAAATATGCCATCGCGCCGCCGCCGTAAGCGGCGGTGAACACGTTCGGATGCGAGCCGAGCGCGACGTTGCCGGAGAGGGTGCTCGTATACAAAGCGATCGTGCCGGCGAGGATGCCGCCACCATAAACCCCTTCGCCGCTCGCGCGGCAGCCGCGTACGGTGCTGTGATCGAGCACGACGTAGCCGCCCGAGAGGATGCACGCTCCACCGGTCACGTGGTATCCGGTGACTGTGCTCTCGCCGTTGCGCACGGTCAGCTGCTGCAGCCGCAAGCCACCGGAGCCGTAGTGCACGAAGACACGGTCCTTCTGCGCACCGTCGATGGCGAACCGGCGCTCGCCGGGACCGATGATCGTCAGGTCATCCAGCTGCACCGGGATCGCGCCCTGCTCCAGCGTAAGCGAACTGCACGTGAGCGTGGTCAGGTCGATCGTATCGTCATTGCCCGCAGCGGCGACCAGCGCACGCAAGGTTCCAGGACCACCGTTGTCGGCGCAACTGGTGACGCGCAGGGCCACAGGGGTGTGCGGCAAAGTCGGCTTGTGATGCGCGCGCAACGCCTCGAACAACGCAGATACGCCGCGCTGCCCGCCGGGCTGCCAGCCGGTGGGCATGGCCGCGCTGAATGTCGGCGGCCTGTCCGCCGCCGTTGCTCCGACGCTCGCCAACAACAACGCGGAAACCAATGGCGCCGCGCGAATCTCGCGTTTGCTGGCCAACCTCATGTTCGGTTCCCTGCGCTTGCCCCGAGCGGGACTCTAACATGCGCTCTTGCTGGCGTGCTTCTTGCGCACCTCAGCCCGGGGCGACTATCGTAGTCGCAGCATTGGGGATTTCCGCGCATGTCGTCCGTGATCGAAAAACGCCGCCACCCGCGCCTGGCCATCTTTTCGGCCGCGATGGCCGTATGTGGCAACGAAGGTTACCTGTCGGACGTGAAGGACCTGTCGCAGGGCGGTGCCTGTATCGGCCGGCCGAAAAACTGGCCAGCGAACGCGCCAGCGGACTGCCGCGTATTCTTCATTTTCGATCAGGAGACCGTGATCGGCATCGATGCGCGCGTGGTGCGTACCGGCTCGGCCGATCTGGGCCTGGAATTCCTGCCCGGCCAGGAGGAACGGGTCGAAAGCCTGTTGTACGAATCGCGCTTTATCGACAAGGAAGCGCCGTAGCCATGCTCGCCTATGTCACGCCGATCCTGCTGCTGCTCGCCTCGAACGTGTTCATGACCTTCGCCTGGTACGGACACTTGCGCTTCACCGACCGCCCGCTATGGCTCGTGATCGTCGTGAGCTGGGGCATCGCGTTCTTCGAATACTGCTTGCAAGTGCCGGGCAACCGCATCGGCTTCCGCGTCTACAATCCTGCGCAGCTCAAGACGATCCAGGAGATCGTCACGCTGACCGTGTTCGTCGTGTTTTCGGTGAGCTACCTGGGCGCCACGATCAAATGGAACCACGTCGTGGGCTTCGCGCTGATCGTCGCGGCGGCATTCTTCATTTTTCTCGACTAGAAGAACAGCGCTTTCGCCACTCCGGCGAGCGCGAACAGGACTAGGATGCCGATTGGCGTGATGCTGAGCCCGAAGCCGATGCTGCGCGTCTTCGGATCGCGGACGTAGCCCTGCAGGTAAAGGATGCGGCCGACCAGGTACACCGCGCCGATGCCGGCCATCCAGAGCGGATTCCAGTACGTCGCCGCGATCCACAGCGCCGGCACGAACATGATCAGCAGTTCCAACGTGTTGTAGTGCACGCGGAAGTAGCGGTCGAACACTTCGTGGCCGGACATCGCCGGCGCCTTGACGCCATACGTCGCGCGCGCCCTGCCGACCAGTGCCGAAAACGCGAAATACTCGATCAGCGCCAGCAGCGTGACCAGGCTCACCCACGGATTACCCACGATTCCTCCCCTATGTTTTTATTTAGAATTTCATGCGGCCGGTGATGACCTGCCACCACATCACCCAGTCTCCCGCGAAACTGTAGAGCGGGTTCTTGAACGTCGCCGGGCGGTTATGCTCGAAGAAAAAGTGCCCGATCCAGGCGAAGCCGTAGCCGATGAACGGCAGCGCGAGCAGCCAGATCCAGCGCTGCGTGACGCAGGCCGTAGCCAGAACAACCAGTACCAGGGTACTACCGATGATATGCAGACGCCGGCAAGTGCGATCGACGTGCTCGCTCAGGTAGAACGGGTAGAACTCGCGGAAGCTGGGAAATTGCGCGGACATGCCGCGATTCTTGCGCGCGCGCGGCGCGCGCGCAAGTCCGCAGACCGGTCAATCGTCATCGCGCTCAGGCACGCTGACCTTGCCCTTCACGTCGTGGTGGTGAATATCGCCGCTGCCAGCGGCCTTGACGACGAAGTCACCGCCCACATCTGATGCCGTGACATCGCCTGAGCCAATCGAATCGATCACCACGTCGCCACCCGCACCGTGCACACCGACGTCGCCCGAGCCGACGGAATTCACGTGCACGCTCTTGCTCACGTCTTCGAACGTCAGATCGCCCGAACCGACATTGCCGATGTGCACGTCGCCATGCACCTTGCGTACCCGGACATCGCCGGAACCGGATCGCCGCAGGTCCAGACCCCCGATGTCGTCGGCCTTGATGTCGCCAGACCCCACTTCGGCATTGATCACGCCGCTGACATGGTTGGCCAGCAAGTCGCCCGAGTGTGTCGAAAAGCCCAGACTCGCGACGTCGGCGACATCGGCGTCGCCGGAGTTGCCTTCGATCTGCAGCGGCAGGTTCGCCGGAATGCGCACCTGCAGATCAATGTACGCATAGCTGGAGTGAAACGGGCCGATCGTGTTTTCGCGACGCTGGTTCGTCGTTACCACGACACGATCGCCCTCGCGACTCTGATTCACGGTGAGATCGGCGAGCCAGTCCTCCTGCGAGGCGCAGGCCTTGGCGCGCACTTCTATTTTTGCGAGCCCCGCGACGCCGCGCACGCGCGCATCGCTGGAATCAAGCTTGAGCACGAGCGCGTGCAGACCGGCCGGATCGATGTCGAGCGGCCGCTCTGCCGTGAACTTGCACTCGAACGCCGAAACGTTGGAGGCCAACAGACCGAGAATCGAACAAAAGACGAAACGCATGGATGCTCTCCGCAGGGAATCACGTGCTCAGATGCAGTGCGGTGGCGCAGGGTTTAAGCGCCCTTCTCCTCTGCCTTGGCGCGATCCCAGTAGGCATCCTGCTCGTTCAGACTCATGCCGTCGAGCTTGCGTCCATCTGCCTCAGCGAACGCCTCCATGCGCCGGAAACGACGTTCGAACTTGGCATTCGCGCCACGCAACGCGGCCGAATAATCGACCTTGGTCAGGCGCGCGAGATTGACGCCGACGAACAGCACATCGCCGATTTCGTCGACCAGGCGCGCGTGATCCGCTCCGGCGGCGAGTTCGGCGCGCACCTCATCGATTTCCTCGCGCAGCTTGTCGAGGACCGGCGCCGGCTCGCTCCAGTCGAACCCGACCGTTGCGGCGCGCTTCTGTAGTTTGAGTGCCCGCTGCCATTCGGGCAGGCCGCGCGAAATGCCAGCGAGCACGCTGGTGTCGCCATCGATGCGCTGTTCGCGCTCGCGGCGCTTGTGCTCCTCCCACGCGAGCGTCTGCGCATCCGCATCTGCGACCTTCTCGTCGCCGAACACATGCGGGTGACGGCGGAT
>Ga0068863_100005331_pt1 | contig 12687 bp, 9 predicted proteins | sample KBSSwiS62_FD_66596 | JGI IMG/M metagenome (GOLD analysis project Ga0068863, IMG submission 66596) | Switchgrass rhizosphere microbial communities from Kellogg Biological Station, Michigan, USA - KBS Switchgrass S6-2 | ecosystem: Host-associated > Plants > Roots > Rhizosphere > Soil ...
TGATCCATCAGGCCGAGCTGGTCGTCGGCGTAGGACTCCCACGGCCGATCGACTTCGACAGGGCCGGTGGACTGGCCGGTGGTGGCGTTGCGCAGGTCCGCCGTGATGCAGCGATACTGTCCCTTGAACTCCTCGATCGCGTTGAAGGGCGAGTTGCCGGTGAAGAACGAGATTGACGCGTTCAATCCCCCGCCGGGAAGCAGCATCAGAGGGAAACCGGACCCGGCCTCTTGATAACGGATGCGAACGGGGCCCCTTTCGTAGAACGTGTCCGTTACTCCTTTGCCCGCCTGCTGCGCAAATACGCGTGGCATCGCGGCCATCGCCGCTGCCGCGGCTCCGCCCTTCAGTAGGTTGCGTCTGGTTGGATCATCCATTGGCGTCCTCCCGCGTCGAGGGCAACATGTTCGTATCAGCGTTCCGGGTGGGTGAGCGCCTGGTAGGTCAGTGTGCGCGCCATCGTCCCGAGCGGATTGCCGCCGGTGTCGCCCATACGCTGGATCATGCCAACGAAGATCACATCGTTGGTCGGATCGACCCAGAACCAGGTGCCTGCCGCACCGCCCCAGCTCATTGATCCTTTTCCTTCGAGCGTTCCAGCCGCGCGCGGATCATTCACCACCATGAAGTCCAGCCCGAAGCCAACCGCCTCGTTGAAGCGAGCGGCGCCGACGCCGTTGGACCCGACCAGCACATCCTTCGGTATCATGTTGGTGCCCATCATTTCCACTGAGGCCGGCGACAGCAGACGCGCGCCATCCAGTTCGCCCTTGTTCGCAATCATCTGTGCGAATCGGGCGTAGTCGCCGATCGTGCCCACCAGCCCGCCACCGCCGGATTCCATCGACGGTGGCTCGAGGTACGTCGGCATGGGCATGCCGAACAAGTCCTTCACTTCTTCAATCTTGCCGGTCTTGGGGTTGCCGGCATACACCGCCGCGAGGCGGACCGCCTTGTCGCGGCTGACATAGAACGCCGTGTCCGTCATCTTCAGCGGCGTGAAGATCCGCTGCTGGAGGAACTCGCCGAACTTCTGGCCCGACAGCTTTTCGACGATGTAGCCCTGGATGTCGACGGCGGACGAATACGACCACTTCGTCCCGGGCTGGAACATCAGCGGAATCTCCGCGGTGCGTTTGATCATATCCGCCAGGCCGTTGGCGCTGAGCACACCCTTTTCGCGATAGAGCTTGTCGACCGGATGCTGGTCACCGAGGCCGTAGCCAAACCCTGCCGTGTGGCTCATGAGTTCGCGCATAGTCGGCGGCCGCTTCATGTCCTGGATGGACCGGCGACCGTCGGCGTCGGCCCCGGTCATGACCTTCAGCGCCTTGAACTCGGGCACGAACTTCGTGATCGGATCGTCGAGCTGCCATCGCCCGTCCTCGAACAGCATCATCATCGCGACGCCTGTGATCGGCTTCGACATGGAGTAAAGACGGACGATGGTGTCGCGTGTCATCGGGGCGCCGGTTGCCAGGCTCCGGACGCCGTAGGTCTTCTCGGACACGACCTGACCGTGGCGCGCAAGCAGCGTCGACAGGCCGGCCACGCGCCCATCCGCCACGGCCATCGCCATGTAGGCGTCGAGCTTCGCGAGCCGCTGCGAGTCGAAGCCCAGCGCTTCCGGGCTGGACGCCGGGTTCAGCGCCGCCGCGGCAGGAGTCGCGCGAGAGGCCGCGGACAGCGAGGGCGGGCGGGACGACTGCGCGCTGACGTACCACGAGGACGTGAACGCCACGGCGACTGCAACACAAACCGGGGCGCTAGACGTGCGGCGGACCATCGGACCTCCTCTCTGGTTGAACGGCGACGGGAGAGTTTACCGTGAGAATGCCCATTGTGCAGGTAACCTTCGCACCCAGGGAACGTCATGCTGACGAAGGAAGGCGCGTGGTGCCGTTGAAGAACTGATCGGACTATCATGCCGCCAGCAAGAGCCCAGTCCGCCACCATAAACGCCGCCACGGAGCGGCATTGCCGGGGAGCCGCACCATGTCGGGAGTAGCCGCGCGACGCGCTTTAGGTGTGGCCTGTGCTGCTCTTGCAGTGACCTCCACCGCATTCAGCCACGCGGACCGGGCGCCCCGCGCAACCGACTGGCCAAGCACCAACTACGATGAAACCGCCAACCGCTACAGCCCGCTCACGCAGATTACGACGAAAAATGTCGGCACGCTTCAGCAGCGCTGGAGTTTTCATCTCAAGCCTGCCGGCTTTATCGGCCCGATGCGGGAAGACCAAGCGATTCCCATCGTGATCGGCAACACGATGTATCTCGCCTCGCCATATGGCGCCGTCATCGCTTTGGACGCCACGACCGGCGCGGAGAAATGGAGATTTCAGCTTCCCAACAACGAGTTGCCGTCGAAGCGCGGCGTGGCCTATTGGCCCGGGGGCGGCAGCGATCTCCCTCTGCCGCCATCGATCGTCTTCGGGTCGACGACGGGCAAGCTCTACTCGCTCAAGGCGGAGGACGGCGCGCTCAATGAGTGGTTTGGTGAGAATGGCGTCATCACCCTCAAGACGCCCGAGGTCATGCAGACCGGGACGAGTGTGGCCTACTCGCTGCTGTCTTCTCCGACGGTCTACAAGAATCTGATCATCACCGGCGCCGGCACTGGCGAAGGGCCGGGCGGCTCCAATGCTGGAGCCGGACCGGCGGGCGATACGCGAGCGTGGGACGCCAGGACCGGCAGGCTGGTGTGGACGTTCCATTCCGTGCCCCGGCCGGGCGAGTTCGGCTACGACACATGGGGCGGAGACAGCGCGAAGAACCGTTCCGGTGTCAATGTCTGGGGGTATACGTCACTCGATGCGGACCACGGCATCCTCTACATGCCGCTCGGCGCGCCGAACAACGACCGCGTCGGCATCGACCGTCCCGGCAACAATCTGTTCTCATCGTCAGTCGTCGCGGTCGATGCGAACAGCGGCAAGTATCTCTGGCATTTCCAGCTCGTGCACCACGACATCTGGGACTACGACACCCAGTCGGCGCCGCTGCTCGTCGATCTGCGCCGCGGTGGACAGATCGTGCCCGCCGTCATCGTTGTCAACAAGACCGGATTGATGTTTACGTTCAATCGCCTGACTGGCAAGCCACTCTTCGACATCGAGGAGCGCCCAGTGCCGAAAAGCGACGTGCCCGGCGAACAGGCGTCGCCGACGCAGCCGTTTCCGGTGAAGCCGCCACCGCTCGCCCAGAACACGATCTCCCGCAGCCATCTCTACAAAGGAGAGCCGCAGCACCAGTCGTACTGCGAACATCTGGTCGACGACAACAACATGAAGCTGGGCGGCCCGTACATGCCGATCGCCTTCAACCGGTACAGCATTTCCCCTCCGGGTCCGGCGGGCGGCATCAACTTCTGGGGACCGGCGTACGATCCCGAACTGCATCTGTTCGTGTCGAACACCAGCAATATCTTCCAGCCGATGCGCATCGTCCAGCGGTCGGACGGCAGCTACGTCAATTCCGGGCCGCTCGCCGGCACGCGCCGCTTCGGCGATCCTGAGCGGAAACTGCTATGCGGGCCGACACCGTGGGGCGAACTGGTCGCCGTCAACATGGATACAGGCAATATTGCCTATCGCAAGACACTGGGCGTCTCCGACGCGTTGCCACCCGGGATGCAGGACACCGGCCGCCCGAGTTCCGGCGGCGTCATTCTGACTGCCAGCGGGCTGACCTTCGTCGGCGGCACGGATGATTTCCGGTTTCGCGCCTTTGCGACCGCGACCGGTGAGAGGCTGTGGGAGATCAAGTTGCCGTCATCGGTTGAAACGACTCCGATCACCTACCGTGGAGCGGATGGCCGGCAATTTGTCACCGTGGTGAGCACCGGCGGCGGCCTCACGGGGTCGCAAGTCACCAATGACGAGATCATCGCCTTCGCGTTGCCGAAACAATGATCCTCCTGTTCCTTGTCGGGGAGAAGTGATCGCGTGATTGTCACAAGCCCAAGTCCAGCGATTCAGATACCGGAGTCGACGATTCACGACTTCGTGTTGCGCAACGCCGAACGGCTTGCCAACAAGCCGGCGATCATCGACGGGCCCACCGGCCGCACCCTCACCTATGGGCAGTTTGCGGATGCGGTCCGCCGCGTTGCGACGGCCCTGCACCGGCGCGGCTTCCACAAGGGCGACATCCTGGCCGTCTACAGCCACAACGTGCCGGAGTACGGCGTCGTCTTCAATGCTGTTTCGCTCGTCGGCGGCATCGTGACGACAGCGAATCCCTTGTGCACGGCAGCGGAACTCACCAAACAGTTGAAAGACAGCCAGCCGCGCTTGATGGTCACGGCAGCGCCGTTTCTCGACAAGGCAAAAGAAGCGTCCGCGGCAGCCGGCGTCGAAGAGATGTTTGTGTTCGGCGATGCGGCGCCGGGTGTCCGTTCGTTCAACGACCTCCTCGACGCGCCGCCAGAGCCGCCCGCGGTGTCGATCAATCCGGCTGAAGACGTCGTCGTGCTCCCGTATTCCAGCGGCACGACCGGGCTTCCGAAAGGCGTCATGCTGACGCACCGGAATCTCGTCGCCAATCTCTGTCAGATCAACGGCGCGAAAGATTTCGACGCGTTTCAAGAGCGCGACTGCATTCTGGCGGTACTGCCGCTATTCCACATCTACGGCATGGTCGTCGTGCTGAAGCTCGGGCTCGCCAACGGCGCAACGATCGTGACCATGCCGCGCTTCGACTTCGAGGAGTTCCTGGCGACGACGCAGAAATACAAGATTACGAACCTGCCGATCGTGCCGCCCATCGTACTGGCGATGGTGAAAAGCCCGATCGTCGACAACTACGACTTGTCGAGCGTGCGGATGGTGTTCTCTGGAGCCGCGCCGCTCGGCGAGGCCCAGGCGAAAGAGCTGCAGCAGCGGCTGAATTGCGAAGTCCGACAGGGATACGGCATGACGGAAGCCAGTCCGGTGACGCACATCAGCCCGACGCGCAAAGGCGTGCCCGCGAAGATCGCGTCAGTCGGCCGAGTCGTGCCGAACTCGGAAGTGAAGATCGTGGATCCGGCAACTGGGGAGCCAGTCGGCCGCGTTCACGCCGAGGGCGAGCTGCTGATTCGCGGTCCGCATATCATGAAGGGTTACTTGAACAACCCCGAGGCAACCGCGGCGTCGATCGATCCGGAAGGCTGGTACCACACCGGCGACGTCGGCTACGTTGACGAAGAGGGCTGGTTCTACATCGTCGATCGCACGAAGGAGCTCATCAAGTACAAGGGCATGCAGGTGGCGCCCGCGGAGCTCGAGGCGCTGCTGCTGACGCATGCCGCCGTGCTCGACGTCGCCGTCGTCCGGCGGCCCGACGAGGAAGCCGGTGAGATCCCGAAGGCGTTCGTCGTGTTGAAGCCGGATCCCCAATCGCGGGCCACGACGTGCGAGTCGATCATGACGTGGGTGGCCGACCGCGTGTCGCCGCACAAACGCGTCCGCCGCCTCGAGTTCGTCGATCAGATTCCCAGGTCGCCGTCAGGAAAAATCCTGCGGCGGCTGATCACCGATGGCCCCGGTGAGATCAGTCGCCGGAGTTCCTGACGCACCTGACACTCAGTTCATCACGAGCGCGACGATGCGGCCTTCGCGCCGGTGTCCACAACCAACCGTGCCAGCCGTTCGCGATGGAAGGTAGCGTCGCCGAGCATCGTCTCCGACGCCTTGGCGCGCCGGTAATAGAGATGCAGATCGTTTTCCCACGTGAAACCCATGCCGCCGTGAATCTGAATGCCGCGATTCCCGACCGTGCGGCTCGCGTCGCTGGCATAGACCTTCGCAATCGACACGGCGGCTGACGCGTCGGCCGCGCCTTCCTGCAGCGCCACGGCGGCGTAGTACACGGCCGAGCGCGCGCTTTCCGTTTCCAGATACATGTCCGCGCACTGATGTTGCACGGCCTGGAACGATCCGATCGGCTTCCCGAACTGCTTCCGCGTCTTCGCGTAGTCCACCGAGATCTCGAGCGTCCGCTGCATGCCGCCCACCATCTCGGCCACCAGCGCCGTCGTCGCGATGTCGAGCGCGCGATCGAGTCCCACGACAACGTCCAGCTGTTCCGCGGCCGCGTCCGTCAGCGACACTGCGTACAGCTTGCGCGTCAAGTCCATACCCGCCATCGGCGTGATGCTCACACCGGGCGCTTTGGCATCGACGACGTACACACCGTCGCGCGCGACGACCACGATCGTGTTGGCCACGCCGGCGTCCGGCACGAACAGCTTCTCGCCCCAGAGCCTGCCGTGCTTCGCGGTCAGCTGGAGCGCCGCGCGATCCCAGCCAGACTTCGGCTCGACAAACGCGAGCGTCGAGCGCGCATCGCCGTGCGCAATCGGCGCGAGGTATTTGTGCTTGTGCGCGCGATTTGCACACGCGTCGAGCACGGCGCCCGCCATCGCCACGGTCGCCAACAGCGGTCCTGGCAGGAGCGCCCGTCCGGCCTCCTCCATCAGCAGCACGAGTTCGACGATGCCGAGGCCAACGCCACCGTGCGCCTCGTCGACGATGATGCCGGTGTAGCCCTGGGCGGCCAGCTTGGCCCAGAGCTTGGGGTCGTACGCGGTAGCGGATTCGGCGGCGCCGCGGACAACCGCCATCGGGCACTCGCCGGCAAAGAACTCGCGCGCGCTGTCGCGCAGGATGGCCTGATTCTCGTTCAGTCCGAAGTCCATTAGTAGCTTCTCGGCAGACCGAGGACGAAATGGCCGATGATGTTGCGCTGAATTTCCGACGTGCCCGCTTCAATCGTGTTGCCGCGCGCGCGCAAGTACCCGTACGACCACGCGCCGTGATCGATCGCGTGCCGATCCGCGGCCTCGAGTTGCCCATATGGGCCCAGGAGCTCCTGGGCGACCTGCTGCAAGCGCTGGTTCAGTTCGCTCCAGAAAATCTTCTGAATCGATCCTTCCGGCCCGGGCACACCGGTGTGGGTGATGCGGCTGAACGCGCGCATCTGGTTCGCGTGCATGATCTGCACTTCCGCATAGCACTGCGCGAGCTTCTGGCGGATCACCGGATCCTCCGCCGCCGGGCGGTTGCCGCGCTGGATCGTCCACGACAGCTCGATCAGCCGTTCGACGTTGCGCTGATAGGTGACCTGCAGGCCCGCACCGAGCGTACCGCGCTCATGCATGAGCGTGCCGATCGAGACGTCCCAGCCCTGATTCACCTTGCCGACGACGTTCTCCACCGGCACGCGGACATCGCGGAAAAACACTTCGGCGAATTCCGACTCTCCGGTCATCTGCCGTAGCGGCCGAACCTCGACGCCCGGCGACTTCATGTCCACCAGCATCACGGTGAGGCCCTTGTGCTTCGCCACGGTGGGATCGGTGCGCACGACGAGCTCGCACCAGTCCGCCGCCCAACCATAGCTCGTCCAGACCTTCTGCCCATTGACGACGAAGTGTTCGCCGTCGAGACGGCCGTCGCTCTGCAGCCCGGCCAGGTCGGACCCGGCGTTCGGCTCCGAGAAACCCTGGCACCAGATCTCGTCGGCGCTGAGAATGCCCGGGAGGAAACGCGCTTTCTGTGCCGGGGTTCCGAACGCGATGATGGTGGGGCCGACCATGCCGAGGCCGATCACGTTGGCCATCGGCGGTGCGCTCACCCGCGCCAGCTCCTGCCAGAAAAGCACCTGCTGCATGAGGCTGGCACCGCGACCGCCGTACTCGCGCGGCCAGGAGATGCCGGCCCAGCCGCCGTCGTACAGCGTCTTCTGCCACGATCGCAGGAATGCAAACTGTTGTTCGATCGATGCATCGTGGCGATGTTCCCAATCCTTCGGGGCGTGCTGCTCGAGCCACGCGCGCAGCCCATCGCGAAACTGTGTTTCTTCACGTGAAAGATTCAAATCCATCAGGACTCCGGTGTGGCGGCTATCGTTTTGAACTATGCTGATCGTGTTCAACGGCGTTTCAAAGGGGGCCTTTCTGTGCGTCTGAAAAATCTTCTTGTTGCCAGCGCCGCCTGCATGATCGCGATGGTTTCAGCCGGCCCGAGCTGGGCACAGGCCCGGGGGGCGGCGAAAACCGACGATACCAACCCGCGCACGGCGCGCTTTGGCGTCTGGGACAATTCGACCAATCCCAATAACGTCATGACCTACGAGGCGTACGAAAAGGACGGCAGCAAGCTCACCGTGAGCAATCCCAGCAATCCGTCGCAAGACTGGAGCTACGTGACGCTGTTCGACGGCGTGTACCGACCGGTCCAGGGTCAGCAAGGCGCCGAGACCGCCGTCGAGATCATCAACGCCAAGAGTATCCGCATCAACAACAAGCGCAACGGCGTCCTGCAGCAGGTCGTGATCAACACGTTGTCGGACGACAACAACACGATCAACAACGAGTACGTCCGCATGGACAAGGACGGCAAGATCACCGGCGTCACCCATGTGACGTACATCCGCCGCAAGAAATAGACGACGGCTGGGCTCATCCCAGCCGCTCGACAATCGTCACATTGGCTTGCCCGCCGCCCTCGCACATCGCCTCTAGGCCGTAGCGCTTGCCGCGTGCCTGCAGCGCATGCACCAGCGTCGTCATCAGCCTGGTGCCCGACGCACCGAGCGGGTGGCCCAGCGCAATCGCGCCGCCGTTGACGTTCAGGCGCGCCGGGTCGGCGCCGGTATCCTGCAGCCAGGCCAGCGGGACGGAGGCGAACGCCTCGTTGACCTCGAAGAGGTCGATGTCGTCGACGGTCATGCCCGCCTTCTTCAGCGCATGGTGCGTGGCCGGCAGCGGCGCTTCGAGCATGATCACCGGGTCGCCGCCGATCACCGTCATGTGGTGAACGCGCGCGAGTGGGTGCACGCCCATCGTTTTCAGACCGCGATCGTTGACGACGACCACACCGCTCGCGCCGTCGCAGATCTGGCTTGCGCTGGCTGCCGTGATGCGGCCGCCTTCGCGCAGCAGTTTCACGCCGCGGATGCCTTCGAGCGTCGCGTCCATGCGGATGCCTTCGTCAGCGACATGCATCGCATCGACGGCAGGGATTCCAGCGACGCGCACCGCCACCGGCACGATCTCGGCCGTGAACCCTCCGTCCAGCGTGGCCAGCCTCGCGCGCTGATGGCTTTGCAGCGAGTAGCAGTCGAGCGCGTCCCTGGAGAGCTCGTATTTCTCCGCCATCATCTCCGCGCCCATGAACTGGCTGAACTCGGGTCCGGGGTAACGCGCCCGGATCGTCGGGCTCATGTAGTGCCCCAACCCGGCGTCCTTGTAGATGCCCGACAGCGCCGCCATCGGAATGCGCGACATGCTTTCCACGCCCGCGGCGATGACGCAATCCATCGCGCCGGACATGACCGCCTGGGCGGCAAAGTGCAGCGCCTGCTGCGACGATCCGCATTGCCGGTCGATGGTCACTCCCGGCACCGCCTTCGGCAGCTTCGAGGCGAGCCCCGCCATGCGGCCAATGCAGCCGCTCTGCTCTCCCGCCTGCAGCACGCAGCCCATGATCACATCTTCCACCAGCGCCGGGTCTGCGCCGGTGCGCTCGAGCAGTGCGTCGATGACCTGTGCGGCCAGCTCCGCCGGATGCCAGCCCGAAAGCCGGCCGCCGCGCCTGCCCCCTGCCGTGCGGGCGGCAGCCACGATATAAGCTTCAGCCATGAAACTCTCCTCCCGCATCTCGGCCGTCATCACCGGCGCCGCCTCCGGCCTGGGCGCGGCCACCGCGCGCCGCCTCACCGCTCACGGCGTCAGGGTCGCGCTGTTCGACCTGAACGAAGCCTCTGGCGAGGCGTTGGCCGCTGAACTGGGCGGCGTGTTCTGCGCGGTGGACGTCACCAGCGAAGAGCAGGTGGACGCCGGCTTCGCAAAAGCACGCGCCGTCATCGGCCAGGAGCGTGTCCTCGTCAACTGCGCCGGCACGGGCAACGCTATCAAAACCGCCAGCCGCGACAAGAGCACCGGCGCGATCGTGTCGTTCCCCACTGCCGACTTCGACCGTATCGTTCAGATCAACCTCGTTGGGACATTCCGTTGCACCGCGAAATCGGCGGCCGGCATGATGACGCTGCCTGTCCTGGACGACGGCGAACGCGGCGCGATCGTCAACACCGCGTCCGTGGCGGCGCAGGACGGCCAGATTGGCCAGGCATCGTACTCGGCCTCGAAGGCCGGCATCGTCGGCATGACGCTGCCGATTGCGCGCGATCTAATGGCCGAGGGCATCCGCGTCAACACGATCCTGCCAGGCATCTTCGACACGCCACTGCTGGCCCGGCTGCCCGAGCATGTGAAGAGCGCGCTGGCTGCGTCGGTGCCGTTCCCCAAGCGGCTGGGCCACCCCGACGAGTATGCCGCGCTGGCCGAGTTCATGATCACGACCGGATACTTGAACGGCGAATGCGTACGGCTGGATGGCGCTATCCGCATGGCGCCGCGTTGACGAATCACACCGGCGCCGGACCGCTCGCCTGAGTCGTGAGCGGCAACGTAGCGTGATGATCCGGGCGGGACCGGCAATGCGCTCGCTCGCGTACCCGCGATTGCAATCTTTACGCGGGCTACTCCTGCTTCTTCGCGGCGTCCTCGGCTTCCTTGAACCGCGCGCCCCTCAGCATGTTCGTCATCGCGTAGTTGCCTTCGTGACAGGCGTACTCGTACAGCTGCTCCTGGGTCGCCTTCCACGGATACTCGCCGGTCCACGCTCGATCCCACGTCGCCGGATCCTCGATGGTGAAGCGATACAAGAGCGTGTTCGCATCGACGCGCCTGATGCGTTCGACGACGTGCAGCTGATCGCTCGACCCGTTGAACTGGGTTTTGCTCGTGAAATTCGTGGTGTCCACGACGAGCGTGTCGCCTTCCCACCAGCCGATCGAATCGCCCATCCAGCGGCGGATGGTCGGCGGCAGGTGCTTGCCGCCGATGCGGACGACGCGGGCGTCGTGCACCATCTCGTTCAGGATCAGCACCGTGTCGCGGGTCTGCACGATCTGTTTGAAATTGTTGTAGAAGTAGTTGGGTAGCGAGGGCGGACCCGCCGTGGAATTGAAGCCGAGCAGACATCGCTCCGCCAGCGGGCGCGACTCCGGTCCGTCGAACGCGCCGGGCGGCCCGGACGCAGTGGCGCCCTCGCCGGCGCTGGGATCCACGGCGGCGGCGCGCAGCCGGGCTATGCGCTGCCGCGCTTCGGGCTTCATCGGCGGCATCTTGCCGTCCGGCGGATCGATCAGGATGGAGCTGCGCTTCTGGCCGTCGACGCTGATGATCTGCCGGCCCTGTTCGATCCAGAACCGGTTGTACCCGCCCGTCCCGCCGCCGGCGAATTGCTCGACCGCTTCGAGCCACGTCTTCGTCGCGACGCGCTCGCCGCCGACCGAAGGCGCGCCACGATCGCCGCTGAGTGGCGCGGCGTCCTTGGCCTCGCGCTGGCGGTCGTACGCCTCGGCCGCCGCTGCCTCCTCATCGGTGAGCACCGGGCGGCCGCGGGCTTCCGCCGGCCGCTCGAGCGGCGTCACGGTCGCGACGTCGTACAGTCCCTGGAAATCGGGATGGCCATCGGGCGTGCGTGGCAGGGCGGCGGCTGCGCGAGCTGGCGCGGCCTTCGCGGGTGTCTGGGCAGGCGCTTTGGCGGCCTGCGCGCCGAGCGGCCGGGCGGCGCATACCACCGTGACCGCAATCAGTAGGCCGAAGAACAAAACCGTGTACGAGCGATTCCGCATGAGCATCACTCCAGGTTCTACGATTGAACGGTCGCGGAGTTCCACGATGATGGTGGGCACAGCTGGCGCCCTTGTCAAGCCAGATACGCGACATCCGTCGCCCGCGCCTTCCGGCTACAATCGGCGGACTCGTGGCGGGAAAGTAACTAGTAGTCAGTGGAGATGGCCATGCGGCACGTGAGTCTGATCACCGCAGGCGTCGTGATGACGATCGCCGCCGCATCCGGCCGCGCCGCTACGCCGCAAACCACGGTCAGGAACCAGGCGGCGTGCGGCTCGCTGAAGGGGCTCGCCATTCCGGCGGCCTCGATTGGGCTGCCCACCACCGGCGCCACGATCGCGGCGGCGGATCTCATCGCCGCGGCGCCGGAGACGGTCGCCGGCGAGCGCGCGGTCCTCGCGACGCCGGAGTACTGCAAGGTCACGGGCAGCATCGCGCCGATAGACTTGTCTGCGCCGCCGATCAACTTCCAGGTCAACCTGCCGGCGTCGTGGAATCGCAAGATCGCGCAGATGGGCGGCAGCGGCAACAACGGTGTGATTCCCGTCGCGCTGACGACCGGCATGCAGTGGGGGCCGGAGTCGATTCCGCCGAACGCGCCGTACGCGCTGTCGCGCGGATTCGTGACCTACGGCAGCGACTCGGGTCATCAGAATGCGGGGGGAGGCACCGCCGGCGGTGCCGTGGCCGCGCTGCCGCCGCCGGATTGGACGACGAATGACGAGGCGCTGACCAACTTCGCGTACGCGCAGATGAAGAAGACACACGACGTGGCGGTGGCGCTCGTCGCGAAGTTCTATGGCGAGCCGATCCGGCGCAGTTACTACTTCGGGTCGTCGCAGGGCGGGCGCGAGGCGTTGATCGTCGTACAGCGATTCCCGCAGGACTACGACGGCGTCTTCGCGCAGGTGCCGGCGAACACGTACGTGCAGCTGGCGGTCGGGGATCCGCTCGCGCGCGCGAAGATGCAGGCCGGCGACGGATGGATTCCGCCCGC
>Ga0068863_100005334_pt1 | contig 12682 bp, 17 predicted proteins | sample KBSSwiS62_FD_66596 | JGI IMG/M metagenome (GOLD analysis project Ga0068863, IMG submission 66596) | Switchgrass rhizosphere microbial communities from Kellogg Biological Station, Michigan, USA - KBS Switchgrass S6-2 | ecosystem: Host-associated > Plants > Roots > Rhizosphere > Soil ...
CCTCAAACTGGACGAGATGATCACCACCGAGTTCAGCCTGGCCGAGATCAACGACGGGTTCGCGGCCATGCACGCCGGGAGCACCGTCCGCGGCGCCATCCGATACCGCTGACCCACGAAGGGAACCCATGTTCAGGGTGGTGTGCACGACCCTCGGCGATCCCCAGCTGCTCAGCGTCGTCGAGGAACCCGATCCGCGGCCGGAACCGGGCCAGGTCGTCGTCGCCGTCGAGGCGGCGGGGGTGAGCTTCGTCGACGGGCTGATCGTGCAGGGCCGCTACCAGGTCACGCCACCCCTGCCGTTCACCCCGGGTGGCCCGGTCGCGGGCCGGATCGTCGCCGTCGGCGAGGGGGTGGACCCGGGACGGGTCGGCACCCGGGTGGTCGGCACGGCCGCCCGCACCGGCGGCGGGTACACCACCCACGCGGTCCTGCCCGGCCCGATGGCCGTCCCCGTGCCCGAGCACGTGCCCGCCTCGATCGCCGCGTCGGCGTTCGAGGGGTACCTCACCCTGGTCTTCGCGGTGACCCACCGGGTCACGGTCGAGAAGGACGAGTGGGTCGTCGTGCTCGGGGCGGGCGGCGGCATCGGCCTGGCGGCCGTCGACGTGGCACGCGGGCTGGGCGCGCGGGTGCTCGGGGTCGCCTCCTCGGCCGAGAAGCGCGCCGCCGCCCTGGCCGCGGGCGCCGAGGCGGCGATCGACTACACCGACCTGAAGGACGGCATCCGAGCCGCGACCGGCGGCGGCGCCGACGTCGTGATCGACCCGGTCGGGGGCCCCGCGGCGGAGTCCGCGCTGCGGGCCCTCGGCACGGGCGGGCGGTACTGCGTGGTCGGGTTCGCCTCCGGGGACATCCCCCGGCTGCCCGCCAACATCGTGCTGCTCCGGAACCGGTCGATCATCGGCGTCGACCTCGGGGACTGGAGCCGAGAGGTGGCCGGGCCGGAGGGCAACGCGGCGCTACTCGCGGACGTCGTCGGGCGGATCGGGCGCGGCGAGCTCCATCCGCCGACACCGACCGAGGTGCCCCTCACCGAGGCCGCCGCGGCACTGCGGAGGTACGCCGACCGCACCGCGGTCGGCAAGTACGTGCTCGTACCGCGCGGCCTCGCCTGAGGTGTGCGGCCCCGCGGACGGCGAGATCGGCCGTGCCCACCGGGCCCCGGTTCCGGCTCTCCGGTCCAGGAACGCACGCGGAAGACGACTACTCCCGCTGGGCGGCCAGATCGGCCAGCACCTTGTGCAGCGGTTCGGTCTCCCGGCGCCTGTACTCCTGGACCGCCCAGCCGTTGCCGTCCGGGTCCGTGAAGTACATGAAGGTGGCGCCGTCCTGAGGGGCGAACTGCACGGGTTCGCTGATGTCCAGGCCCCGGGCGGTGAGCTCGTCGTAGGCCGCCTTCGCGTCCGTCACGCACAGCTGCATGCCGTGGTACGTCCCCGGCTGCGGTGTCCCGGTCGGCACCTGCAGCCCGTCGACCAGCGCGATCGAACACCCCGAGCCGGGCGGGGTGAGCTGCACGATCCGCACCCCCTCCATCACCTCGCCGTCGAGGTCCACATGGAAACCGACCTTGTCCCGGTAGAACTCCTTGGCCCGGTCCACGTCCGAGACCGGCAGCAGGATCACTTCGAGGCTCATCTCCATGGAGCGACTCCCTTGTCGTTGGCGGTGTCCGTCACTCGAATCGCCACCGCGTCTGGCTGAACGGCTCCCCCTTACCGAAGCCGAGAACGGTGCGGGGCGCCACCGAGAATACGAACGCAGGCCCGCCACCGTGGTGGAACGCCCCGTCCCGTACCTCGAAGTGCCAGAAGCTGCCGTACTTGGCCTCCCACGCGGCGGCCAGCTCGCGCAGCAGGCCGCCCTCGGACACCCGCTCCGCCTCGCCCTCCACGACCAGGTCGTAGCCCTTGTTCCAGCTGTTGGCGCCGGTCGTCAGGACGACGTGCGGATTGCCCGCGAGGTTCTTCGCCTTGCGCTCCTCGGGACCCGTGCAGAAGTGCAGAGCGCCGTCCGCCCACACGGCGGGCAGCGGTGTCACATGCGGTCGTCCGTCCGGCCGCACGGTCGAGATCCAGAACAGCTCGGCGCGCGCGAGCCGATCCTGGGCCTCGGACCACGGGGTCGCGGTGGCCTGCGGGTCGCTGTAGCGGGGGTCGAGACGGGTCTGCGGGTCGGCCGCCATGGGCTGTCACTCCTCGTACCGGAGAATCCGTGCGGATCTCTGCCGAAACCTCTACCGAGGAACGACCGCGTCCGCCGCGGGAACTCATCGGCCGGTCCGCCCCGGCGCTCGGGTCGGTGTCTCTCCAGCGCCGGGACGACCTGCTTGTACAGAAGGTTCCTCCCGGCCGAGTCAGGCCTGTTTCACATCAAGCCAGTTTGATGTATCGTGCCCGAGTGATTCCGTCGGGCCAGGTCGCGCCGCCGTTCGTGCGGCTCGCGTCGCACCCTTTGCGCTGGCGGCTGATGGCGGCACTGGCGGAGACCGACCTGCGGGTTCGGGAACTGACCGAGCTGGTAGGCGAACCGCAGAACCTGGTCTCCTATCATCTGCGACTGCTGCGCTCCGACGGGCTGGTCACCGCGCGGCGAAGCAGCTTCGACGCCCGCGACAGCTACTACCATCTCGATCTGGACTGGTGCGCGAGCGGCCTGGTCACCGCCGGGGCGACCCTGCACCCGGCGCTCCACCTCGCTCAGCCGCCTTCCGCACCACCGTCGGGCGGAATCGCCGATGTTCGAGTGCTGTTCGCCTGCACCGGCAATAGTGCGAGGTCACCGATCGCCGAGGCGCTGCTGCGTTCCCGCGTCAGTGACAACGTCCACGTCACGAGCGCGGGCAGCCACCCGAAGGAGCGCATCCATCCGCACGCGCTCCGGGTGCTTCGCGAAAGCTTCGGCATCGACATCGGAAACCAGCGTCCGCGGCATCTCGACTCACTCGTCGCCGAGAAGTTCGACTACGTGATCACTTTGTGCGACCGGGTTCGTGAGCTGTGCCCCGAGTTCGACGGCGGAGGCCGCTCGATCCACTGGAGCATCCCCGACCCTGCCGCACCCGTTTCCGGTAGCCCCGAGGAGTACGCGCCGTTCACGCAAACCGCCCACGAGATCGACAATCGCATCGGCCATCTGGTGCCGGTGCTCGCCACCACCGCACACAGGAGGTAGAACCATGAGTGCGCCTGAGCAGGTCGCCAGCGTCCGCTACATCGTCGATGACGTCCAAGCTGCCCTGGACTTCTACACCGGCCACCTCGGGTTCACGGCCCATATCCAGGCGCCCCCCGCATTCGCCGACGTCACCCGAGGCCCGCTACGCCTGCTGTTGTCCGGCCCGCCGAGCTCCGGTGCCCGCATCACGCCCGACGACGCGGCCGTCCCCGGCCGCAACCGCATCCACCTCGTCGTCGATGATCTCGACGCTGAGATCGACCGACTTCGCACTGCCGGACTCACCTTCCGCACGGACCCTGTCAGCGGCCCGGGAGGGCGACAGATCCTGCTCACCGACCCCGCCGGCAACCTGATCGAACTGTTCGAGGCTGCGCCCTGACCAGCCCAGGACACTCTCAACCTTCGTGAGCTGGGACGAGGTCGATCCGGCCCACGGGCTCGTCGAGATCGAGCACACCATCGTCCGCATCACGGGCGTGTGTTTGCTGCGGAACGGCATCAAGAGCCCCGCGGCGAGCGGACCCGGCGGCTCCCGGCGTTCGCGGTCGCCATGCTGCGCCGACGCAATCTCGCCTCGGCCGGCCGGGGTCCGGTACTCCCCGACTCGGCTGGCGTACCGTCGACCAGGCCGCCGCGGACGCACTCGATCAGGCCCACCGGGATGCCTCCGACGACCGGTTTCCGTTGAGGAAGCGCGATGTCGATCTTGGGCGTGACCTGGCTACGAGGCCCTGACCTGCTGGGGAAGCTCCTCCGACTGGACTCGAACCAGTAACCCTGCGATCCAGGATCAAGACCTGCTGTGAGCTGTGGTCGGCTGGCAGAACCGGCCATGACCTGCCACAACTGTTCGAGCAGTCCTGCGGACGGTTGTGGCTCGCTGCCGGTCCCGACGGTGGGTAGCGGGACGTAAGCGGTGCCTCAGCCGAGGAGGTCCAGGAACTCCGCGGCGCTCAGCCCGGCCTGCCGCAGGATCGAGCCGAGGGTGCCCCGCACGATCGTGCGGTGCAGCGGGACGATCACGACCCGGCCGTCAGGGTGGCGCAGCTTCGCGTGGCTGCCCTTGGTCGAGCGGTGCTCGAAGCCCGCGGACTCCAGGGCCTGGACGACCTGCTTGCCGGAGACCTGGGGAAGGGCTGGGCTCACGCCGGGATGCGGATCTCGATCGGCGTCACGAGGGGGTGCTCGAAGGTGGCGGGCACCTCGTCATCCTCGAAGTAGAGCTCCAAAGCCTCGCGAAGGTTGGCCAGCGCCTCGTCGACGGTCTCGCCCTGGCTGGCGACCTCGATCTCCAGGCAACGGGCGACATACCACTCGCCGTCCTTCGCCACGGCGGCGGTCAAGGTGCGAGCGGTGTCCATGTGCCGAGTGTACGGCCCGACGGGAGGCGAGATCTCCCCTCGCGGGGAAGAGCGGTCCGCGCCCTGTCAGGTCAACTGTTCATCAAGAGTGACGATCGAGAACGGAGGGCCGTAATGAGACGGCAAAGCCTGCCGACAGGCGGAGTGATCGCCTCACATCACGGAGTAGTCATGCGTGCCGCGTCCGTCGTCGTCCTCCTCGCCTTGCTCGCGCTCGCGGGGTGCAGCGCCGAGCCCGCCTCGAGCACCGGGAGCACTGCCACCACTGCGGTCGCGCCGGTCACGACCAAGCCCACCCCGACCGCTCCGCCGTCGGCGAGCGTCGGTCAGACAGTGAGCAACCGCGGCATCACCTTGACCGTGACCGACGCCCGCGCAGTCGACTCCATCCAGATGAACGAGTCGAACTTCCGACCCGGCTCGGGCTACGAGAAGTACACGAAGACGATGCCGCAGGCAGGCGGTCGCTTCGTCTCCGTCACTGCGCACGTCGTCAACAACGCCAAAGTGAGCCTTGACCTCACCTGCAGCCTGCCGATCAACACCAAGCTCGTCGACTCTCAGCAGCGAAATTTCGACGCCATCGATGACCTCTACAAGCTCAAGGGCAATCCCGAGTGCAACGACCAACTCCAGCCGGGCTTCGAGGCCGATATGACCTGGGTCTACCTCGTGCCGCAGGCTGCGTCCGTCATCGGCTGGGGATTCCAAGACACCACTGACTTCTCGGGCACGGTCGACTTCACCACGGTCCGCTTCGACGCCTGATCCGAGTGGTCCCGCCCCTTCCTCGTCGTCCTGGCCGCCTCATGGACCGTGCCGGGTGGGTCAACCCTGGAACTGCTCGGCGGCGGCCCCGGCCCACTGATCGGATCAGGCAAGCTCGCGTTGAGGGCTGGGCCGGGGTCGACGTCGAGCTGCGCGTAGCGGGGTTGATGCGCCCGGCGCGGTCTATGACACTGGCTGCGGACGAGGATGCTTCGCGCCCCTGGCCGGTAAGCCTTTGTCGTCTCAGCTCGGCTCGTGGTCCTGGTGCTGCCCGGGCGCGCCGGCCGGGAGCGGAGCGGCAAGGCCGAGCGCGCATAGAGGGCAGCGCCCCGGCCCGCCAGGGCCGGGCTTGAAGACGTACAGAAGGTTCTCCCCGGAACACACAGGACCCGAAAAGAGTTGGCTCGTTGGCCGTCGTCTGCCAAGTCGCATGCAAAGGTAAGATCGCACAACCACCTAGACGATAAGGACTCAAGTGCCGGAGTACGACTTTCATACTCTCTCGCCGCACGACTTCGAGCTTCTCGTGTGCGACCTGATGCGTGTCCATCTGGGGATCGCGCTTGAATCATTTGGACACGGGCCAGACGGCGGCGTCGACTTGCGCTTCCGATCTGGGTCGACGTACCTAGTTGTGCAATGTAAACATTACCGAGGCTCATCGTTCAGCGACCTCTTGCGGTCCGCACGAAGCGAAAAGTTGAAGATGGATGCGCTGGGCCCAAGTGACTACTACTTTATTACTTCACAAGACCTCACCTTGAACCAAAAGGACAGGATCCTTGAATCCTTACGGCCCCACCTCTCAGACAGCGCCAGGATACTGGCACTACGCGATCTGAACCAGCTTCTAGCGCAACATAAGGAGGTTGAAGAGAATCATTTCAAGCTCTGGATGGCCTCCGCCAATGTCATTCGGCGCATTGTGGAGAGCGGCGTATGGGAGCGAAGCGACGGGCTCATGGAGGAGATTCAAGACCGAGTGAGGCTTTACGTCTCCAGTGCAAGCTACCCACCAGCACTTGATATGCTTCACGACAAGAATGTATGCGTCCTAACAGGCGCACCAGGCGTCGGCAAAAGCATGCTTGCCGACATGCTTGCACTCACACATTGGGAGACCGGCTGGCAAATTGTCCCTCTGGCGTCACATGAGATCGATCGCAGCTGGGACGTATGGAACGCCGAGCGAAAGCAGTTCTTCTACTTTGACGATGTTTTTGGCCAAACCGATATCCAGGAGCGTCTCGCCAACGACAGCGGCGTAACGTTGGGTCGACTAATTCGACGAATCGCTAACGCTCCCCGGAAATTACTTGTCATCACGACCCGGACTCATGTACTTCATGACGCTGAGTTGAGAGATGAGCCGGTACAGCGCGCGGGCCTGCGCACACGTGAGTGCGTCGTCCAGGTGCAAGACTACGATCGCATCCAGCGCGCCAGAATCTTATACAACCATCTCTACTTCAGTCAGCTAGACAAAGATCTAATTCGACAGTTTATCAACGACGGTATCTATCTCAAGATCATCGACCACGACAACTTCACACCTAGACTAGTCGAGCAGACTATTCTCCAAGCGGAGTTGATCACCGACGCGAGCAATCTTGGCAAGCAGATGCTACGCGCGTTCGATCGCCCCATCCTTCTTTGGGGTGCTAGCTTTCGCGAGTCACTCACCGAGCCGGCGCGCTGGATTCTACTGCATCTTGTGTCGTTTCCAGTCCAAGGTGCACCATTCGACGAACTTCGAGCAGCGTCTATCCGGGGCACGACTCCAATTGAGTTTACCCGTGCAGTCAATCAATTGGAGGGCAGTTGGATTAAAGTCGAGGGAAGCCGACGGGCAGGAAGAGGAAATCTCGTAACCTTCCATGACCCGAGCTGCCGAGACTTCATTCTCAGCCTGCTTGATTCGGAGTCGGCCTACGTAATGCAAATCCTGCGCTTTGCCACCAGCGCTGTCCAGATCAGTCAGATCCTGGGCTATGCTCGATCGACCAACCCAATTCAGCTGGGCCAGACCATAAGGGATGCCACCTGGAAATACCCAGGAATCCGGTCAGAGTTGATCCGGAATTCAGGAGATCTACCTGATCTCATTAGGAGCGGGTGGGAGCAAGACTCCCAACAGCAAAATGAGTACGCCTTGGAGACGCTTCAATCGCTTATGGAAGCGAGCGTCCAGCTTAAGCTTGACTTGAATCAATGGGTTGCCGAGCGTACACTAGAACTCAATAGGGTGTTAAGCGATACCGATTCGACCGATTCATGGGCGTGCCACACGCTTTCAAGAAACCTACTGGACTCGGGTCTTTCTCCCAGCAAATCGACCGAATTCCTGAGCTGCTCCCTGCTGCTAAGGACTTGGTGGGCGTCGATTTCGGAGGCATCCGAATGGAGTAGCTCGGTCGAATTCTGGAACTGGCTCGAAAGCATGCCCGGTTACGCCGGCACTGCCCCAGATGAATCGGATGCGTTTGCCGACAGTTTCCGCGAATGGCTCGATACAGAGCTTGAGAATATCCTTGCTAACGCTACAGACTCGCAGGACGCCAACAATTGGGCGGAAGAGGCTAGAGACGTAGCAAATGAATACTTCAGTCAAGAGACCTTCCGGGATCTCTTTACTCGATTCGACAACAGCGTCTCCGAGAAGTGGGACTCTTACGAGCCGGACGAAGATTACTTCCGCGAAGAACGCGCGGCGCGGGCGATTAGTTCCTCCTCAAGCAGGAACGAAGACTACCCCCCTCTTCCGAGCGAAAGTCAGCCTTCCGACGAATCCCAGATTCGCGCAATGTTTGAGCAGCTTCGCTAGAAGGACGTCACACTAGGCAGCAATACACTTCAGAAGCTCCGAACGTATCCCGGGTGCAGCGGCAACCGTCGATTGAGAACTCAACGAGTAGTCGCGGCCGTGGCGATCAAGCACAATGGCTCCCGACTCCCGCGCAATTACCACGCCCGCCACTGTGTCCCAGGGCTTGTTCGCGAGCATCACGCTCGCATCGATTGTTCCATCGGCTACCCAACAAAGGTCAATTACGGCGGATCCAAGCATCCTGATCCGCTCGACCCTACTCACTAGATTTTGGGTCAGCCGAATACGATCAAGATTCTTCAGATCTGCATCTGCTCCAACAGCGTAGTCGCCGATCGCAACTACCGAACTGATCAACGAGCGTGCATCACTGGCTTGAATCCGATCGCCATTTCGGAATGCGCCTTGACCAGTCACCGCAGCATAGCGGTTCCCCATGAATGGTAGATCAACGACACCGAGTACCGGATTCTGGCGTTGCGTTAGACCTAGCGAAACCCCACAGAGCGGCAGTCCGTGAATAAAATTGACTGTGCCGTCTATCGGATCCAGTGCCCAGGTCAGTTCCGACTCAGTTTCACCAAATCTGCCATCTTCCTCGCCGAGGAAGCTAACGTCGGGGGCCCGAGACACCAGAAAGTTTCGAACTTCCCGCTCAATGGCATAGTCAACGTCTGTCGCGGGATCGCGGTCGTCCTTCATCGTCACGTGGCCGGCTGGGTGACCACGGATCATGCGTGCAGCTCGGTCGACAGCCTCGGTCGCGATCGGCAGCAGCTCGGCGAGTGTGGGCGGCACCCGCCCAGTCTTAGGCACAGGCCTTCCCGCTGTCCCACAGGGTCTTCAGGACACGCTCAAAGCTCGCGAACATGCCTGAGCCGTCCGGGCGCCGGCGCAGGACGAAGGTCGGTGAGTCGACCCCGCGCACCGCGGGCATGTAGGGCTGCACGACCGCCTGGCGGCCGTCGATGATCGTGATGTTGAAGCGGACCGGCTCGTCGTAGGTGCGCAGCTCAACGCGGTCTCGGTCCTCGACCGGAAGCTCGTCACGGATGCGGCGCAGCATGTCGATGTTGAGCCGGGTCAGGCCGGACAGGGCTCCGGGCGTCAGGCCCTCCTCGGCTTCGCGGGCCTTGGTCGCCTCGCCGTCCGGGTCGAGGAACAGGGCGTGCACGGTGGCACCTCGGGCCAACGTCGTCCTGAGCCGCTGGTCGCTGTACTGCTGGCAGATCATGTTGAGCGACAGACCGGCCGCTTGGATACTCGACGCCTGGTCGAACAGGGTGTGCGGGGGCATGTGTTCGGCGAACTCCGCTCGGGTCGCGAAGGCTGCGGTGAGGTCCGAGTAGCCGGCCCGCTTCGGGGTCTCAACCGTGTGACCGGCGAGCCGGGCCGCCTGAGTCGCAGGACCGAGGTCGGGCAGGGGCCGGCGTTCGTCCCACTTCTCGAACAGCTCGGCCGCGCGGCAGCCCGGAAACATCGCTTCGAGCACTCGGCAGTGATCGGGATGTGGCAGCTTCGCCAGGTCGCCACCGAGCCAGCGGTAGAACGTCGCCTTGCTCGGCGTCCGTCCCACGAGGCTCGCGTCGACTTGCTTGGCTGCCTTGTCGTAGGCCCGGCAGAACGCCCGGTGCTCCTGCATGTGCCGTGACGTCAACAGCGCCTTCAACATCGTCTGACCGTCGGCCACCTCGACCCCCTCGCGACTCGGTGACCAGCTCAGTCTAGCAGATATGAGACACAAATGAGACTAGTTGAGTCTGCCTGATCGCAGGTGAGACATCCACGGCAGCGGGACGAGACGATTCCGGGGTGACGGTGGATCCGCTCCACCACACCAGCCCGGTGGGGCCCACCCGATGCCCAGGAGGGCCACCGTCATGGAACTGCTCATCGATGTCTCGCGCAAGACCTTCACCGTCGGCCGCCCCTTCGACCGCCGCCTCGACGACAACGGAGTCCACCGCCTCGACCGCCGCACCAGCCTGCCCTTGTGGGCCGCTCAGCTCGTCGTCATGGACGAGGGCGGTGCCGACACCATCGTCGTCACCCTCGCCACGCACGAGCCGCCTCAGCTCCAGCAGGGCCAGCAGGTCACGCCCGTCCACCTCATCGCGCAGCCCTGGTCGCGCAACGGGCGGGAGGGCGTCGCCTTCCGGGCAGCGGAGATCCGCACGATCTCGGCCGCGAAGAGCGCGTGATCACCGTGCAGGAACTGACCATGGTCTCGGCGACGTCCGACCCGGCGCAGCTCTATCGCACCTACCAGGACCTCAGCCGAGCCTTCGACACCGCCGCCGCCCGCGTCGACGTCCTGGCCGACAAGCTCCACCGCCTCGCCGACGACAACCCGCACCGGCGAGAGCTGGCCGCCGAGCTCGACGAGCTCAGCATCGGGCGGACCGTGCTCCTCGGCTGGGTCTCGGCCTACTTCGCCGCCTACACCTTCGCGCTGCACGGCACCGACTCGGAGCTGATGAGCACCACTGCCCGCGCCGCGACCGCTTTCCTCGACACCGCCGGCAACGCCATCGGTCCCGCCGGCCCCGACGTCCTCGCCCACTGGAGGCGGCCATGAGCACCCGCGTCCGATCCACCCGCGACCGGCTCATCCGGAACGAGCCGTTCGAGACCTTCCATCGCCCGCAGCGTTCACGGCCCGCCCGTGTACTGGGCCTGCTGATCCGGCTCCGTGCCGAGTTGTTCCTCCTGGCTGTCGTCCTGACGTGCTGGTTCTGGCTCGTCGACAGGATGCCGGCCTGGGCCGCAGGGATGATCTTCGGCGGCGTCGCGCTCGCCGTTCTGCTCTGGCCCGGCTCCCGCCGCTACGTCACCCGTCGCGGGTGGGCGGTGATGACCCGCCACCGGCTCCGGACGACGTTCGTCGAGCGTCGCGTCATGAACTACTCGGGCAACGTGCCGCTGTTGCTGTGGTCTCGACCGAGCGTGGTCGGCGAGCAGGTCCTGGTGGTGCTCCGAGCAGGGATCGACGCACACGATCTCGAACTCGCCGCGTCGTTCATCGCTGTGTCCTGTCTGGCCTCCGACGTCCGGATCACCCCGCACCGCAGGCTCTCCGCGTTCGTCCTCGTCGAGGTCATCCGCCGCGACCCGCTCACCGGGCCCGCCGTCGTCTCGCCTCTCACCCGGGTTGCGCCGGCCTTCCACGGGGCCGGCCATGCGTAGCCCGCGCGAGATCGGCCCGCTGTCGATCTATGACCCGATCTATCTCGGCATCGACGAGAACGCCTGCCCGGTCGACATCACGCTGATCTACAAGAACCTTCTTGCGGCCGGGGAGCCCGGCGCGGGCAAGTCCGGTGCGCTGAACAACGTGGTCGCCCACGCCGCGCTCGCCGACGACTGCCGGTTGTGGCTGATGGACGGCAAGCGCGTCGAGCTGGGCCTGTGGCGCTCCCGCGCCGAGGTGTTCGTCGGTTCCTCGCTCGACGAGGCGATCGAGCGCCTGCGTGAGCTGCAGGCCGAGATGGACGCCCGCTACGACCACCTCGATGGCTGGAAGTTGCGCAAGATCAGCCGCGGGGACGGCCACCAGCCGATCATGCTGGTGATCGACGAACTCGCCTACTTCTCGGCGACCGCCGGGGACAAGCGCACTCGCGAGGCCTTCTCGCTGCTGCTTCGCGACGTAATCGCCCGCGGCCGGGCCGCCGGAGTGATCGTCGTCGCCGCCACCCAGCGGCCCAGCGCCGACATCATCCCCACGAGCCTGCGGGACCTGTTCGGCTACCGGCTCGCGTTCCGCTGCACCACCGAGACCAGCTCCGACATCGTGCTCGGGCACGGATGGCACTCTCGCGGCTTCGACGCCTCGCAGATCGACCCTGGCGCCCCGGGCGTCGGCCTGCTGCTCGCCGAGGGCGGCATCCCGCGGCGGATGCGCTGCGCGTACCTCTCCGACGTCGAGATCAGCCGCATCGCAGGCAACGGGAGCGCAGCATGATGCCCCGACCGATCGACGAGTCACCGCGCCGGCTGCGTGAGCCCTACGACGTCGCCGACGACATGCGGTATCCGTTCTTCCACGAGTCGGACGACCAGTGGCGGACCCGCATCCATGCGGACAACCGCTCCGCGATCATGGAACAGCTCGACGGCATCCCCCTCGGCGACTACGACCGCCGCATCATCGACTGGCTCGCCGGCTGGGACGTCCCGACCATCGCCGTGGTCGCCTCGCTGCTGCGTCGCTGCCGCTGGGCGGGCATCTACGACGCCGGGTCCATCCGGCCATGACCACCACGGCGCGGGAAGTCCCGCAGGCGTTGATGGACGGGCTGGTCCGTCGCGCCAGCTCGCCCGACTTCGACCGCTGGCGCGGCCACATCACCGCGGCCGCGGGCTGCTCGCACCCGATCCGACTCACCGGCGAGATCCACCGCGTGGAGACCTCGACCGGACGGATCACCAGCAGCACCGCGACCGCGGACATGCCCGACGGCGTGATCTACGTGCCCTGCGGCAACCGCCGCGCCACCGTCTGCCCCTCCTGCGCCGAGACCTACCGCGCCGACACCTTCCA
>Ga0068863_100005338_pt1 | contig 12675 bp, 12 predicted proteins | sample KBSSwiS62_FD_66596 | JGI IMG/M metagenome (GOLD analysis project Ga0068863, IMG submission 66596) | Switchgrass rhizosphere microbial communities from Kellogg Biological Station, Michigan, USA - KBS Switchgrass S6-2 | ecosystem: Host-associated > Plants > Roots > Rhizosphere > Soil ...
CCAGGCATTGGATTTGCCCAAATGCCGATCATTCAGCATGACCACCGTGATGGTGGCATCGTGCCGTTCACGGATGGCGACGAGTTGTTGAATCACATCGCCCGTCACGGTTTGTAATTTCATGAGAAACTGCGGCCACTTGACATAGAGGACGTGATCAATCATCGCCCTGCCTAGTGGTTTGAGCACTTCCGGCAAGGCGCGTTGCCATTCATCCAGGGCCGGTTGATTCAACAGGACAGGTGGAGTATGCGTTAGGGCTAACACCTGCGTGGGCGCATCCAAGTGCAAGTGTGTCCGGTTGATGTGCACCAATTCGCCAAAGAGGTCGGCAGGGATGATTCTCAGCTGACTGCGGACTTCAGCTTCCTCTCTCAGCTGTTCCTGCAGATAATGAACGATGGCATCCCGTTGCGCCCGTTGTGCAGGGTAGTGGGTTTTGTCGTGCTGGCGCTTCATTACAGCGGCGGACACTGCAATAAATCAACAAGCACGCTAACAGAAAAGAGAGATATTAAAAGTGCCTCTCGGAGACAATCAAATCGTGGCATATTCCATATTCTGTATTTCCTCGTGATTTTTCCATTGTTTGGAGATATATCCAGAGGGCGTCGCCTTCAACCCACCTACCTACCTGCTCATTCTCTACACCCACCAAAAATGTCAGTGCAACAGCTCTTTCTTCCCCATCATCGAGGCACCAGGGATTTGCTCTGTGATGTTCTGAATGTGAAATCCAATGGTGGCAAAGTCGCACGTTGGATTGTGATTGGCCGCGACCTGCCGGCCTTCCCTGGGAAAACCCATCTCGCCGATGCGCATGAATTCCTGGACTGGCTGCGCGATGGCGATCGCATGTCGCTGCGCCAAATCATTGCTGCTATAAGCAATTATGCGGGCGGGGATTTGTTGAGTCGCCTCCGTGACTTGGCCTCCATGCCGCCTGAACCTGTTCCTGTATTCAAAGATGTCCCCCTCCGCGCCAAGTCCCTCGAGGGGCTGGGCCATCGCAAGGCCCAGTTTATCGCCCTCCTGCGCCAGAGTGTGAAAGTGTTGACGGACGGTGATGTGCCGCGCTTCGCCCAGTTGCATGGCCTCACACCAGGCGAATTTGACTGGCTCCATGAACAACTCGATCTCCCTTCGGCCATGGTGACCTGGCTCAAGGACAACCGTGGTCTCGCTGTCGACAACCTGAGCGCGTTGGTCCTGACTTTGCAGGGCCTGAACAAGCAGCCACCCAAGGAGCTCTTGGATTACCAGCAAATATACAAGGAGCAGGTGGTGGAGGACGATGGAAAGGGGAAGTGTGTCATTTGCTTGGAAGAAGAATCCAAGTGGACCTTTGTTTCGTGTGGTCATCAATGTCTGTGTCGCGAGTGTGCCCAACGCTTTCAACAGCAGCAAGGCATGAAGACATGTCCCATGTGTCGCAAGAACAGTCAGCATGTGATTGAAGTGTTTCGCTCTTGATTCGTATACATATATTTTAATAATGAATTCTCAAAGATCGTCATCATCAGCCCAACTTACATGTTTTCCTTGTTTTCCATCATCAAAAGGAAACAGCACAGGGTCGGGCTGTGGGACATCCAATGCTGAATTATATGGACCATAGCGTTCATACATGAACGCCATCTTCTGTCGATACGCTGCTTGGTCCTCAACATCGTCTGTGCTATAAAATGAGTGGTGACTGCGTTTCAGCACGAGCGTATGCAGATCCTCATCGTGGGTCCTCGATCGACGCACCGCGTCTCGCACCCTCAGGGTATGAGCCATGGGAACGTGCCAATCCGCCTCAGATGTGACAAACAGCACCGGGACATGGGTCGGGAAGTTGGATGCCAATGCGACTGGGGGTGGATACATGGGGTCATATCGTGTGAGTGAGGGCAGAAGGAGATGTAGCAAGCCACCAAGGAAAGAACCATATCGACCAATGGCAATGGCCGGGACAGAGTCAAAGGCACCTTCCAAGAGCACAAAGGCAATATGATCCTGCTCCTTGGCCGTCATGCGTGTCACAGCGCCGAGCATGGTGGACGCCCCACGACTGCTGCCTGCTAAGACCAACTTTTTCATGTTGTTCTTGGGATCTTCGATAAAGGCACGAATGGGCCGGAGGCATTGTTCAATGTCGTCGTGCCCCGCGAAACTAATCAAGGGCCATGCCAGGACGTAATCTGAGCCACGAAGGATATGTTGCCACACGCGGGCCATGGTGGTGATCGGGAGCATGTAGATCCAGGGCAGTTGCATCCAGTGGAATGCCTTGTATTCGGGCGGGTCAATGGCATGAATGTTGTACAAAAAAAAGGGGCTGTTGGGCATGGTGGCTTCGCCTCTCTCGACCTCCTTACCTCCCGTGTAACGCAGTGACTGCATCCACCCTGCGCCTAGGCCGGGGAAGTAGAAGGTGATCAACGTGCCCCAGTCGACACCCAGAAAGGGCCGTTGATGTTCCTTGGGCGTCGGACACATTCCATGCACAGGGAGGTAAGGGGCCAGGAGTTCAGGACCCACCCAATAGAAAACAATCGCCACGGCGATCAAGGAGAGGGTGAGCAGCGGCTTCCATGATAAGAGGATGCCGAGGATGAACCAGGGCAAGCCCGAAAGGATCACGAAGCGGATGAGAAACATGAATGAATGAGGACAAATAAAAGTGGAGACAGACGTTGCCCTTTTTTGCTGACGTTGTCATGTTCGATTTTCTGTATTCTGTTCTTGTTTCTCCCACTTCCCCGAAGTCAGCAATGTCGATTTTCTATATTCTGTATTCTGCTGTTGCTGCTGTATAAATGCGTATTCTAGCGTGCATTTCATTCATTCTCCTGTGATTTCGAGTGGTGTTATCCTCTCCACCTTGTTTAATTGAAACAAAAAAATGCAAAAGGAAGATGCCATTGTCGCCAAGAGTGGTTCAACAAAAATCGACACCAGTGATATCCTCTTCGAACATGCTCCCATGGAAACGACCGATGAAGAAGCCTTTTACAAACGCCTGGATGATGCTTTTATTAAAGAAGAAACACTGCTGACCACCTTTCGCGACCTGACCCGCACCCATCGTGCCTTGCCTGGTTTCACGGTCGTTCGCAGCGACACCTTTTGCTTGTTCCCTGCTTCCGCTACCTCCAAGGATTATGAACCCATACCTCTCTCTGGTGCCATTCGGACCATTTTAGGTCCCAATCTAATTCTCGTCCGCCCTCCAGGCAAGGCACATCCTGGGGCTGCCTCTCAATGTTGGTGCCAACTGGCCAGCAAGCGACGTTCCTGTCGTCGTGCTCGCCTCTGGATCCCCTGGAACAAGGTCGAGGCACGCATGCCGCAATGCTTTGCTGTCCGCCAGCCTTCCATCCCTGTCCGGGCACGCCGGTCCGATGCGGATGTCGCTCCTGTCAAGAAACCCGGCAGTGCGAAACGAAAACGCTTAGCACGAGAGGCAGAGGAAGCAGACTATGTGGAGGAGAAGGATGGTGGAGAGATAGAGATTGAGGAACCAAAGGAGCCAGTCGCCAAGAAGCAACGCTTGTATTTGGTCGAAACCAGTGTCACCTCCGAGGCTGAAGGACCAACTCCTCCCTTGCCCAAACTCGATGATTGTGCTCTCACCCTGACTGATGTCAACACCTATCTGCAACGCTGCATGGATGGAGCGCAGGATATTTTGCAAGCTGGTTTAAAACGTCGCATGGCGACCATTCAAGGCATGGGCAGTGCGGTGGAGCAACAGATGCAACAACGCCTCGCTCAATCAGCACAAGCGCGTGCGGATATTGACAAACACATGGAGGAGCATGCACAGGCCCTGTTTCGCCTCGAGTTTGACTGGCACGCCCAGTCCTCCATGCTCATGATGCAGCACGAGTATTTTCAAGATCGCCTACGCACGCTGCGTTCACTACCTCAACTGAGTATCGCCCAGGTCAATGACAAGAAGCATGTGAAAGATGACGACGTCCTCTTGTGTGCGCAGTACGAACGTGAGGAACAGGTGTTCCAGGCGGCACAAGCGACTCTCATGGCTCAGATTGAGGCATGCAAGGCAGAGAAGGAGAAACTAGGTGGTGCTGAGGAGGAGAAGACTCCTGAACTTGAGGAAGTGCAAGCCGAGATTCGTCGGATTGCTGCTTTGCAACAGGCACTCCCGGAGAGTCTTCGCGCTCTCACGGCTCATTGCCAGGTGGATTTGGCCAAGCGAGTGGGCATGGATCCCATGCAGGGAGTGATGGAGGTGGAGAAACAGTAATGAGGACTTCTTTTGTGGATAGCGATGTAAAAAAAAAGAATGCACTCATAGAGAGAAGCAATGTATTCGGGTGATGCTCGAAAACAGGATAAACATGATTTCGAAGCGAATATTCGTGCAAAACACTCATTGAACAATTGCAGGAGATGGAAGAGATCTTCTTCCAAATACCCCGTGTGCGTCCAATCGAAATACGCCGTGTGATTCCAATGAAAATTCCATTCGGGTTTCCAATGTATCGCATCTTCGGATTCACATGCGGTAGCGTCCATGTCTTGACACCAATCCGTAGCGTAATAATGGTCATAAACCCACTCTGTGTCCTCGGTCACAACAGAACCCAGAGCATCGGCTGCCATCCGCCAGACTTGATTCAGCGTGAATGGTTTATCGTACAACCAAGGAATGCGACGAATCTCCTGCTTTGTACATGTCTCAGGCGAGAAGACAATCATGTCTTCTACATGATCCTTCATCATGCTTACACCGAGAAAAGGGAAGAGAAGCAGTAGAAGAGAAAATATCATCGGAGAAGAAGACATGATAAGAGAATAAACAGAGAGATGTCGTCGGCGACTCATTCATTCTTCCTGATGACAGACGTTCGCCAAGCCCTCGAGCAAGAATTAGCGCTGGTCCTTAAGATGCAGAGTGACGCCGTGGAACCGGTGCGCAAGCGCCGCCGTGTGGATGAAGAAGCCGCCGCTGCGCCCTTTGAGACACGTATTGCCGACCTGCGAACCCGGATCGAAGAGGAAAAGAGCAAGTCCATCTGGCTCGTCCGTGCTCGGAACCATTCGTTGACCAGCATCACGAGCGGCGCGTACATGACGGAACCCGAGGCACGGGAGAATTGTCCCAGCAACACGCGCGTTTGGTCATACTGGGTCGAACGTGTGCCCCTGAATCGTACCAAGGCCGACAATACATGTGAGGAGCCTTATGACCCGCCGTCCAAGTGAGTAGGTTTTATGAATAAAGCGAGAAAAAAAAAAACAACGCTAATGCTTTTCCCCTCCTCCTCCTTTCTCCTTGGCGAAAAATGTCTTGAGGTCCTGCCGCGAGACAATGGGCAGTCGATCCACAATGGCCTTCTCCGTGGTCAGGATGCTGAGATTGTGCGTCATGGTATTGTAACGGTCCCCGAAGAAGACTTGGATGTGTTCCATGACCCGATCAGCAGGCCGCACTGTTGGGAGATAGACTAGGAGGTTGAGCAAGGCATTGAGAGTCTCGACATGCTCTTGGAGCGCCTGGCGAAAAAGCAGAAAGCGCTGCCTGTCCTCTTGCACATCCAGTGGGGCTACAAACAAGGAGGCCAAGTAGCGCATCACCTCACCTGCCACTTCCTTGTTGGGCCGTAAGCTCCTTTTTGCAAGGGCCCAGAGCACAGGGAAGGAATACAAGGAGAGGGGGGAGGCGAGCATCTCCACCACGTTCCGTGATTGTTCTTCCTTTTTTTCGAGTAGCTCCGGAAATGCCTCGCTCAGGACCTGAAACCAGTGAAGGATAGCCTTGTTCTTGGAGTCGGCAGCCTGCACTTCGTCCTTGAGAAATGCCAAGAGGTTTGGATAGAGGACATGCACACGGGACATGCGATAAGGTGGAGGCGGTGGCAGCGAGAGAGAGGATGGACGAAGTTCGATGGATTCCTTATAAAAGCGATCCCATACACCATCAGTGTCCTCCTCCACGTCGAGATCCGGCCACCAAAAGTCGGGCAGGAGAGAGGGGAAACGTGGATGCTTGGGCAATCCATGGAGCTGCTCCATGAATCGATAGGTGAGGCGTGCTGGCGCTTCTGAAATGGCGCGTGGTCCAATGCGATACGCACGAAAATTGGCCACGCCATTCTCCCGTTTGCCTCCTCGATAATCATACGTGCTGCCCAGTTGTGTGTAGAGAGCCCATAACAAGGCATCGACGGGATCTTCTTGGAACCATAAGGCCAGACACTGTTCCCAGACACGTTGATTGAAATACGCCACCTCGACGGCTTCTTTGAACCCAGGTTTATCCGGGTCCAGCATTGCGTCCGTCCTCATGCCACGATTGTACAGGAACAGTGTCAATGTCCAGAAATTCTGAAATATAGCAATGGGAATAGGCTGTCGCACGCCAGGCCATTGGCGTTTGTTGAAAAAATCGACCATGTATAACATTTGTTGTGCATCCTTGGGAATACACCGTGCACGCAGCTCTGCCCATAACTCTCCAGACAAGGGCATATGGGGCACGGTGTCGGCCTGCGAGTGAATGAACCAGTTTAGGGAAAGTTCATGTTGTCCATGCTCCATGAGCATATACAAGGGCTTCATGAGATACCCCAAATGCGTAGGCCGGCGCATGTCCCACTCCAACAAACGTTGCTTGCATTCGACATAGGCCTTGCGGAACGCGCCCTGATAGATGGACTGCAGCGCAGTACGAAAGGCTTTGGAGGTGCGGTGGAGTGGGATCTCGGCTAGCGAGCCCATGCGTTGGATAATCTGTACCTTCATGTCATGGGGCAGGGCATCCAGGAAACTCATGAGGCCCTGGGCTTGGGCAGGAGGGAGTGTGGGCGCAACCCGTGTCTTGAAGACACCGAGGAAACGATGCCAGAGGGAGGGGTCCTCTTGTTCTTCGTCGTCATTGTTTTCCATGGGAAACAGGGTGGGTGTGGAACAAAACAAGTCTGAACAAAGAACGATATAACTACGTGGATATTCTGAAAGTGCTCCATGTGTGGTTCATGATAGCAAAAAAAGGATATGATCTTCTCTTTACTACAGGAACGACCAAGGCAAGGACTCTTTAATTAATTTCACCAACACATCCCCGTGACACGCCTTTGGCTTGCACCAACAGCCCAGACGTTTGCCATACAGTTCGGGCAGGCGAGCCATGAGATCAGGTCGTCCCCTCACATACATTTCATACTTGTCCAAGACCTCTTGTATTTCCTCCTTGGTCGACTTGCGTCCTGCAGGGAGTTTGAAGGGGTTGGCCCACACACTGTCCTTGAGCTGCCACCCGCCCTGATTGCATGCGCGCCCAATGTAAACATCACAGTCTTGAATCACATGGCCCTGCTTGGTCGATCGCTTCAGGTGCACCACATTGGTGGTCTCGCTGACGCGCAAGCATTCGGCACAGGGACGGCACATGAAGCCCGCATGGGTATGAATGCCGTCATACGAGACAGGACGCAGGCCTCCGCATACATATGGGGCATCCAGTGGTAGCGGGCGTTCGTTGATTTCGGAGTGGCAGTGGGCACAGATGCGCTGTCGCTCATTTTCCTGCCAGCAACGGAGACAGACAATCGTGTCTGGTCGATTGGACCGTGAATAGCAGGCGTCCTTGGCCTTCAGTCGCGTGCCGCATGCGTCACAATGCACCATCCCCGTCACCAACTCCATATCTTGTATACAGTCCGGGTCAGTGCGACCACGTTTCGTTTCTCGTTCAGGATCATCGTCGGCCACTTCCCATGCTCTCTTCTTACCAGGGATGGGCAACTCCGTGTCGGGCTTGCTCATGTAGAAAATATCATTGTCATAAAAATGGTTGACCCAGGCCGTGAAGCGTTCCTCACCCACAGCCTTGAGCAAGGCCCAGCCGGCGGTGACTTCATGTGCTTTGGCATGGGTGGCCTCGCGTGTCAGCGTGTTGAAGCTGTTTGTTTCCCATTGTATAAGACGAGCCCAGAGATCGTTCTCTAGCTTTTTGATAGTGTCGTTGTCGTGTTGCATCTGCTTGGGATAAATGACTACGAATTAACCCTTTCTTTGCTTTTTCTCAAGAATATCTGGGGGGTGGTTGTTTCTATGTTCTGTCCTTATGCTCATTTCTCACTCGCTCCCATGGAACGACACTACAAGACCATTCAAAGCCCATCCTCAGTGACGGCCCTGGCCACTGAAATTCGTTTCGATGCCGACACGTGGCTCAAGTTCTTCCAGCAATACTGCGACAAGGGCAATGCAGGCAAGTCGATCAAGGCCATGCGCCAGGTGATTAGCAAAGGGACGATTGATTATTGTCAAAGGACGTCCTTCCCGGTACTACCCACGCTCCAATGGTATCGCTTCACCCAGGCTGTCCTCCTCTCTCCACCAGTCTCTGCCATCCTTGATACACCCGCTATATTTCAAGTCCTCAACAGCGACTGCCTGGATGCCGAACTCGCTGCCAAAACAAATGGTTTCTCCCCGTGTGTTCTTAACATGACGTCGCGTGCCCGTTTTGGTGGTGGGTGGCAAGAAGGCGCAGGGGCACAGGAAGAATCCCTGTTTCGACGGAGCAACTTTTACATGGCGCTGACACCTGAACAGGAAAAGGAGCGCTACACCTTGGGCGATCTCACCTGCTTCTACACGCCCAATGTGACCGTGTTCCGTGCCAGTGAAGCACAAGGCTATGCCTTTTTGGATAAACCGCGTCAAGTCGCCTTCATGGGTGTCCATGCCATTAAGGATCCCGATTTGGAGGGGACGGCCTTGAGTGAAGGCGCCCTGGTGGTCACCCGAAATAAGATTAGGGCCATGTGTATGATGGCCTCGGAGCACGGTCATGATTGTCTGATATTGGGCGCATTTGGATGCGGGGCCTATCGCAATCCGCCACGGTCCATGGCTCGTGCCTTTCGTCAAGTGTTGCAGGTGGAGCCGGCGTTTAATAATCGCTTTCGCAGCGTCATCTTTGCTATCCTGGATGATCACAATGCGCATCTGGAACATAATCCCGAGGGTAACTTTAAGCCGTTTCAAGATGAATTTGCTGTGACCCATGAATAAAAACAGAGTTTGTTTTATTACTATATCTCAGCATGCTTGGCGTAGGTGTAAAATACAGCCACGACACCAAAGAAGATGGACACAAGCCACAGCAACCAAGGCGATTGTTTCGTAAGGTAAAGAGCAATCCAAAGCACAATCAACCAGACTATTGCGTCATTGGCCGCCGCTGTCCATGGCATTCTTCGGATATGTTTCGGTTCCGCTGCAACAGCTGGTGGTACCGCTGCCTCTGCCATTCTCCTTTGTGCTTGAAACAAGGAAGTGATCTCTCATGTTTATTCCTTCCTGTGATGTGTGCCGACAGCCTGTGCCAAAACGAAACATGTCGACCACCCTCAGTCCCTGTGGTGACACAGTGTGTGCTGGCCTCGCCCACGTCGCCTGCTTAAACCAACATCTGCGATACCATGGCACCTTTACGTGTGCCTGTGGTCAGACGGTGCGTCACAATCCTCAAGGAGGCATGATGCTGGTGGTCGTTCCTGAGCCGCCTCCTGGGAGGGTGTTGCTGTATTATCGATCCCTGTCCTTGGTCATCAGTATGGCTTGGCTAGCCTGCTTCATTCTCTGGGCATGCTCCTCCATAAACGTAGAAAAGGAACCGATGACCTCGATTCCTTTCCAACGCTGGTTTGGCCCAATGGCGAGTTATCTCTTTACCGTGAGCATCGTCTGTTGGTTCATCACCCTGTCCATGTTCGTCTGTATGGATGTGCATTATCGGGGACGTATCCCCTATGAATAATAAAGACAGCTAGTCATTCCCTTACATGAATACATTTCATCCCTTTCCTGAATTATTTGATGAGTTGCGACAGGAGGTGCTCACGCGATGTACGCGAGGCAGCCGTGCTCTCTTGGGTCTCACTTGCAAACGCGAGCATGCCCTCGCACTGCAAGATGCTATCCTAGGCAACGGACACAACCTCCTGTTCGCCCTGGTCACAAGCAACACGGACGAGGATTGTGCATTGCTGCAGAGAACATTGGGATCGCCCCGATTCACGCCAGTCCCTCGTGTCCCCGGTGGGTTTCGCTTGCATGAGCTCCTCCATTTCGCCATTCGGTCCCAGCAAGAGAAACTTGTCCATTGGTTTATCGAGGACTGCCCAGATCGATGCGGTATCTCAACCGCGACGTGTCCCGAGTGCCTGCAAGTAGGTGCACTCACCTTGAATTACGACCTGATTTTCTACCTGGCACAAATCCACTGTCCACAGGGCCCACCTTTGAATGGACCCGCGGCCTACGACTATCCGGCTCATATTCTGACCGTGGAAGCGCTACGGATGAATAATCGCACCTTGTTGGCGTGGCTTGAGCTGCATAATCTCTTTGCATCCTGTTTTGTCCTCGACTGGGATCGTTACTTGTACAGGAGGCGCGGCGAGGAGTTTCCCGTGTCGAATGCCTTGGATTGGTATCGATGGTATCTGACGATTCACCATCCATGTGATGCAAGCACACGACACGGGGTGCATCGAGCTCTGTTCGAATGTATGGTCGCACGACAGTGGACAATGCGAGAAATCCGTGTCTATACCGTCTGGGCTCCGCCGCCAGAGGAGGCCGCCCTCGATCTCTTCACCTTTGGCATGCGCTTCAAGAATGCCAATGTGATCGAGACGGCCTGGAAGATACTCGAGCAGGAGCCGACCAGTGAGGACTTCTTCGATGCACTTGTCGTGCTCAGCCAATACGATGACGAGGAACAGACATGGGGCCAGCGCCTGTTGAAGCCGACCATGATGGGCAAGATGGCTGTCTCCCTTTGCAGTATTGATTACCTGATGCGGATCATGCCCAAGATTAAGGATCGAGCAAACTCTGCGTAAGAGAGAAACAGCAAATGTCATCTCTCTTCTTCCTGAATACAGAATATAGAATATAATGTATTCCTCACGAAGACAGAAGATGGAAAATCGAAAATGTTCATTTGCTTACTTCATTCCATGGGCACTGGTTTCTCTTATTCACTTCCTTCTCCTGTGTCATCAGTCACAACACCACCAACCACTATGGCCGACAACCGCATCATGATACTCAAAGACAAGGAAAATAGCGCTGTCGCAGGAACAATTGCGATTGCTCTCAACCAGAAGAGCGAGTTGCCTCAGTACGCTGCGAGATATATCTGGCAGGCGATTGCGAAGCAGGCTCTTGGGTCAGACTTTTTAGAAGACAATTTCCTGCGTAATCACGTCTTTGATTTTCAAGCATTCCTGACAAAAATGGACTTTCAAGCAGCGTTGACGATGACCCAGCTTCTACGATCCATCCAGCAACACTTGCCTTCTGAGTTCTTCCAATGCAAGTGGCCTGTTGGTTTCTTGGCCAAGTATGGCATCCACCCACCCGTATCAGGTAAACCTCTGCTACCCACGATCCTCGATTTGGCCGCCGAACGCAACAAAATCACCCGTCTCTTGCCCAAGGCCAAGTATCCCTTGATGATCGTCGACAGGGGCCAATACGCCAGCGAAGACGACAGGGATGCCATCATTGTGACGATTCTTAGGAAAGCAAGCATGGCCCAGGGGTATGGTGGACGCTCGGTATGGGAAGTCGTTGGCCAGCTTCTCTTGGGTGCGACCTATGACGAGAGCAACTTTCTGGAGAAGGGGAAATTCGCCTTGAAACCCTGGGTGCTTGCGCTTCATGCCAAGGGCGTGAATTTCACACGATTCTTTACCGATGCGAAACCGAGTTTGTCCCGCACCGATTACGAGACGCTCTATAATGCTGTCTTTAACACGGAATTGATTCCTCGTGAGGAGGAGGAAGGGGAAGAAGAAGAAGACTCCATGGATATCGAAGAAGTGGCGGCGGCACCGGCATATGACAAGGATGCGGTGCCCGTCGAGTATTATGGGCATATGAGTACGTGGGCTGCGCCGACCCCAATCAAGGATGACGATGCAGTCCCACAAGAGTACCAATGCAGCATGTGCACGGTGAACTACGTGGGCGCATGGATCAAGCAGTGTCCTCATGGTGTCTGTCGTGATTGTGCCGTGATGCATTCGGAACATTTTCGATCCAATGGCAAGGATGTCACCTGTCCCAAGGGCTGTGGTGCCATTGTGCGTCAGTGGTATCGCAAGCATTAATAATGTTTTTATTTTTTTTTTCCTTATGTCCAGCTCTTCTTGTTTTTAAATAAAACAGCTATAATCATCACACTTGCGTTACTGAGCGATGAGGGGGATTGTCGTGGCACCAACATCTTGTAAAGTTGGGGCAGACCGTGAATAATCGATGGCACGATGGGACTGTTCATCTCCTTGTCTGCATGCAAGGGCAGGCGATAGCGTTTCTATCATGAGGTTAGAAAAACCACAGAGGAAGACAGAGTGATACCGTCCTGACATGCCCCCATGCGGCCTCCTTGCTCAACACATCCACCACACTACTGCTGCTCTCTGTCAATGCCAACAAGCGGAGCGCCAAGGCCATCACATGTAGAAACACCAGGGAGCGTTCCAGTCCAATGCGACAGAGGACGAGGATTTCAATCGTTACTGGTGTCTCGGCTGGAGCAGAAGAGAGGACGAGATCCATAACTAAATCAGCAAAGAGGCGCAGGGTCTCCTGTAGAAAACGTCGTGTCTCGCCCATCAATACGCTCCGATC
>Ga0068863_100005343_pt1 | contig 12666 bp, 12 predicted proteins | sample KBSSwiS62_FD_66596 | JGI IMG/M metagenome (GOLD analysis project Ga0068863, IMG submission 66596) | Switchgrass rhizosphere microbial communities from Kellogg Biological Station, Michigan, USA - KBS Switchgrass S6-2 | ecosystem: Host-associated > Plants > Roots > Rhizosphere > Soil ...
GCGGCCTTGCTGCCGGATTTCTGCTGGGCCGCGTTCTCGCCGACCGGGAACCGATGAACGTCCGCGAACGTAACATTGCATATTCGCTCGGATGGTCGGCCTTCGTCGTGGTCGTCGCAGGTTTTGCTCTTATGATCCTGCACTTCTCCAAGCCGATTACCGGCTGAGAACGGTCGCGCGGCCAGTCACTCTTCGCGCATCGCGGAGTTCACGCGAGCAAACCGTACGGCATTTTAAGTTACGCTGTAATCGAGCCCATGGAACCGCACTCCATCGTCGTCGTCAGTCTGCATACCCCAAAAGAAAAACTTTGGGGCGAACTGATGGCCATCAACACCGCAGGCATCACGCTGCGTGGCATCGATCTGAATTCGTTCGACCATTTCGTCAACCAGATCAACGGCGCCGAAGGGGAGCGCACCGGCCTGCCCACGCTTTTCTTCCCGATGACTCGCGTCGAGCGTATCGCTCTCGACGAACCTTCCGGTTCCATCCCGTCACTCTCTGAAGTGTTCGCGCGCAAGGTTGGCCGCCCGCTCGCCGAATATCTCGCGCAGTTCGCATAGCCGCACAGATTTAAACGTAGCGCCGGATCTTTAGTCAGGCATCTTTCGCTTGACGCACCTGCGACAACCATCTGCAACTGCGTTATCATTTTTTCAAGGAAATTGCCGAGCTAACAATGAAGGGTCGCTTCTGGACGGTACCCAACCAAATCACGCTGCTCCGGCTCGGCATCCTGCCGTTCTTTCTCATCCTTATAGCTTATGAGCGTTACCGCTACGCTCTGCTGATTCTGGTCCTGGCCGGATGTTCCGACGGTATCGACGGCCTGCTGGCGCGCAAACTCAACCAGAAATCCGCCATCGGCGCGTATCTCGATCCCATCGCTGACAAACTCTTGCTCTCGTCTTCTTTCGTACTGCTGGCGATGGAAAAACAGCTGGCCTGGTGGCTCACCATCATGGTGTTCAGCCGCGACATCATGATGCTCACCGTCGCCGCCGTCATTATTCTGATTTCGGGCTATCGCCCGTTTCCCCCTAGCCTACTGGGCAAAGCCACCACGCTGTTCCAGATTATTTTGGTTTTTACCGTTGTGCTACACGCTGGCTATCCCGACCTCGGCCTAACCAACGTCGTTCGCTTCCTGATGTATCTCGTCGCCGTGATCACCACGGTGTCCGGCTTCCACTACTGCTTCGCCATCGCCCGCCGCCTCAGCTCCTGATCTCCTGGGCTTTTTTTGGAATGCGGCGGCTCGAGGCCGCTTTGCCTTTCTCCGTTGCCCACGAGCAAACGTCCGCTATCAACCAGCCATCACGCCAGGTCCGCCCTCCGGCAAAATCAAGCGCGGCTCCGTCAGCGCCTGCACCTGCTCCACGGTCGCGTCCGGCGCCAACTCTCGCAATACCAAACCATCCGCCGTCACTTCGATCACCGCCAGTTCCGTCACGATGTGATCCACCACTTCCACGCCGGTCAGCGGCAGCGAACATTTCTTCAAAATTTTCGCTTTCCCGTCTTTGGTGACGTGCTCCATCGCCACGAACACTCGCTTAGCGCCCGCCACCAGGTCCATCGCGCCGCCCATGCCTTTCAGCATCTTCCCCGGCACCGCCCAGTTCGCTAGCGTTCCCTTCTCATCCACTTGCAGCGCGCCCAGTACAGTCAAGTCAATATGGCCACCGCGAATCATCGCAAACGAATCCGCCGACGAAAAATAACAGCAACCCTTCAGCTCGCTGATGGTTTCTTTCCCGGCATTGATCAAATCCGGATCGACTTCCGACTCCAGCGGATACGGCCCCACTCCGAGCATTCCGTTCTCCGACTGCAGAATCACTTCCATCAGAGGGGGCACATAGTTCGCCACCAGCGTCGGTATTCCAATGCCCAGATTCACGTAAAAGCCGTCACGCAGTTCCCGCGCGATCCGCTTCACAATCCACTCGCGCTTTTGTTCTTCGTTCCGAGATGCGAAACTCATTTTGACTTCCCCAATTTATCGACCAAATCTAAAATGGGCAGATACAAGACATGACAACCAAGCCCAAGGAACTTGGCAGTAGAAACGAAAACGATTGCCGTTGTAGCCAGCCGGCTCCGCGCGTCGCGCACCACGAATTCTTTCGCCAAAACAAACAGAGCCGTCGCGCTAAACAGCAACGGGTAGATCCATTTATGATTAGCCAGAAGAAATCTCGTGACGAAAGGAGGCTGAGCATTAAGGATAGAAAACAACGTCGCGAAAGTGCTCGTTGAATTCACAAGCGCGAGGCAAAACACTAGACACCAGAGGATTGCGAATATGCTCATCGCCCAGGACAGCATGTTTTTCCGTGGACCGTCTGTGGAACTCAGGTTACTTTTGTCCATCACCATGCTCGGGCAATTTCTTCACAGTTCGTCGTTCGATCTTCTTCTCGTATTTTGATCCCTGAAAAATGGCGTTTACGTAAAGCCCGGGCGTGTGCACGTTGTCCGGATCGAGCGAGCCCAGTTCCACCATCTCTTCCACTTCCGCAATTACATAATCCGCCGCCGTCGCCATCATCGGATTAAAATTCCGTGCCGTCTTGCGGTAAATCAAATTCCCCCAGCGGTCGCCTTTCCATGCCTTGATGAACGCAAAATCGCCGCGTATCCCGCGCTCCATCACGTACTGCCGCCCGTCAAACTCGCGCGTCTCTTTTCCTTCGGCAACCAGCGTTCCATAGCCCGTCGGCGTATAAAACGCTGGAATCCCCGCTCCGCCCGCGCGAATCCGCTCGGCAAACGTCCCTTGTGGATTCAACTCCAGCTCCAGCTCCCCGCTGGTCACCAGCTGCTCGAACAATTTGTTCTCGCCGACGTATGTCGAAACCATCTTCTTCACTTGCCGTTTTTCCAACAGCATCCCGATCCCAAATCCATCCACGCCCGCATTGTTCGAAACGATGGTGAGAGTCTTCGTGCCCTTGCGCTGCACCGCCGCAATCAGATTTTCCGGAATCCCGCACAGCCCAAACCCGCCCATCAAGATGGTCATCCCATCCCGCAGGTCTGCGATGGCCTGATCGGCCGAACCGACTCGTTTATCCATGTCAACTCATTATGCCGTCAAGATTTAGCTGGACGAAATTGTATCGCATGTACACTCGCCCATGAGTTGGCGCGGAGCAGGTGGCTCTGCTGCCCGGCGCAGAGGAAACAAACAAGCCTGTTCAACGCATACAGAATCGGCCACTCCTTTAGAGGAGTCTTGTGCCGTGCCGTGGGCGAGCGAAGCAGCTGGCGGAGATGAAGCAGGGCTGCGAGCCAAACTGCTTTTCGACGCTCGGATACAACGTGGCGTATTGTTGCAGCGCAACGGGGGTATGAAGTGGCTGGCGCGGCAGGCTAGGCGCGGCTAGGGTGTGACCGGCAGCTTTGCTGCGTGACCGCTAGCTGATGCGCACATACGTCGAATAACGCTCTTCAGCAATTGCTGTGAACGGGCGCAATGTCAACGGCTCGGAAGACGTCCCGGCCTGCCAGTGCGACGTCCCCACTTTCTTGGCTGCCAAAAGTTGCTGCCTGGTGACGCCGGGTGTAACTTCGGTCACTGCAAACAGTACTTGCGGTCCGCTTAACGTCGCCACTAGGTCGGCATGCCGCGCATCCAATGGCTCCAATCGGACGCGCAGCGGGAACTCCAACTCCACACGGTCGCCTGTTTTCCACTTACGCCGTACGGTTGCAAATGTCCCAGGAATGACCGGCGCCGCCATTCGCTTTCCGTTTATGGAAACGGATGCTCCTTCAGCCCATGCCGGAATTCGCAGGTTCAGCGCAAATTCCTTTGCGTGCGAAAGCGTGAAATCCAGCTGCACGTGCGGGTCTTCCGGATAGTTCCCAATTTGCCGCAACTCCACTTTGGCTGAATCCTGTATCCACCGCACGGATGAGGGCACGTACAAATTCACATACACACCGCGCGGCTCGCGGAAATACGCGCTGATGCGATAGTCGGCGGCGATTTGCGGGAACGTCCCCGAGCAGCACGGCCAGCGATGGTTCGAGTACACCTTGTGCCCGTCGAAGTTACAATCCGCGTAATAAAACGTTCGCCCATCTGCCTGCAGCGGCTTCGCACCAAGAATTGTGTTGTACATCACGCGTTCCATGCTATCGCCATACCGCGCATCGCGCGTCACCCGCAGCAAGTATCGAGTCAGCTTGAAATGCGCGTAAGCGCCGCAGGGCGTCTCAAAACTGTTGTGTGTTTTGCTCAGACTGTCAGCAACCGCTTCGCTGCTCGGAGCGCGCAACATTTCGTCGGGCCCCCATCCGCCGGTCGCAAAACTCTGCGCCGCAACAAAATCGAATCCATTCTTGGCCGCGCGAAAATGCTTTTCGCTACCCAGCGTCAAATAGGCCTGCATCGCCGAGCATAGCGAATTAACATGGCTATAAGCGTGGCGCCCTTCCAGGTTGCTATGGCCCTCCGCCAGCGGATCATAATAAATGTCGTCGAGGTACTGAGCCCCCAGCGATTTGTAGCGTTCGCCTGCTCCGCACTGGTACGCCAAAAACAAATTCTCGGAAATCGTATACGACTCGTCCCAGGTCCATGATTCGTCCTTGCCCGGCCGCCATACTACATCGTGTTCGATCGCTTTCCCTGGCAGATGTGGCGAAGCCACATCGGTCGTGCGATTCATAATCGCAAATGCGTCTGGATCCTTCACGTACCGGTGAGAATCCATCAGCCCGCAGACAATTTTGTCGTAACAATACGTCGGAAATCGGTTTTTTTCGTAAAAGTCTCCGGAAATGGTTTGCGCATACAGGCGATTCAGCCGCAGAACTTTTTCGCGCACCCCGGGCGATCCGTTGATCGCGTATCCTCGCGCCAGCGCGGATACCCATTGCCCGAACGGCGCGGCCGGCGCAAAGCCTGCGTCGTCTTTGCGAAAATCGTAGTCGGGATTGTAGAGATACCATCCACCCAGTTCGTCGCCGGGCGCAGGTTGCCCGGCCATTTGCCGCAGGGGCTTCAGCAAACTGTCGTCGCTGAGATCCATCAGTACAGCGTGCGATTCGCTGAGCTGCCGCTCGTGAAGCTCGCTTGTGATGGTCACGTCGCCGTAATCAAACTCTTGCAGTGCGCTGGCCGACTTTTCCCTTGCGGACAATGTCCAACGGGAAGCCAGCGTGGCGCCCGCAAGCGACACGGACGCCGATTTCAGGAAGGATCGCCGGCGAATTGTGTTGGCGCCCATCACAAGCCTCGCAACAATTTATAGAGTTCGTTGGCGGCGTCGAAGTCGGCTTCGAGGTCGCGAGAGCCAAGCCGTTCCCGTAGTTCGTCGATGCGGCGCGCGAAAAGGTCGAGCGCGGCGGAAAGAATTTCGCGGTTGGTGAGGACGATGTCGCGCCAGAGAGTGTAGGAACTGCCGGCGAGACGCAGCGAGTCGCGCAAGCCGGGGCCGGCCAGCGTAATGGGCAAACCATTCTCGTCAAGGCGGTCGTAGAGAAACGACGCCAGTGCGACTGCCGCCAACTGCGGCAGATGCGAGGCAAGCCCTACCGCGTAGTCGTGCTGCTGCGCTCCAATCCACATGGGCCGCGCACCGAGTTTCTCCAAAATTTTCACAAACGCGGCGACGCGAGGATCGGATTCGGGGCCGCGTCGTTGTTGCGAGAGCAGTGGGTCTTCCGGAGTTCTGGGCGGGATGGCAATAGAAGATTGGGCCGAAGCAGCGTCTGCAACCGCGGCGGCTTCTGCGGCAGTGGCGATCAAAGCGGTATCGGAAGATGGCTCGGTGACGAGCGCATACGGGTGGCCGCGAAAGAGATCGCCGTCGGCTGCGGCGATTCCGGAAAGTTCCTTGCCGGCCATGGGGTGCCCGCCGAGAAAGAGCGCGCCCTCGCCGCCGGGGAAAAGCGCGGCTGCGTCCTGCGTGATGCGAAGCTTGGTGCTGCAGGCATCTGTGACCAGCGCGTTCGGCGATGCGACACGCGCGATTTCAGGAAGTAAATCCAGCGTCGCGCCGATCGGCAGAGCAATGTAAATCAGATCGGCGCCGTCCAGCGCGTCTTTGAGCGAACCTGAAGAGGCCCGGTCAATGATGCGGCGGCCATGCGCTTCGTTGACGACGGCCGCGCGATCCCAGCCATGAATAGAAATGTCTTTCGTGTGTTTTTTCAGCGCGAGCGCAAAGGACCCCCCGATAAGGCCGGTGCCCAGAACCGCGACGCGCTGAATGAGATGCGGGGACATGAAGACGTTTTAAGCCATTCTGCGGCCGATGGCCGGGGCGATAATGCGAAGCTCGGCCATAAGCTGAGTGAAATTGGCGGGTTCGAGGGACTGGGCACCGTCGGAGAGGGCGTGTTCGGGGTCGTTGTGCACTTCGATGAGCAGGCCGTCGGCCCCGGCGGCGACAGCGGCGCGCGCCATGGGCGGAACTTTGTCGCGGCGGCCGGTACCGTGCGACGGATCGGCCCACATGGGCAGGTGCGAAAGCTTTTGAATCACGGGAATGGCGGCGAGATCGAACGTGTTGCGCGTGTAAGTTTCAAAAGTGCGGATGCCGCGTTCGCAGAGAATCACGTTGTAGTTGCCACCCGACAAAATGTATTCGGCGCTGAGCAAGAGTTCTTCCATGGTAGCCGACATGCCGCGCTTGAGCAGCACGGGTTTGTGGACCTCGCCCAACGCACGCAGCAGATGGTAGTTCTGCATGTTACGCGCGCCAACCTGATAAATATCCACATACTGGCCCATCATTTCGACTTGCGACGGGTCCATCACTTCGCTGACCGTGAACAGGCCGAATTTATCGGCGGCTTCGCGCATCAGTTTCAGGCCAGGTTCACCCATGCCCTGAAATGCGTAAGGCGAAGTGCGCGGCTTGAAGGCGCCCGCGCGCAGAATCTTAGCGCCAGCTTTGGAGACGGCTTCGGAAATAGCCATCATCTGTTCGCGCGATTCAACAGAACATGGTCCTGCTGCGACCACCACATCAGGGCCGCCGATTTTGACGCCGCGGCCCAAGTCAATCACCGTCCCTTCCGGTTTGAATTGCCTGCTCGCGAGTTTGAAGGGCTGCGTGATGCGCATAACTTCGCGCACGCCTTCCAGCAACTCAAAATCGCGATGATCAAAATCGCGGTGTACGCCGACCGCCCCAAGTACGGTGTGCGAAGCCCCTGTGGAGCGGTGCACATCAAAGCCGTGCGCGATCAGCTTATCGATTACATTTTGAATCTGGGCGTCTGATGCGCCCTCCTGCATGACGATGACCATCGATTCGTTTTCTAACCTTTCGTGTTCTGTGATCCTGTTTTCGAGTCCGTAAGCTTTACGTCAAAAAACCAATTCCTATCGCTTTTATCCGCAGCCACAGCTTTATGAGTCCTTTTCGCCTTCGCCGTCGGTGTGCATGGCTAGACGCTCAGCCGAGCGGGCTTCATCGATGATGCGTTCAAACAAGCGGCGAATCGCGGCATTGGTGAGCGGTCCCTGGTTGTTGTGTTCGGCATTCTGCAAAACTTCCTTTTCGCGATCCGGTTGATAGAGCGGCAGACGCTGTTCCTGTTTGAGTTTGCCGATTTCCAGCGCGCACCTGGAGCGTTCATTGAGAAGCTCGACCAGTTTGCGGTCAAGTTCGTCGATTTGGCGGCGCAGGTCGGCCAGCGTCATGGTGCGACCTCGCTCCTGCGCGAGAGGCCGGTACGGGCGGCTTCTTTCAGGCTATGAATGCGCGACGAGAGAGCTGCGGAGGCGGCTTCGATCGCAGCGCGGGAAGAATCTTTTGCTGTGGCGGTTTCGATTTCAGAGACGAGGGCGGAGCCAACTACGGCGGCATCCGCTAGACCGCCGAGAAGCGAAACGTGACCAGGGAGGGAGATTCCAAAACCCACGGCAATAGGAAGTTGCGTAAACATCCGCGCGCGGCGGAGCAGTACGGGGAGATCGTCGGGGAGAGCGTCTTTCGCTCCCGTCACACCGGTGCGGGAGATGAGATAGAGGAAGCCGGACGAGACAGCAGAGATTTTCTGCAGGCGATCATCGTCAGAAGTGGGCGCGGCAAGAAAAATCGTATCGAGATGCTGCGCAGAGAGGATGCGGCGGTAAGCGGCGGACTCTTCGGGCGTCAGATCGGTGATGAGAACCCCATCGGCTCCGGCAGAGGAAGCGTTGGCCGCGAATTTCTCCAAACCCATCTGGAAAACGGGATTGTAGTAGCTGAAGAGCACCAGCGGGACTTCAGCCGCGGCTCCCTTGGAGTTGCGGATTTGGCGGACGAGCTCGAGCACCGCGTGGAGGGTGGTGCCGGATTTAAGAGCACGTTCAGAGGCGCGCTGGATGGTGGGGCCGTCGGCGAGAGGGTCGCTGAAAGGCACGCCGAGTTCGACGACGTCGGCGCCAGCTTCCGCGAGAGCCTGTACAAACTGGAGAGTACTGCTCAGGGACGGGTCTCCGGCCGTGATGTAGGCGACGACGCCCATTTCACCGGCTTCGCGAAGTTCGGCGAAACGCCGTGAGATGCGCGTGGCAATGGTGGGTACAATGGCCATATCGGAATCGGAATGAGATAGATTAGCACTGAGTGGACGGTGAACGAGAGTGTTACAAGGCCTGGTCGGACCGATCGCGTGGTGGAGCGGACCCGCCTGCCGCAGGTGGGTTTCAGTCTAAGCGCTGAGAAGTCTGCTCTGTCGTATATCGGAGAATTGCAGTCTGAACGATCTTCCTGAACAATTGTTAACTTCCATGCCGAACCTTCAAGTGTAATATAGCAGTAATTCGAATCGCGTGGCTCGGTCGGCGAAGCTTCCGCGTTCCGATCGGATCTCTTCCGCTCATAAAACGTCGATATAGGCAGCAAGCTCTATCCTTTCCCTAGATCTCCCCACTCTTCTGTGACGGCGGAAAGCTCATCTCCCCTATTTTCAGTCGTTTACGCACTCTTTGGCGGAATCTACCGGGGGCATGGCGAGTACCTCCATCCTGCCTATTTGGCTCATCTTGGAACGGCGCGATCGGCCTCGCGAAAGAGGCACAGCGATGCTGCTAGAATGCCGCCGCCGTACCAGCAAGCGCGGCCTTCTGAAGAGGGCGGCCACAGGTCGTGCATCGTGAGCAGTGTGCCCACATCGCAAGCTGAGGAAACCGGCGCGCCGAAGCTGGCGGCGAAGCTGGGGCTGTTTGACGCCTCCATGATCGTGATGGGCGGTGTGATCGGGTCGGGAATCTTTGTGAATCCGGCGGTAGTGGCGCGGCATGTGGGGTCGCCAGTGTTGATTTTGGGTGCTTGGCTCGTAGGCGGCGTGCTGGCGCTAATGGGCGCGATGATTTATGCGGAATTGGGCGCGTTGCTGCCGAAAGCTGGCGGGTCTTACGCGTATCTGCACGACGGGTTTCATCCGATTCTGGGATTCTTGTATGGGTGGTTTTCGCTGCTGGTGATCAACGCAGGTGGAACGGCGGCGGTGTCGCTGGTGTTCGCAAAGTATCTTTCGGTGCTGTTGCCAGTGGCGATTCCGGAAAAAGTGGTAGCGGCTTGCACGATACTAGTTCTCGCGGCGATCAATTGCTTGGGCGTGCGATTCGGGAGCAATGTGCAGTCGGCGTTGATGATTTTACGGGCGGCGGGAATTCTGGTTTTGATTGCTGGCGGAATTGGCTGGTACTGGAGGAACTTGGCGGCGACCGCGCTGGTTTGGCGTCCTATGCTGGACCGGCCGGTGTCGGCGGATTTGGGAGTGGCGTTTGGGTCGGCAATGATTCCCGTGTTTTTTGCGTACGGCGGATGGCAGACGGCGAATTTTCTGGCGGCGGAGATGCGCGAGCCGCGAAAGAATCTGCCGCGAGCGCTTGTGATGGGAGTGTTGGGCGTGGTGGCGCTGTATGTGGGCGTCACGTTTGCATGCTTGGCGGTGCTGGGGCCGGCAGGGCTGGCCGGAACTTCAACACCGGCTTCGGACGTGATGCAGCGTGTGCTGGGGAGTAAGGGCGCGGCGTTCATGGCCGTGGGGATCGCAATTTCGACGCTGGGATTTTTGAGCCAGTCGGTGCTGACGTATCCGCGAGTGTTTTTTGCAATGGCAGCGGATGGAGTCTTCCCTGCGGGAGTGGCGCGAGTGAATGCGCGCACTCAAGTTCCCGTGGTGGCGATTCTGCTAGCGAGTTTGCTGACGACGGCGGTGGTACTGGCCGGAAATTACGATGCGATTCTGGTGTACGTGGAGTCGATGGACGGGCTGTTTTTTGGGTTGAGCGCGCTGGCGCTGTTTGTCTTTCGGCGGCGCGCAAGGGCGGAAGGTACGGAAGGGGCGTTTCGTGCGCCGGGGCATCCGTGTACCACAATGATCTTTGTGGCGGCATATTGGGTGGTAGTGGCGAATTCGTTTTACAAGTACCGGGCGAACGCGGCGCTGGTCTTGGGGATCTTGCTGGCGGGTGTGCCGCTGTATTTTTATTGGAGCCGGGCGAAAAGGACGAACAAAAATTCTGGGGCAAACGGATGAGCTATCGGAGGACAGAAGCGCGCACGGCGTACATCGAGTGGGCAAAGCTGAGCGCGTCGGCAAAATATAATTTGGCGGCGAGCGGAGTAAAAGGCGTGCCGCTAGACGAATTGCCGGTACAGCTGGAGGAACTGGAGCTTTCGGTACCGGGAGGGTACGGCTATCCGCCACTGCTGGAGCGGCTGGCGGCGCGCTATGGAGTTTCGTCAAGGAATGTGGTGACGGCAATCGGTACCTCAATGGCGAATTACCTGGCGATGTCCGCGGTTCTGGAGCCGGGCGACGAAGTGGTGATCGAGGATCCCGCTTACGACCCAATGGTCGAGGTTGGGCATTATCTAGGTGCGGTGGTGAAGCGGATTCCGCGGCGGCCAGAAAACAAATTTCAGATTGATGTGGATGAGCTTAGGAAGTTTGTTTCCGGCAAGACGCGGCTAATAGTCCTGACGAATCTGCACAATCCAAGCGGCGTACTGCTAGAGGAGGCGGCGCTACGTGAGATTGGCGAAGTGGCGCGCAACGTAGGCGCGCTGGTTATGGTAGATGAAGTTTATCTGGAATTGCTGTTTGACCGGCCGCTGCGGCCAGCGTTTCATTTGGGCTCGCATTTTATGGTGACAAGCAGTTTGACCAAGGCTTATGGGCTATCGGGATTGCGATGCGGGTGGATTCTGGCGGCGCCGGAGGTGGCGAAACGAATGTGGCGGCAAAACGACCTGTTCGGGAATATCCCGGCGCACATTACCGAGTTGTTGAGCGTAGTGGCGCTCGATCATCTGGAGCCGATTCGGGCTCGGGCGAAAAGCTTGTTGCAAGCGAACTGGAAACTGCTGGACGCGTTTCTGGCGGAGCATCCGGAGTTGGATGTGGTGCGGCCTGTGGGGACGATTGTGTTTTTGAAGCCGCCCGGCGGGGATGGCGACACGTTCACCGAGCATTTGCGCGAGAAGTACGAAACATCTGCGGTGCCGGGGCGATTTTTTGGGATGCTGGATCGGGTGCGGATTGGGATTGGGAACGAGAGCGCGGAGGTTGAAGAAGGGTTGAGGCGGGTGAGTCTTGCGCTGAGAGAATTTTGATGTCGTGCGGAAACGTCAGGTCATTTAGGACGGGCGGAACTGAAGGCGAAGCAGGAACGACCCTGAGAGGTTTGGGCACCGCGCGTAACGTGAAGCCTTTCTCGTTGCTAATAATATTGGTGGTTGACCGCGTACGCGAATTCGTCCCCTCCCCAGCATAAGCCGCGCAGAAGTTTACGGGAAAACTTGCTCACGGATACCTGTGTGATGTTCACAAGTTTGCTTGGATTGGTTATTTATCTCTTTTCGCGGCCTCCGGGGAACGTAATTCCATGCACTCAGTGCGGGAACAAGCGGCTACAGGCTAGCGTCAGCCCGATTGCCCCGACCGTGAGCAAGGTGTGCTTCTCTATCCTGCCTGGAGACTCAGCCACTACGAGGTCGAAGATCCAAAGTGACGCGAGTAAGTGGCCATGTCTTTGTCGCCGCGGCCGGAGAGGTTGAGGATGACGAGATCGTCGACGGTGAGAGGGGACGAGTTGCCCGTAGCTGGCACCGACCCGCGCTCAAAACCAGAGCGCGGGGCACTGCCGATGCGTTCGATGAGGCCGGCGATGGCGTGAGCGGATTCTAGCGCGGGGATGATGCCTTCTGTACGGGCGAGGAGCCGGGCGGCGTCGAGGGCGGCGGCGTCGGAGACGGCAGCGTATTCAGCGCGGCGCTGGTCCGCGAGCCAGGCGTGTTCGGGGCCGATGGCGGGATAGTCGAGGCCGGCGGAGATGGAGTGGGTCGTGGAGATCTGGCCGTCTTCGGTTTGCAGGACGTAGGTGTAGGTGCCCTGGAGGACGCCGGGGCGGGCTCCGGTGAATCCCTGGTGGGCGGCCAGGCGGGCCGCGTGTTCGCCGAGGTGGTTGCCGCGGCCGCCGGCCTCGATGCCGACCATTTTTACGGATTCTTCCTTCAAGAATTCGTGGAACAGACCGATGGCGTTGGAGCCACCGCCTACGCAGGCGAAAAGATGCGTGGGCAGGCGCTTTTCCGCGGCGAGAATTTGCTCGCGGGCCTCGCGGCCGATGCACGAATGGAAATCGCGGACCATGGTCGGATAAGGATGCGCGCCGAGCACCGAGCCGAGCAGGTAATG
>Ga0068863_100005344_pt1 | contig 12666 bp, 6 predicted proteins | sample KBSSwiS62_FD_66596 | JGI IMG/M metagenome (GOLD analysis project Ga0068863, IMG submission 66596) | Switchgrass rhizosphere microbial communities from Kellogg Biological Station, Michigan, USA - KBS Switchgrass S6-2 | ecosystem: Host-associated > Plants > Roots > Rhizosphere > Soil ...
CGCGCGTCCGCTTCGGTCAGGTCCACGTCTACAACAACTACTATGTCGTCAAGTCCGAGACGTACGGGTACAGCTGGGGCGTGGGAGTCCAGTCACAGATCTACACGGAGAACAACTGCTTCGTGACCGACGGGACGGTCGATCCGTCGCGCTTCATCAGCCGCTTCAACGGCGCCCTGATCTTCGTCGGCGACACGCTGCTCAATGGACGCTCCCAGAGGTCGCACGTCGATGTGCTGGCGGCGTACAACGCCGCGCGCGATCCGGATCTTTCGAGTGCCGTGACGTGGACACCGCTCCTGGTCGGCGAGTTCCACCCGACACAGGCGGTAGCAGGCGTGGTCAGAAACACGGCCGGTACGTTTCGCGAAGAATAGGCGCGTTCGGTCAGCCTCCCCCTCACGATAGCTGCGGCCCCGGTTATTCCCGACGGCCACCTCGCGAAAATGGGCGACAGACGATGCCTCATTCGCCTGTCGCCGGGGAAGGGGCCGCGACCAGACCGATCAGGAGCGTTATGCTTACGGTGCGCTAGCCCTGCGTTCCTGTCTTACTGATGAGGTACGGGTTTCGGCCGATGACGCGCGTCGCCTGGTCTGCGCTGATTGTCCTGACGCTCGAGGGAATACCGACGGACACCTTCGCGCAGTCACCCGTCTGCCATGCCATTCGGCGTGGCGAGTCTGCCGCACAAGCCGCACGCCGCACGACCGGCAACGGCCGGAACGCGTATCAGGCGTGGTTCCAGATCATGAACGCCTCGTCGCGGTTCGTTCCCAAGTCGCAATACGACCGTATTCATGTCGGCTGGCGAGCCTGCGTCGTGCCCGCCATTCGGAGCCGGTCTTCGAACGCGAACCGGGTCGAAGAGGCCGAAGCTGCCAACGTATCCGAAGTTCCCAGCGGCTCCGCTGTTGCCAAAGTACTCGCGGCGCCGACGGCACTCGCGAGCGCGGACGCCGGCGATGGCGCCGGCGATAGATCGCAGCGCGCAGCCTCCGGCGTCTTTCGAAGGCTCGGCGGCGCCGATCTCACGATGCTGTGGCTTAGCGCTGCGGTGGTCGTGCTGTGGCTCGGGTGGCTGATCGTCGACGACTATCTCGATCGCAGGAAGACGGCATCCATGGTCGTGCGTTACTTTGTTCGTCGCTTCGTCGACGAGTTCGAACGGCCACTGCTTCGCTACGACATCGACGAGCGTCCCGTGAGATCGCGTCTCCGTTGGGGCGCCCGGCGGGGACGATTCGACATTCTTCTCGCGCCGGGCGTGGGGAGGATTTATCCGAACCTGTCGGACCACAAGAAGAACCTCGAATACGACGTGGCTCGCGTGATGCACAAGCTCGGCGATGATTCCTTCGTCAGTGGTGCGCTCTACACGCAAGCAGAATGGATTGTGGTGCCGTTTCAATTCAGGGCTGGCCCCAAGCCATCAGGTGTGACGTGCATGTCCTCCTTGTGAGCGCGCCACCCTCATTCGCCTCTTAGCGCTGTCATTGGATCGACGGCCGTCGCGCGCCGCGCGGGTACCCAGGCGGCGCCGAGCGCGACGACCAGGAGGAGGACCGCCGCCATCGCGATCGTCGGCGGGTCCGCCGGCTCGATGCCGAAGAGCAGCCCGTTCAGCAGGCGCGACAGCGGCACGGCGGCCGCGCCGCCGACAGCGAGACCAATCAGCGCCATCGCCGCGCCTTCGCCGAGGATCATCCGCAAGATCCTGCCGCGCTCGGCGCCGAGCGCCACGCGGATGCCGAGCTCGTTGGTGCGCTGGCTGACCGAGAACGCCAGGACGCCGGCGACCCCCACGGTGGCGATGGCGAGCGCCAGCCCAGCGAACAGGCCGATTAGCGTCGCGTTGAGCCGCTGCGGCGCGATCGTCTCGTCACGGATTTCCTCGAGCGTCTGCACGTGATCGATCGGCCGATTCGGATCGAGCTGCCGAATCTGCTCGATGACGTGCGGCACGAGAGCGTCGGGCATGCCGGCGGTGCGGACCAGCAGCGTCGACGGCACGAACGACTGCGTGTCGGCCTGAAACATCGTGTGCATCGGCGCCTGGTCGATCCCGTCGGCGCGCGAGTCGGCGGCGACGCCGACGATCTCCGCCGCCGGCGTCCACGACACGGCGCCAGTGATGCCGTTGGTCAGCTTCCAGCTGATACGCCGGCCGATCGCACTGTCGGTCTTGAAGTAGTACTTCGCCATCGACTCACTGAGAATCACCACGGGCGGTGACTGGCGCGTGTCGGTTGGCTGGAAGGAACGGCCCGCCTTCAGAGGTGTCCCGATAGTCTCGAAGTACGAACTGCTCACCACGCGGCTCACGGTGCGCGGGCCCGAACTGATCGCGTCCGCGTCGGCGCCGTCGATGCGGAACTCGCGCTGCTGCGGGAACGATCCCGCCAGCGGCGCCGCGGACGCCATGGCGGCGTTTTTCACCGACGCTTCCGCTTTGACGCGTTCGATCACATCGTTGCCGAACTGCCGCAGCCGTTCGGGGGTCTGTTGAGCGAAGTTGGGCGCTTGGAGACTGAGCACGTGCTCGAGATCGAAGCCCGGATTGACGGCGTACAGACGCATCAGGCTGCGGGTCAGCAGTCCGGCGCCGATGAGCAGCATGAACGACGCCGCCAGCTGGCTGACGACCAACACGCGCTGCGCGCGCCGCCGCCCACGGCCGCCCGTCGACCGGCCACCGCCGGCCGACATCGCGCGCACCGGATCGTTCATGAACGTCAGCCGCGGCGCCCACGCGAACAGCAACGCCATTGCAGTCGCCACGAGGAGCGTGAAGACGAGCACACGGCCATCGAGGCCGATCTCGCCAACGCGGCTCGTGAATCGGGAGGTGTATGCAATCAGGACATTGAGGCCGGAGACGGCGAACCCGAGGCCGAGCAGCCCGCCCACGACCGACAGCACGAAGTTTTCGGCGAGCAGCTGACGCCGCAGGAACGACGCGGGAGCGCCGAGCGCGGCGCGGATGCCCATCTCGCGCTCGCGCTGCACGAGCCGCGTCAGCGTGAGGTTCGCGACGTTGGCGCACGCGATCACCAGGACGAACACCGTCGTGACGAGCAGAATCACCAGCGTCGGCTTCGCTTTCGCCGTGAGCTCGTCCTTCCACGGCGTGACCACGACGTCGAAGCCGCGCGATTTCGGGTAGGCCTCGGGATGCGCCTCATGGAGCGAACCGGCGATCGTCCGCAGCTCCGCCTGCGCGCTCGCGGTGGTCGCGCCTGGCGCGAGTCGCGCGTACACCGTCGTCATCCGGTGCGGCCACTCGTTCTGCATCGACGAGCTCATGTAGTGATCGTGGGCGGCGTAGTTGACGTAGAAGTCCTGTTTACGCTGCGTTGCGTAGTGCGCGCCAGGCTTCAGCACGCCGATGATCTCCGCCTTCTTGGCCGTGAGATCGAGCGTCTGGCCGATGACGGACGGGTCCGACCCGAACACGCGCTGCCAGTACCCGTAGGTGAGCACCGCGACCGGCGGGGCCGATTTGACTTCGTCGGCCGGCACGAGCATCCGTCCGACCAGCGGCTGCGCGCCGAGCATCGGGAAGAAGTTCGCCGTCACCAGCCCGCCAACGGCGCGGTGCGGCTCGCCGCGCCCGAGTACGCTGAACGTGAAGTCCCCGAACTCGACGAACTGGTCGATCGTCTTCGAGCGTCTGCGATAGTCGGCCACCTCGGGAAACGAGAACGACGAATCCTCGATGCCGGCGGCGACCTGCGGCTGCCGCAGGTACATGATGCGGTCGGCTTCGGGATACGGGAGCGGGCGCAGGAGCACGCCGTTGATGACGCTGAAAATCGCCGTGTTCGCGCCGATGCCGAGTCCGAGCGTGAGCACGAACGCGACGGCAAACCCCGGCACGCGCGTCAGGTTCCGGAACGCGATTCGGATGTCGTTGACCATTGGGCGCCTCGGACGTGGATAACGTCGCTTTCGCGGAAGGCAGCAATCGTGCCCGTTCCGAACGGCCGTATCCCGTTGAGCGCAAGGCGGTCAACGGGTGGGGCGGGCCTGCCACGCCCGGGATTGGGACGCCGCCGTCCCAATCCCGCACAGGCTGTCGATCCGCGTCAGTCGCCGGCTACGGCTTCTCGGGCTTTTCCGGCTTCTTGGGTGGCGCGGCAGGCTTCTCATAGATATCGACGATCGGCGGCCTTTGTCCTTCGGTTGAAAGGCCCGCCGCCAGCATCAGACGCGTCACCGCGTCAATCGTCGGTGGATCCGGCCTCGGGAGCCGCCCGATATGGCCTTCGGCCGCGAACAGCGGGGTCACACCTTGTTTGTTGGGTTGATTCCAGATCTTCGGATCGGCCCCACGGTCGGCCAGCAGTTTCACGACCAGCGGGTAGTTGTTATACGCGGCGCCGTGCATGGCAGTGTCGCCGTTGTCATCTACAGCATTGATGTCGGCGCCGAGGTCGAGCAGCATCTTCACGGCTTCCAACGCTTCGGGTTCCTCGCCGGCCTCTTCGAGCGGCTCTGTCGTTTCCAGGCCGGCCGCCACCATCAGCGGTGTCGTGTGGTTGAAGTTGGGCAAGAGAGGATCGGCACCCAACTCCAGAAGCACACGCATCAACGGAACGTCCGACCGATCCGCGGCCAGGAGAAATGGCGTCGCCCCTTCGGTGCCGATGCGCGAGGACGTGTTGGGAACCTTCGGTGCGCCTTTGTCGAGGCGCAGATTGACGTTCGCGCCCCGCTTGACGATCTCACGCACGAACTGCAGGCTCGTGATCCGGCCAGACCCGAGCGGCGGCGGTTCGCTGACGTCGCTGGAATCCGGCTTTCGGACCCAGGTGAGCGTGTGGAGCGGCGTGAATCCCGTCCGCCGATCGTTGGGATCGGCGCCAGCGTCGACCAGCGCGATCGCGAGCTCGAAGTGACCGTTCTGCACCGCGAGCAGCAACGGACTCGTGCCCTTGCCGACCGGCTTGTACGGGGCAGGGCTTCCGGGCGTCCTCTCGCCGCGCTGCAGGGTCGCGTTCACATCGACACCCGCCTTCAGAAACGCGCGCACCACGTCGATGTGCCCTTCGCGCACGGCAAAGAAGAACGGCGTGAACCCGGAATCGAGCGTCGCGTTGATATCGGCTCCAGCGTCGATCAGTGCGCGGACAACGGCGGCGTGGCCCTCGGCCGCCGCCCACATCAGGGCGGTCTGCCCGCGACGCTCACGCGCGTCGTGCCTCGCGCCGCGCGCCAGGAGCGCGCTCACCGCCTCGAGACTTCCCGATCGCGCCGCCATCATGAGGGCAGTCTCCCCGCTCTTCGTCGTGGTGTTCGGATCGGCGCTGGCGGCCAGCAACAGCTTCGCGACGCCGCCACTCCCGTTCGAGCACGCCACCGACAGCGGCGGCACGCCGTAGCGGTTCACGGCGTTGACGTTTGCGCCTGCTCGCAGCAGCAACGCCGCGGTCTCCGCATCATCGTGGTACGCGGCCCAATGCAGCGCGGTCGTTCCGTCGACCTGCGCGGCGTTCACGTCGACGCGGGTCCCGAGGAGCGCGCGAACGCGCGCGGTGTCGCGATGCTCCGCGGCGTCGGCGAGCGTCGCGCGTTCGGCGCCCAGAGCTGTGCCTGACAGTCCCAGCATCAGGAGAAGGAGTCCACTGATTCTTCGGCGGTGCATGTGCGTCTCCCTCACGTGACTTACAGCGCGACGGGATCGAAGAGGTCTTCGACTTTTCCGGTGCTGTCGCCGAACGAATCCAGCCGGACGCCGACGCGGTCGAGCAGCGTCAGGTGAACGTTGGCCAGCGGCAGGCCCTTGTCGTACGTGACATGGCGGCCGCCCTTCAGGCCGGTTGCGGCACCGCCGGCGACAAGGATCGGAAGGTTCTCGTGGTCGTGCAGGCTGGGATTGCCCATGCCGCTTCCGTACAGATAGACCGTGTGATCGAGGAGCGAGCCGTCGCCATCGGGAGTCGCCTTCATCCTCTGGAGGAACTCCGCAAACAGCGACACGTGGAACGTGTTGATCTTGGCAATCTTCGCGACCTTTTCCGGATCGTTGCCGTGATGACTCGTTGGATGATGCGGGTCTGCCACGCCGATTTCTGGATACGTGCGATTGCTCTGCTCGCGCGTGAGCTGGAACGTGACGACACGCGTGATATCCGCCTGGAACGCCAGAATCTGCAGATCGAACATGAGCTTCGCGTGATCCGCGAACGCGGCGGGAACGCCCACCGGCCGATCCAGGTCGGGCATCGCGTCATCCATCGTCGCGGCCTCGGCACGCTGGATCTGCCGCTCGATCTCGCGAATGCTGTCGAGATAGTGATCGACGCGAACACGATCGGGGATGCCCACGCGCTGTTTCAGGCGTGCGATGTCTCCGCTGAACGAATCGAGCAGGCTGGCGCGGCTACGCAGTGCCTCGCGGCGCGCGGCCGCGTTGCCGCCCTCGCCGAAGAGGCGCTCGAAGACGATGCGCGGGTGCGCCTCGGACGGGAGCGGAGTCGTCGGCGACGACCAGGAGAGGCAATTCTGATACACGCACGCGTAACCGTTGTTGCAGACGCCGGCGAGCGGGTTCAGGTCCATCGCGAGTTCGAGCGACGCCAACTGAGTCTCGCGGCCGATCTGCCGGGCAGCGATTTGGTCGACCGTCGTGCCCAGAAAGTAATCCGAGCTCTCGGTGTGCTTGGCGAAGGCCGCGCTCAGGAACCCCGCGTTGGATGTGTCGTGCGTGCCCGGGTAGGCGTTCTGCAGGCGCGTGTTGGTCATCACGGTCACCTGGTCCTTGACCGGTTCGAGCGGAGACAGAATGGGCGACAGCTCCGTGAGCTTCGCCTGGCCCGGCGGCGTCCATCGCGCGTGATCGCATCCCATCGGGATAAACACGAAGCCGAGCCTCGGCACCGGCCTGGCCGGTGTCCTCGCCCACGCGGTCGCAGCCGGAATCATCGCGTCGAGCAGAGGCAGCGCCAGCGCGGCTTGCGCGCCTTTCAGGAATGTCCGCCTCGGAATCGCCTTCTTCGTGATGATCATGACGACGTCCTCATTTGAAACGGCGTGCTCTTCACGATGCCCAGGATGAGCGACGAGAAACGATATCCGTCTTTCCCGGCGTCGCGCACGATCCGGCGGACTGCGGGCGCATCGTAGTACTCAATTCCTCGTCCCAGTGCAAACGTCAACAGTTTCTCCGTCAGCGTTCCGGCAAACAGCTCGGGACGGCCCAACAGTGCGTCTTCGAGGCCCTTCACCCCGCGGAGCTCGCCGGCTCCCGGTAGAGCTCCCGACGCGTCAATCGCTACGTCGTCGGCCTCGTGGTCGCGCCACTGTCCAATGGCGTTGAAGTTTTCCAGCGCGAAGCCCACCGGGTCGATCGTACGGTGACAGTTGGCGCACACGGCATTGTTGCGGTGCGCGGCCAGCCGCTCGCGCATCGGAAGGCTGGCGGACACGGTGCTTTCATCGAGCGAGGGCACGTTCGGGAGCGGAGGCGGCGACGGCGCACCGAAGATACTGCCGAGGACCCATACACCGCGAATGATCGGCGACGTTCGTGTGGCGAACGACGTCACGGCCAGCACGCTGCCGTGCCGCAGCAGGCCGCCACGCTGGCTATCGGGTCCCAGGGTCACGCGGCGGAAGCGGCTGCCGTAGACATCCGGAATCCCGTAGTGCCTGGCCAGGCGCTCATTCAGAAAGGTGTAATCCGCCTTGATCAATTCGAGCACACTGCGATCCTCGCGCAACACGTGGTCGAAAAAGAGCTCGGTCTCCTGGCGGAACGCCTGACGGAGATTGTCATCGAAGTCCGGATAGAGACGCTGGTTCGGATTGACCGCCTCGAGATTGCGTAACCGTAACCATTGGCCGGCGAAGTTCGTCGCGAGGTTGAACGAGCGCCGATCGGCGAGCATTCTGCGCGTCTGCTTTTCGAGCTCCTCCGGGCGACTGAGCTTGCCGGCAATCGCCGCGGCGAGCAATTCATCGTCGGGGATGCTGCTCCACAGGAAGAACGACAGGCGGGATGCCAGCTCGAGATCGCTGATTCGGTACACACCGCTGGCGGGGATGTTTTTGGGTTCGTTTTCCACGCGGAAGAGGAACTCCGGATTGATGAGCACGGCGCTCAACGCCTTCCCAATTCCCGCATCGAAATCCTTCTCGGTCCGGCCCTCGCGGTAGAACGCCATCGGGCCCTCGACCTCCGCTTTCGCGATCGGCCGGCGATAGGCGCGCCGCATAAGAGTAGTGAGAATCGTTTTGGCGCACGCCTCTTCCTGGTGGGAGGACGGGGAGCCGTCCGCGCCGGGTCGCTCCGGTTCAGGCCGGCACACGAACAACCGGCGGCGGCTCGGTGTGTTCTCCGCGCCTTTCGCTTCGTAGGGCCCGGTCAGCGAAATCTGATCGATGGCTGGTGCGCTTCGCGGATGGCGCCTCTCATTGAAGTGCGATTGCAGAGGCTGCCTGGCCGTTTCGAGCAGCGATGAGCCATCCTTGACGAACGTCACGCCGATCTCGTGCGGGCCTGCACGCACGGTGACGCGCGCTTTCAGATTCTTGTCCAGCACTGTGGCGTCGGCGCCGGCGGGCTTCTCGACCTTGAAGCTGGCGACCGGCTGCCGATCGACAAGCACGATCAGCTCGTGGGCACGCGGCTCTCGCAACCCGCTGACTTGTCCTTCCAGATCGCGAGCCAGCCAGATCTGGATCTCGTACTCGCCGTCCTGGGCGAATGTGTGGGACACCGACACACCGCCGCGCGTGCCCAGTGGCAGGCCGGGCAGTTGATCTTCCTGCGTGAGGTCGGCCGGCAGTCGAATGATGTCGTTCTGGAGAGACGAATCCGTGCTGCCAATCGCCAGGCGGCTGATTTTCTGCGCGGCCGAGATGTAGCGATCCAGGAGCGTCGGCGGCAGGTCGCCGACCGTCACGTTGTCGAAGCCATGACCGCTGTCATCGGCTGGCAGGAGCGAGGCGGCGTCGATGTCGAGAGCCAGCAAGTCTCTGACGGCGTTCTGATACTCGGTCCGATTCAGGCGGCGCAGCGTGTCCGTGCGGCCGGGATTCGGCCTGGCGGCGGACGCTGCATCGAGCGACGTTGTCAGCCATGTCAGCAGCGCGCGCCGGTCGTCCTGGGAAGGCTGTGGCATGTTGGACGGCGGCATCGTGCCCGTGTGCACTTTGCGCACCACCTTTTCCCAGACTTCGGCTTCAGCCCCGGGGTGGTCGACGTCGAGCCGGTCCAGCCTCAGGTCCGCTGTCTTGAGGCGTTCGTTGTGGCAGGTGACGCAGTACCGGTCGACTAGACGTCGGGGCGACGCGGGCGTGATTGCACCGGCGGCCGGGCTTGCCGGCTGTGTAGACGTTTGCGCCTGGAGGCACACGCACAGGGTTACCGCCATTGCGACGGACCCAACCGTCAACACTCTCGCGAAAGGGAAGAGCTTCGTCATGTGACTCCGCCGCGAGATTGCGCCTGCGAGTCTAGCGCTCCAGTATGCCCGTACCTGGTGCGACTGGAGACGCTTCTTTTTGGTTCACTCGCTAACGATTCCTCTGCGGATCGCCACCTCTCGCTTTGCTCCGATCGTTTTACTTCCGCGGCGCAAGCCGGCGCAACTCCTCGAACCAGTTCTGCACCACGACGAGCTGCTTGGGAGCACCCTGGCCATCCGCGTCGACAGGCTTGACCATCAGGAGGCGGCCGTCGCGCGCGACGTCGAAGTGCGTCGGCCCGATGGTGAGGAGATACGGACCTTCGAACAGCATCTTTGGCTTCGGCCAGGATGAGGGATCGTCGCCGCCAACGGCCACGGCCATCACCGCCTGCCCGCGCCGATAGAACAGCGTCTTGCCGTCGGGCGCCCATGTCGGGTTCTGGCCGCCGTCGGTGGAAATGCGCGTGCGCCCACGAGAGGTGTCCGGAAACGGCAGCACATAGATTTCGTCGGTCCCGGTTGTCGGGCTCGTGATGGCGACCCAGCGCTCGGTTGGAGAGACTCGACCGTTGCCGCCCTTGATCAGCACGCGGGGTGTGTGGTCCCCCTCGATATCAACCCTCATCAGTCCGGTCACAGTGGCGATTGAGATGCCACGGTCGCCGAAATCGGCGTACGCGATCCATTTCCCGTCGGCCGACCAATCCACGGGCAGGTGTGTCCCGGTGGTGAGCCGCTCGACGCTCCCCGCACCGTCAGCGCGGCGTACGAAGATGCCAGGTCCACCAGGCTGTCCGCCGGAGTGATAGGCAATACGGCTGCTATCCGGCGACCAGATCGGTTCGCTGTCCCGGCCGCGATCCGTGGTCAGCCTGTCCACGGTTCCTCGTTCGAGGTCCAGGATCCACACGTCATACTCGCCGCTGTTGGTGATGTCAAAAAAAGCGAGACGCCGGTCGTCAGGCGAGAGCCGCGGCGCCTGGTACATGGCGGTTGGCGCCTTGATCGACGTTTCGCGGCCCTCGCGATCGACCCACACCGGCAGGCGGGATGTGCCGCTTCCGCGGGCGTACACGAGCGTGCCATTTGCCGCCACGTCCAGCACCGGAATAGCGCCGCCGAGCATCGCGAATTGCTGAAGCACCGGCACCGCTGTGCCGGCCATCGTCCGCGTCTTGAGATCGAAAGGCACGGCCAGCAAGACTCCGTTCGCCACGTACACGAGGTGACCGCTTTCGACGTACCGCGGGTCGGATCCCCCGCCGACGAGGATCTTCCGGTCGCCGGTCTCGAGGTCCAGCAGCGCAATCTGTGGGGGACCGCCGGTTCTCGACGTCGTCGTGAACAGCACGGCCCGTCCGCCGGGCAGGCGCGCGGGCGAGAGATGGTCGGCTTCTCCGCGTTCCTGGTCGGGCCTTGTCAGGACGGTCACCTCGCCGCCGCTCGCCGCGACACGCTGCAATCCCGTTGTTCCATTGGCCGTGGCGAAGACGATCGTGTCGTCGTCCGGCCAGGTCATGCCGCGCACCGGCCCATCGACTTGGGCAATGGTGATCGCCGCCCCCCCTTTCAAGGCCACTCTCATGAGCGAGTTGCCGTCCGTGTACGCCACGAATTGACTGTTGGGGGAGACGAGCGGGAACGCGATGTTGCTGCCGCTGACGAGTGGCCGCGGATCCAGTTCGTCGAGCGCTCGAATCAGGAGTTGCGCCCGGTTGCCGCTGATGTACAGGATGCGTGTACCGTCAGGTGTAATCGCGATCGGGCTTGTCGGTCCCACGATACCGGTGAGCACGATCGACGTGCGAACGATGCGCGGTGCTTCGGGTCGCATCGCCCACCAGGTCGTCACTCCAGCAAGCGCTGCGGCGAGGATCACTGCAGCCGGCATCGCGAGGCGCCGCGCGAGACCACGGTTCGGCTGCGGCGTCGCGGAGGTAGGAACGGCTGAGAGCGGTATCGATTCTTCGAGCAGGATCAGCGCCGCGGCCATGTCACCGCATCGCTGTCGGGGATCCTTGGACAGACATCGTCGCACCAGGACGCTGATCGCGGACGGCAGGGTATTAGGCAGCCGATTCCAGTCTGGCTCGCGCTTCAGCACGCTCGCCAGCGTGTCCGCGATGTCGTCGTCTTCGAAGACGCGCGTGCCGGTCATCATCTCGTACAGGACGCAGCCAAACGACCATACGTCCGAGCGTTTGTCCGCGGGTTTGCCTCGCGCCTGCTCAGGCGACATATAGGCGGCAGTACCGAGGAGCGCACCCACGCCGGTCATGAGCGCGGGGCTCGTGATCGTCGGCGTGAGTGAGGCCGCCGTTGCGGAGGCATCCGCGCGGTTATCAAGCTTGGCCAGTCCGAAGTCGAGCACCTTCACGTCGCCAGCCTCTGTGAACGCAACGTTCGACGGTTTCAGATCGCGATGCACGACGCCTTTGTCATGCGCCGCCTGCAGCGCGAGCGCGATCTGACGCGCGATTTCGATCGCCTCGTCCAGCGGTACCGCGCCGCGCTCGAGACGACTCGCCAGCGTGCCGCCCTCGACGAGCTCGAGGACGAGAAAGCGCGCGGACGTCGATTGCTCGAGGCCGTAGATCGCGCCGATGTTCGGGTGATTGAGTGAGGCCAGTAGCTGGGCCTCGCGCTCGAAGCGTGCGAGACGTTCGGTGTCGTCAGCAACCGCTGCGGGCAGAAGCTTCAACGCGACGTCGCGCCCGAGCCTGGTATCGCGTGCGCGATAGACCTCGCCCATGCCGCCAGCGCCGAGCAGCGAGACGATCTCGTATGAGCCGAGGACAGCGCCAGGGACCACGGCTATTTATAGTGCTAATTCAGCGTGAAGACGAACTATCCGAGAGTCATGTTGAAGCGTTCCGACTGAGGCGTATACTTCCGACTGCGAGGGAGCGATCTCCGAGTAGGCTCATCTGATAAGGAGAGACCGATGGGTTCGAAACGCTTTAATCGGCGGGAACTCCTGAAGAGCGGCGCCACGTTAGCCGGTGGTTTCACCCTGGGAGCCGCGGCACCCGCGCTCGGCCAGGAACAGATGACACATGCATCCCCGCCCATGATCAAGGGCGACACCGATGGTCAAATCGCCTACGGCGATCGCTCGAAGTATGTGAAGTCGGTCCGCATCCCCCACGGCGGCCGGCCGTCGCCTGATAACTTCGGGCTGACGTTTCATGTGGCAACGCCGCTTCAGGACTCCGTCGGGGTGATCACGCCATCCTCGCTCCACTACTTC
>Ga0068863_100005355_pt1 | contig 12653 bp, 12 predicted proteins | sample KBSSwiS62_FD_66596 | JGI IMG/M metagenome (GOLD analysis project Ga0068863, IMG submission 66596) | Switchgrass rhizosphere microbial communities from Kellogg Biological Station, Michigan, USA - KBS Switchgrass S6-2 | ecosystem: Host-associated > Plants > Roots > Rhizosphere > Soil ...
AAACCCAGCGATAAGGGCTTCCGGCACGATGGCCCGCCCGCCATCCGGCTCGCCAACCCCGCAAAACCCCTGATCGCAGCATGATCAACTTAAGCTAAGGGCTTGCCGGAAAATAACCAGTAGGTTCCTGAATTCCGGCATAGTGGTGTGGTATGCGCGCTACGGAGGTAACCCGGGAGATGCTGGCGGCGAAGTTCGAGGCGATCTTCCCGCATCTGGATGAGCGGCAGCGGCGGCTGCTGCTAGGGGCCGAGGCCCGGGCGCTGGGCCATGGCGGGATCCGGCTGGTGGCCGGGGCCGTCGGGGTCCGCGAGGCGACGGTGTCCCTGGGGGTCGATGAGCTGGAATCCGGCGCAGAGCCGCTGGGCCGGGCGCGGCGGCCCGGCGGGGGGCGCAAGCGGGCCGCCGATCTGGATCCCGGGCTGCGCCCGGCGCTGCTGGCGCTGGTAGAGCCGGACGAGCGCGGCGATCCGATGTCGCCGCTGCGGTGGACGGCGAAGTCGACTCGCGTGCTGGCGGACGAACTGACGGCACAGGGCCGTAAGGTCTCCGCGGACACCGTGGGTGACCTGCTGCGGGAGGAAGGGTTCAGCCTGCAGGGCAACGCCAAGACCGTTGAAGGTACCCAGCACCCGGACCGGGACGCGCAGTTCCGCTACATCAGCGAGCAGGCCCGGGCCTGCCAGGTGGCCGGGGACCCGGTGATCAGCGTGGACACCAAGAAGAAGGAGCTGGTCGGGGACTTCGCCAACGGCGGGAAGGAGTACCGGCCCAAGGGCAGCCCGGTGCCGGTGCGAACGCACGACTTCATGGACAAGGACCTGGGCAAGGCGATCCCCTACGGGGTCTATGACGTGGCGGCCGATGCCGGGTGGGTGAATGTCGGCACCGACCACGACACCGCGGCGTTCGCCGTCGAGTCGATCCGCCGCTGGTGGAAGGCGATGGGCCGGGCCGCCTACCCGCACGCCCGGCAGTTGCTGGTCACCGCAGACGCCGGCGGCTCCAACAGCTACCGCACCCGCGCATGGAAGGCCGAGCTCGCCGCCTTCGCGCTAGAAACCGGACTCGCCGTCACGGTGTGCCACTTCCCGCCCGGGACTTCCAAGTGGAACAAGATCGAGCACCGGCTGTTCTCCCACATCACGATGAACTGGCGGGGCCGCCCGCTGGCCAGCCACGACGTCATCGTCTCCGCCATCGCCGCCACCACCACCCGCGCGGGCCTGACCGTCCGCGCCGGACTCGACCCCGGCAGCTACCCCGAGGGGGTCAAGATCAGCGACGAGCAGATGGCCGCCCTCCCGCTGGACCGCCACGACTGGCACGGCGAGTGGAACTACACCCTGCGCCCCGAGCCCCCCGCACCGGCGCCCCCGCCCAGGCCGCCCGCCCGCCAACCCGAGCGCCCGGACTGGGCGCACCCGGCCCTGACCGGCCTGGACGCCAGCGACTGGAACCAGATGATCAGCGCGCTCGCGATCCCCTACCAGGCCCAGCGCGACGCTGACCTCTACATCCGCCGGGGCGGGCCGCCCACCCGCAAACCAGCAGACCGGCACCCGGCCGCCCTCACCCTCGCCGAACAGGCCCTGGTCACCGTGCTGCGCCAGCGCTTCCGCACGCCACAGCACGTCCTCGCCGAACTCTACGGCGTCGTCACAGGCACCATCGCCAAGGCCGAGCGCCAGATCCGGCCACTGCTCATCCAGGCCGGCTACGTCATCGAACCCGCCGGAACCCGGCTTGGAACCCTAGCCGAGCTGACCGCTTACGCCTCTTCCCACGGGCTCGAACTGACCCCGAAAACCAAACCAGCGCGTTAATAATCTGCGAGCCCTTAGCTTAAGTTGATCTTGGTGTGCGGGTTCTGCCTGCTGTGAACGCCGGTACCGGGATCGGGGTGGCGGCGGTTATGGCGGCATGGAGCAGACTGGCGTTGTGGCTGGCGGCGGCGTGCTGACGGACTGGATCTCGCTGGGGGTGCTGGCGTCGTCGGTGCCGCGGGATGTGGTTGACGACGCGATCGAGGTGACGGGCAGGGGCGCGCGGCGGGCCGGGGGGAAGCTGCCGCCGCACGTGATGGTGTATTTCGTGATGGCGCTGGCGCTGTTCGCCGATGACGGTTACGAGGAGGTCGCGGCCCGGCTGGCGGGTGCCCTGCGGAGCTGGGGGGATCAGGGGCGGGATCCGACGCCGGGAGCGGTCACGCGGGCTCGTCAGCGGCTCGGCCCGGAGCCGGTGGCGGAGGTGTTCAGCCAGGTCGCGGTGCCGGTCGCGGACCTGGACACGGCGGGGGCGTTCCTGGGGCCGTGGCGGCTGATGTCGGTGGACGGGATGGAGTGGGATGTCCCGGATACGGCGGCGAACCGGGCCTTCTTCGGGGTCCGGGGCGGCGGGGACCGGGCGGCGTTCCCGAAGGCCCGGGTGGTGACCATCAGCGAGTGCGGGTCGCACGCGCCGGTACTTGCGGCGGTGGGCCCGGCCTCGGGCGGGAAGGGCAGCGGGGAACAGGCCATGGCCCGCCGTCTTTACCCGGACCTGGAGCAGGACTGGCTGCTGATCGCCGGCCGGGGGTTTTACTGCCGGGCGGACTGGCGCACGGCAGCCGGCACCGGGGCGGCGCTTTTGTGGCGGGCCCCGGGTGACGCGCGGCTGCCGGTGCTGGAGATGCTGCCCGACGGCTCTTACCGGTCGGTCTTCATCAAGCCGCAGCTCTTCGGGAGCAGGCGGGCGGACCTGATCGAGGCGGCCCGGCGCGGGGAGGATCTCGATGAGGACGCCGCCTGCTATGTCCGGGTGATCGGGTACGACGTGCCGGACCGGGACGGGAGCGGGAGGGACGAGCTGATCACCCTGGTCACCACCATCACCGATGTCCCGGCTGCCCCCGCGGAGGTCCTGGCGCGGGCCTACCACGAGCGGTGGGTGCGACACGAAGTCGCTTGGAGCGAGTGGAACTCGCAGAAGGAGGACCGGCTTATGTCGGTGACGTAGTTCCCGGTCCAGTGTGCAAGGACCGTTCCCGCCCTGGCGTGCGCCGCGGGTGACCGCGGGGTGCGAAGCCCGGGGAAATGCCCAAGGACCCCCGTTCCGTCCGGGGGTCACAGGCTGGGAAAGGCCGGACGGGTGAACGCAAGTGAATCGTCGATGACGCCTCGTTACGTGGACTCCCGCAGGCGGAATGCAGAGGGCGGGAGAATAGGGACCGCCGCTGGAAGGCGGCAGGTGCCGACCGGGGTCCAACGCCCGGTCGGGAGCGCACCACCGTCCCCGGGGTTCAGACGGCACCCACCCCGGCCGCATCTCGACCATGCGGAACGTGACAACCCCGATGAGGTCCGGCAGGACGTTCCTGCCGGTAGGCCGGACGTGAGGAAGGCGTAATTCCCCAGCGGGCGCAGGAAGGCCCGAGAAGCGAATGCCGGCGGCCGAAAGGCAGCGGGAAACCGGGACCGTGAACTGGCTCCTCCGCCAGTGGTGCCCGCATAACCGGCCGGATAGGGGTGGCTGCCCCAGCCTGAAAGGGCGCTGACGCGGGTCTGGTGGGCCTGCGGAGGAAAGCAGGCTGCAACGCCGGAACCGAAGGGCAAGTTGGACACCATGAACGGCATCCCTGACGCAGTAGCGTCAGCGCCGGTCCCGGTGAACGGACCGGAGGGCGGCCTCCTGGAATGGGACCAGGTCGACTGGGGCCAGGCCGAGGAGAACGTACGGCGGCTGCGGCGGCGGATCTTCGCGGCATCGCGGGCGGGGGACCTGAAGAAGGCCCGCAGCCTGCAGAAACTGATGCTCCGGTCCCGCAGTAACGCGCTGGTGAGCGTGCGGCGGGTGACGGAGGTCAACGCTGGCCGCAAGACGGCCGGGGTCGACGGGCGCATCGTGCTTGCGAGCTGGGAAAAGGCCGACATGGCCGCCTGGCTGCAGCACGGCGCGTCCGCGTGGAGGCCACGGCCGGTCAAGCGGGTGTATGTGCCCAAGAGCAACGGCCGCCGTCGCGGCCTCGGGATACCGGTGATCGCCGATCGGGCGCTTCAGGCCCTGACGGTGAACGCGCTGGAACCCGAGTGGGAGTCACGGTTCGAGCCGAAATCCTACGGGTTCCGGCCCGGCCGGGGCTGCCACGACGCGATCGTGGCCATCCACACCACCGCGAGCGGCAAGTCCGCGAAGCGGGTGTGGGCACTGGACGCCGACCTCCAGTCGGCGTTCGACCGGCTCAGCCACGATCACATACTCGCGTCACTGCGCGCCTTCCCCGCACGGGGCCTGGTGCGCCAGTGGCTGGAAGCGGGCGTGATCGAGGACGGAGTTCTCTCCCCGACCGGTGAGGGTGCCCCACAGGGCGGTGTGGTCAGTCCGTTGCTCATGAACGTGGCATTGCACGGCATGGAACAGGCCGCCGGGGTCCGGTACTACCGGAACGGCAACGCAGTCCCCGGCCACCCGCTCCTGGTCCGCTACGCTGACGACCTGATCGCTCTCTGCCATTCCAGGCAGCAGGCCGAACAGGTCCAGGCACGGCTCGCCGGATGGCTGGAGCCCCGTGGCCTGGCCTTCAACCAGGACAAGACGAAGATCACCCACCTGGACCAGGGGGTGGACTTCCTGGGGTTCGAGATCCGCCGGTTCGGCGGCAAGCTGCTGACCAAGCCGAGCAGGGACGCGACGCGGCAGATCCGGAACAGGCTATCCGCCGAGGCAGCAGCCCTGCGAGGGGCCAACGCCGACGCGGTCATCGCACGGCTCAATCCGGTCATCACCGGTTGGGCCGCCTATTACCGGATCGGGGTGTCCAGCCGCGCCTACGGCAAGCTGGACGCCCACATGTGGCGCCTGGCCTGGAAATGGGCCAGGCACACCCACCCGAACAAGTCACGGCACTGGGTCACCGCCCGGTACTTCGGCATGTTCAACCCGTCCAGGAACGACAGGTGGCTGTTCGGCAGCCAGGACACCGGCCGCTACCTCCGCAGGTTCGCCTGGACGAAAATCGTCCGGCACACGATGGTCGCCGGAAGGGCATCCCCCGATGACCCTGACCTGACCGAATACTGGGCCAAGCGCCGCGAGCGCATCCGGCCCCCGGTCAGCCCTGCGACCTGGCACCTGCTGCGCCGCCAGCACGGCCGGTGCCCCCTATGCCGGGGGCTGCTGCTCTACGCCAGCCACGAACCGCACGACGAGCGCGAGTGGGAGCAGTGGCACACCACCATCCGGAAAGCGATCCGCAAGGAAGCGATCACCGCCGTGATGGACCTCGGCACCCCGGACGAGCAAGTCGCATACCGCCTCATCCACGCACACTGCCGCCGACGTCTCGGCGGCAGCAAGCCCAGCACCTTGCCATAGGGCCTGCTTGAGCCGAGCTGCAGAGAAAGTCCGCATGGCCGGTTCTTAGGGGGCGGCGGCGCGGCAACGCGCCGCCGCTACCCGACGAGCACGAGGGCGGCAACGCCCAGCTGAAAACGTACCTGCGCGGCCCGGGAAAGGTCCTGCGCTCCGGGAGCCCGGAGCTGATCGAGCAGGAGCTCTGGGGCTACCTGCTGACCCACTACGCGATCAGCGCCCTGATCTGCACCGCCGCGACAGCAGCCGGGATCGACCCGGACTTGGTCAGGTTCAAGCGCACCGTGCGGATCGCGCGCCGGGCCGCCGGCCCGGCTTTTCCCCCCTGACCAGGCCCGGGCCGCCCGGGAGCGCGTCATGACCGACATCACCAGGCCCGGGAACCTCAATCCGCGGCGCAGGCACCGCACCTATCCCCGCGCTATCAAGCGCGGACGGCACAACGCCTACCGCGTCAAGAAACCCAGCGATAAGGGCTTCCGGCACGATGGCCCGCCCGCCATCCGGCTCGCCAACCCCGCAAAACCCCTGATCGCAGCATGATCAACTTAAGCTAAACGGCATTGGGCTATAACGGCGGTTATTACGACGAGGACGGGACCATACGACGCTACCGGGATTTGGAAAGCCCGGCGGCGCGGCATGAAACGCGCCGGATCGGCAAGGCGGCCGGCCTGGCCGCGGCGGGCTCCTTCGACGAACCGTTCGGCATGATCGCGGCCATGATCATGGCACGAGCCAACCGCGCCGCGGAGGCAAAGGCGGTCGCTGAGCTCGCCCCGGTGCCCGAAAACCGGACTCAGGTCACATCGGTACCGTCAGCCTCACGGTCCGGGTGCGCTGGGCCAACCGGAACGTCATGAAACCCCGGATCCAGCGCGTTCTGACGCCGTGGAACCCCGGTTTCACGGCGTCTGACAGCGGGTCAGACAGCGGCTCTACAGTCGGAGGGCACGGGTTCGGGCACACTAGTCAGGTGTCTTCCAGCGTCTTCTTCGAGCTGCTCAGCCTGGATCACCTGATCGCGATGACCGACCTGGAAGTGACCAGGACCGACAAGGCGCTGGCGGCGCTGCGCCGGTTCGGCTCCGACGGCGCCCTGGCCAGTGCCGAGCAGGCCAGCGACCTGCTCGACGCCATCCGCGACGACAGCTAGCGAGATTGTGAACCGTTCGGCCCGGGAATCCGTGTTGATGTCGGGGACGGAAGCGGCCATTGCGGGGGCGGTCGCGTCCCCGCAATGTTTCCCGGCCGACACGGCCGTGGAGCTGTGGCTACCGCCGTTTTCCATTTCCCGCAGACGGCGGTAGCCACCTGCGGGTCATCCGTTGCACTGCGTGAACTGGCCGCCGGGTGCGGCCGTTATACCTGGTAGGGCGAGACGCCTGCCGAGACGGCCTGGCGGGGCGATCATATGGACGATGCAGGTACGTGTGCCGGGATCCGGCCGCAGCTGGGCGTGTACCTGACCGGCGCGATCGCTCCTGCCGACCGCGTGGTGGTGGTGCGGCACCTAACCGCCTGCGCCAGCTGCCGGGCGGAGCTAGCCGGGCTGGCGGGGCTGCCCGCACTGCTGCGCCGGCCGCCGGTCCAGGCCGCCGCGCAGGAACCCCCCGCGGACAATACGGCGCCGGATAATACGGTTACGTACTATCCAGGTGCGGATTATCCGAGTGCGGGCTATCCGGATGCGGACTCTCCGGATCTGGGCTATCCGGATGCGGACTATTCGGGTGCGGATCATCCGGATGCGGGCTTTCCGGGTGCGGGGCGGCTGGTTAGGCGGGTGGCGCGTCGGCGGCGGCGTCGGCGCTGGCTGCTCGCGGCCGCCTGCGCGCTGGTGGTCGCGGCCGGCGCGGGGTGGGCGATGCACCTTCTAGGCCCATCGGCGCCCGGGCCACGGGCCGAAGCGACCTTGCTGCAGACCCGGACCATCGGCGACGTCACCGTACTGACCGACGACGAGGGCTACACGCTGTACTGGTTCGGCCCGGACAGCGCCACCAAGTCGGCCTGCCTGGACAGCTGCGCCCGGAGCTGGCTGCCGGTGACCGGGCCAGCGACCTGGGATTCCGGGGTGACCGGCACCATCGGCGCGATCGTGCGGCCAGGCGGGGCGCTCCAGGCCACCTACAACGGGCATCCGCTGTACACCACGACCGCGGACACCGGCCCGGGCCAGACCAAGGGCAACGGAGTATGGTCCCACGGGGGCGAGTGGCACGAGGTCACCGTGCCGGGCCGGGCGGGCTGACCAGCGGCCGGGGATGCGGGAAGCCAGGCCCGTTCGGTACTCCCGGATCGGGGGAGGCCGGCCGGGCACCTTCCGTGAGAAAATCCGTGCCGTCGGCCATACCGCCCGTTAGGACCATCGTGTTCGACTCATCGCTGCGCACGCCGCTGGTTTACGCGATCGCGGTCCGGTACCAGACCCCGCTGTGGCGGGCCGGGGCGCTGCTGCGGGCCGGGTGCATGGCCGGCTTCTGGGTACTGCTGCTGTGGTTCCCGGCCGGCAGCGTGCCGCAGGGTGCCGCCATGCTCGCGCTCGGCTCGGTGGGCGCGGTCACGGCCTGGGCGCACAACCGGTCCTCGCTGCTCGACTTCCTGGTTGATCACGACATCCCCGGGCTGAGCGCGGTGGCCAGGCACCTGATCGGCGCGAGGCTGCGGGCCGCCGCCGACCTGTCCGGGCTGCTGGAGGGGTTCGGCATCATCTCGGTGACGCTGCTGTTCGCCGGGCCTGTCGCAGTGCACCCGCTGCCCGCCATTGTCTACGAGCTGGGCACGGTGCTGATCGTGGTGCACGTGTGGAGCGCGTTCCTGCAGGCGATGACCGACTCGAGCTGGTACTCCCCGGACGTGCCGCCCGGACGGGCGGTGCTGCTGCTGCGGCCGGTAATGCCGCTGATCGTCGCCGCCATCTTGTTCTCGATCCTGGGCTACCCGATCTACTGGGAGCATGAGGCAGTGCCTGGCGGGCTGTTCGGCGTGATCCTGGCCTGCGCGGTCGTGTTGCTGCTGCTGCCGTTCACGCTCGTCTACGAGCTGATCCTGCGCGCCGCCAGGGACGCGCTGGGCCTGCTGGCCCGGCGCTACCGGGCCGAGGACGCGGTCACCGTGCACAGCCTGGTCAAGAACGCGGCCTACGCGCTGATCAGCGAGGTGGACGCCGACTCTGGCGCCGGGGCGGAGACCAGGTCGCTGGCCCGCGAGATGCTGGCGCTGACCGAGGAGGCGCGCCTGCTGGCCCTCGGCCGGACCGCCGACCTGGGCGGCGTCGAGCTGCTGTGGCACTGCGTGACCCGGGTCCTGCCCAGCGGCGGGCAGATCACGGCGGAGCTCGACGCGGCCAGCCATACGGTGCAGCTCAGCGGGACCGACTACCAGCTGGCCCGGCGCTGCCTGGTGGACCTGATGACCAACGCGTGGAAGGCGGGCGCGCACCGGATCGAGGTCACCGTCAGGGTCGCCGAGCAGCCGGGCGCGGCCCGGCCGCAGACCGTGCTGCGGGTCGACGACGACGGGCCGGGGATGCCGCCGGGGGTGCTCGACAATCCGGCCACGAGCCTGGCCGTGATGGCCGAGCACCTGCGGGGATACTCGGGTTCGCTGACGTTTTCCGACCGGGCCGGGGGCGGGACGAGGGCGTGCGTCCGGTGGCAGTCGGCATGGTAAGGGGGGCCCTCCGGTGCGGATCCTGGTGATCGACGACTACCTGAACGTGGAGATGGCGCTGCGCGGCATCCTCGACGGGCACACCGTGGCCGGCGTGCGCGACCCGGCCGCGCTGCCCCGGATGCTGGCCTACGAGGAGCCGTTCGAGGCGGCCATCGTGGACCTGCGCTACGTGCAGTCGACCGCGACCGGGCTGACCGCGCTGGCCACGCTGCGCGAGCTCTCTCCCGGCACCAAGACGATCATCAGCACCACCGACGAGGAGGAGAACCGGCTGCTCTACCTGCTCGCGGCGTTCCAGTTCTTCGAGCCCAGGGCGCTGCTGGCCAAGCGCGCCGACGCGTTCGTGACCCGGGCCGTGGTCGAAGCCGTCGGCCGCGGCGATCCCTCCCCTACCCCGGACGCGGACCCGTTCCGGCGGGCCGCCGCCACGCGGCCGCCGCTGCTCGACCAGCTCGTGCACAACCGGACCGAACTAGGCATCTGGCAGGAGCTTGCCCGCTTCGACAAGCGCCTCCAGATCGCGAGCGCGGCGCACGTGCACCCGCGGACGCTGGACGCCTTCACCGCGGCGAAGGGCGCCGCCATCGACGTCGTGGCCACTCACTTCCCCCGGCCGGGCCGCGAGACCGAGCCAATGACGGAGGGGGACGCGGCCGGGCCGGGCGCGGCGCACGGCGCCAACTTGATCCGGGTCATCCATTTCGCGCGCACCCACGAGCAGTTCTTCGCCGACGCGGAGGTGGCCGGGCTCCTCGAGGCGTCATGGCGGTCGCGCTGAATCGGATGTGAGTGCACTTGGTGTCATCAGAGCAGCACTAATTGAACTCACAAACCGCGGGCGCCGCGCCGCCGGGCGCCACCGCGACTGTCCTTCACCCAAGTACAGCGAAGTTTTGCCTGGCCTATCCGCGTGAGGCCGTCCACGCTGGCTACTCATGCACCTGCCGGGCCGGACACGGTGAGCACGGGCTACCTGCCCGTGCTCGGCGCCGCGCTGCGGCACGGGCCCTGGGTGGCGGGGCTATGCGTGTTCGCGGTGACGCCGGGCGCGCTGATCGTCATCGCCCTGGTGCTCGAGCGGCGCTGGCTCGTCCCGGGTCAGCAATTCGCCGCCGTGGCTTACGGCGACCCGTTGCTGGCGGTCGCGGCCGGCCTGGGTATCTGGCTGGCCGGCCCGCACCCGCCGCACGGCCTGACCGGGCCGGCCGCCGGGGTCACGGCGGTCGTGCTCGGGCTGCTGTTCGGGCTGGCGCAGTGGCGCGACGAGCTGCGGCGGGGCTATTACACCCCGGCGCAGGCCGTGGCGCCGACGAAGATCTGGCACCAGGTGGTGGTGTACCCGCTGCTCGGCTACTGGCTGTGGACCGCGGGGATCGGCGGGCTCTCGGCGCCCGGCGGGACGGCCGCCTGGGCCGCCTGGGCCGGAAAGGTCCTGCTGCTGGCGCTGACCGGGATCTGGGTGGCGACCAACGTGTACGACCGCCGGCATCCCAAGCTCGGCCACCCGCCGTTCGACTGGCGACGGCTGCGGCCGCGGCCGCGGCCCTGGGCGGCGGAGTCGCAGACGCTGCTCGCGGCGCGCGAGAGCGGCTGACGGTTGTGCGAAGTTTTGTATGGGGTGGCGGCCTGACGGCTGGCACTGTGCTACTACGCCGACGAGGCGGTCCGGGCCGACGAGGGGGCGGCCCGGGCCGCCCGGCCGGGGTCCGGGGATTGGGCTTGCCTAGGGCTCGGTGCCGGCGTCCGGGGGCTCGTCTTCGCAGGGCTGACCGCAGATGTCGCAGATGAACTGGCCGAGCGCGTCGCGCAGCAGGTCGGCACCGTCGTGCGTGCAGCTGCGCCGCAGCCGACGCGGAGGCCTGCTCATGGCTCCGGGCGGCCGCGACGCACCGGATTCGAATGCCACCACGCCTCCGTGCGCCTATTCGGCTTCTTGGTCAGGCACTATCAGCCTACGCGTCTCGCTCCAGCGGCCATAGGCCCTCAGCCACCGGCGGGCGACGGTGAAGCTGTTCAGCACAACCAGGTACGCGGCGGCGTTATGCCCGCTCGGCACGGCGAACACGGCGCCGAGGGTGAGCACGTCCCCGGGGCCGAGGACCAGGTCGCCGGACGGCGGCTCGCCGTCGTCGAGCAGGATGTTCGCGCTGGCGAAATAGGCATCGGGCTCCTTCCACCCCACCGCCTCCTGGGTCAGGTCGTGGCCGTGCCTGGCCAGTTCCTCGGCGGTGATGGAGCTGACCGAGACGAGCTGTTCGGAGTCCCTGGGCACGGTGATAGCGAGCTGGCCGTTGTTGCGGATCGCCACCTCGACCAGGAGCGCTCCCACCGGCGGCCCGTTGAACGGCTGGCGCGGCATGTGCCGGCGCTGGACCGCGTGCGCGGTCACGGACGCCCTGATCTCATAGCCGACCGCGGCGGTGAGCACCCGCCCCTTGATGAACTTGAGGTAAGCGAAGGCGCCGCCGATAACGATGGCCGCCGCGGTCAGGGCATCGTCGATCTGCGTCAGTAGTGTGGAAGTCACCGTAGCCCGATCGGTTTCTCGTGGCGTCGAGTATTCCAGCGTGGCGGCGAGCATAGACGAGCTACCGTCAAAATCGCGGAAGTCACCTGCACGTCACCAAGTGTTCATCCCTGCGATGTGCGTCATTGCGCAGGTCAGGGACTCGTTACGCGTAACATAGAGATGGTGACCGACAGCAGGAACTGTGAGCAGTGCGGCGTGCTGTTTACCCCGCGCCGGGAGCACGCGCGCTTCTGCTCGGCCCGCTGCCGGGTCGCGTGGAACCGGCTGAACGCCAGCGATACTCCGGCCGAAGGGGGCGCGCTCGGCTGGACGATCACCGCGATGCGCGAGACGATCGACCGGCTGCTGCGCGCCAGGGGCTGGGACCGGCCGCACGCCTTCGCGGTGGTCAGCGAGGCGGTCTGGTGGGTCACCATGGTCGACGCCACCTTGGTGCGCTACCACCCGGACGCCTACGACGGCGTGCTGGCGGGTCACGAGGCGGCGGAGCGGCGGGCGATCGAGGGAACGTTCGGCGGCCTGCGATTCGTGCGTAACCAGATGGGCTACTACCTGGACCACGCCGACTTCATCCAGCCCGGACGCGGCGCCCTCGCGACCTGGACCTGGCGGTCGCTGCCCGAGCCTGGGCTGGACTCGCGCCCGGCCCGCGGGCAGGAGTGGGAGCTGACGCGCTACCGGGAGTACCAGGCCTGGCTGGCGGACCAGCCGGTGGGCGACACGTTCCGGCTCGCCGGCGCCTTCCTGCGCCGGGCCTCGGAAACCTGCCTCGCGCCCAGCTAGCCCATCAGGGTGCGCGCTGACTAACGGGGCCCTTCACCTGCGGGGTCGGCCGGTTCACAATGATGTCATCTGGCCTCCGGGAAGGAGACGAACCATGGCAATGCCGAGTTCGGACACCGACGAACTGGCCAAGTTCGGCTACAAGCAGGAACTGGACCGCTCGCTGGGGCTCTTCTCCTCGTTCGCCGCGGGGTTCAGCTACATCTCGATCATGACCGGGGTGTTCGAGCTGTTCTTCTTCGGCTTCGGCACGGGCGGCCCGGCGTTCATCTGGACCTGGCCCGCGGTGTTCGCCGGCCAGTTCCTGGTCGCG
>Ga0068863_100005356_pt1 | contig 12652 bp, 11 predicted proteins | sample KBSSwiS62_FD_66596 | JGI IMG/M metagenome (GOLD analysis project Ga0068863, IMG submission 66596) | Switchgrass rhizosphere microbial communities from Kellogg Biological Station, Michigan, USA - KBS Switchgrass S6-2 | ecosystem: Host-associated > Plants > Roots > Rhizosphere > Soil ...
CGAACCCCCGATCGGGCCAGGTCCCCTTCTACGCATCAATGGAGGTGCACCCGATGAAGAAATCCGTCCACGTCGTCCTGCTCCTGGCTCTCGCGGCCGCGCTGCTCGGCGCGCTCGCGGGCTGCGGTAAGGATGCGGCTCTCGTGACCGGTCCGACCAACGACGCCTCGTCGTCGCTCGTGGGACTGCACGCGACCACTGCCGAGCTGCGCGGAGCGTTCCGCATCCAGGAGTCCCACACGCCGGAGCTGATGCGCATGTCGGGCGTGGTGGGCACCGCGATCACCGCGGACGCGACCGGCCGTCCGGCCGTGCTCGTGCTCACCGAGACCGCCATGGGCGGCCGGCTGCCGGCCACGCTCGACGGTCTGCGCGTGATCGAGCAGGTCACCGGCAAGATCCACGCGTATCGTGGCGGTGGCGGCGTGAGCCACACGGCCAAGCAGACGACGCCGATCCAGCTCGGGACGTCCGGCGGCAACGTCAACGACATCTCGAACGGATTCTGCTGCAGCGGAACGCTGGGCTCGCTCGTGGCCAAGGGCGGCACCCAGTACATCCTCAGCAACAGCCACGTGTTCGCGGGTGACGTCGTGTCCGGCGGCAACAATCGCGTGTCGCAGATCGGCGACGACGTGAACCAGCCGGGTTTGGTCGACAACAACTGCAGCACGTCGAACACGAACATCGTCGCGGACGTCTCTTCGCTGTCGACGCTGTTCGGGTCGGGCAGCGCGAACGTGGACTGCGCGATCGCACAGGTGCGGGCCGGCATGGTGAGCAGCACCGGCGCGATCCTCGAGATCGGCACGCTGTCGGCCAGCACGGTCGGCGCGTCGGTCAACCAGGCGGTGAAGAAGAGCGGCCGCACGACCGGCCTGACCCGCAGCTCGATCTCGGGCCTCAACGCCACCATCACGGTGGGCTACGAGGACGAGTGCGGCGGCAATCAGCTGACGAAGCAGTTCACCGGGCAGATCCTCGTCAACAACAAGGGCAGCCGCTTCCTCGATTCGGGGGACTCGGGCTCGCTGATGGTCGAGGACGTGACCACGAACCCGCGCGCCGTCGGCCTGCTGTTCGCCGGCAGCAGCTCGATCGCGGTGGCGAACCCGATCGGCGACGTGCTGTCGCACCTCGGTGCCACGATGGTGGGCAACTAGCCGCACGCGGGCGCGTCGACTCGTGACGCTCCATCGGATGGCGGCGCTTCGGAGCCTCGGCTCCGGGCGCCGCCATCGACTTTTCGGGCCCTGGCTGGTCGCGCGCCGCGTGGTTGTGGCAGGCTGGCTCGCCGCCGGCGTGCTGACGCTCGTTTTCGCCGGCGGCTGCCGGTCCCGTTCCTCCCAGGAGGCCACCGTGCCCCCGAGCCGTCCGCTGTCCGAAGTGCTCGCTGCGCACACACCGGCGCTCATGGCACTGCCCGGCGTGGTGGGCATCGCCGAATCGAAGCTCGATGACGGTCGCCCGTGCGTGCTGATCCTGGTGTCGAAGATGACGCCCGCCTTGCGCGCGCAACTGCCGCGCGACCTCGACGGCTGGCCGGTCAAGGTCCAGGTCACGGGCGACATTCACGCGATGCCGTCCGACTCCACTCCATGAGCCGCGTCGCGCTCGCGTCCGTCGTCGCGCTCACCGGTGCGGCCGTGCTCGTGCTCGAGATCCTCGGCACGCGCGTGCTCGGTCCCGACTTCGGTGTGAGCCTGCTGCTGTGGTCGGTGCTCATCTCGGTCACGCTCGCCGCCCTTGCGGCCGGCTACGCGCTCGGCGGGCGCTGGGCAGGTACTGCACCCTCGGCCGCGCGGCTGGCACTCCTTCCGGGCGTCGCGGGTGCGTGGGTGCTGCTGATTCCATTTTGTCGCGGGGCGCTCGGCGCCGCGACGCGGCCGTGGGACCCCACCGCCGGTTTGCTGGTGTGCGCGGCCGTGCTGTTCTTCCCTCCGCTCATGCTGCTCGGCATGGTTGGGCCCTACGCGATCCGGCTCGGGACGCACAGCGTCGACGAGGTTGGACGCGTGAGCGGCAATCTGTTCGCCGTCTCGACGCTCGCGAGCGTGGCGGCCGCGCTCGCGACCGGCTTCACGCTGATTCCGGTGCTCGGTGTCACGCGGCTGCTCATGGCGGTGTCGCTCGCGCTGTTCGTGGCGGCAGCGATCGCGTGGCTGTCGGCGAAGTCCCGCGGCGGTGTCGTCGCGGCGATGCTCGGCATGAGCCTGGCGGTGGTGGTCGCCGGACGTTCGCAGGCGCACGTGCCTGGCGTGCTCGCGAAGATCGAGAGTCGCTATGCGCAACTGCGCGTCATCGACGTCGACAACCTGCGCTATCTGCTGATCGACGGCAGCCCGCACACGATCCTCGACACGGACGAGGGCGAGCCGCGCCAGCCGCACGTGTACGCGGCCGAGATCGCGGCGGATCTGTTCGCGCGGCACGGGCGGATGCTGCTGCTCGGCCTGGGCGGCGGCGCGATGGCCGAGGTGTTTTCCCGTCACGGCTGGGACGTGGATGCGGTCGAGGTGGACCGCGAGGTCGCGCGGCTGGCCGCGCAGTTCTTTCGCCTCAAGCCGTTCCACGCGCGGGTGGTGATCGGCGACGCGCGCGAGGAGATGCGGCGCTCGCACGAGCGCTACGACGTCGTGATGTTCGACGCGTGCGGCGGCGCATCGATTCCATTCCACCTGGTCACGCGCGAGGCGTTCGCCGAGGCGAAGGCGCATCTCACTCCGGATGGCGTCGTGATGCTCAACACGGAGGCGGTCGGCTGGCAGGATCCGATCGTCCACGCGCTCGCGGCGACGCTGCGTACGCAGTTTCGCAACGTGTTCGCGATGCCGACGGCGGAGCCGCAGAACGCGGTCGGCAACGTCGTCCTGATGGCGTCGGACCGCGACCTCGATGTGACGTCCGAGCAGCTCGGTGACCCGGTGGCGACGCTGTCGGACGACGACGAACACTTCCGCGTACTGTCGCGACGTCACGCGTGGGAGAACCGCTACGACCCGCGCATGGGTCGCGTGCTGACGGACGACTGGAACCCGATCGACCTGCGCGGTGACGCGATCAATCGCGCGATGCGCGCGAAGATGCGCACGATCCTGCCCGACTCGCTGCTGCGGGACTGAGGCGATCACCGCGTACTCGTGCGTGATGAGCCTGTGGTGTCTCTCGAGTAGGCTGCGCCTCGCGACGCGCCTCCACGGAAGACCGTCCAACTACCGAAGGTGTGTAAAGCGACCCGACACAATTTTCGTACGTACCGTCAGCGCTCAATGCTTTCTCTTCCGTGCTCTTGCCCTACAACCAGATAGGTCCGCGGCCCATTCCCTGCTTTGGGGCGATCCGCTTCGCGCCGATGACTATGGCGGAGGTGCCGCATGCTGAGACGATTCCTATCTCTGTGTCTCGTCGTCCTTGGATTTCTCGTGGCGGTGCCACCGACCGCAGCGCCGGGGCTCCACTTTGCCGCGCACGAAACCAAGGAATGCACGGTCTACATCACGAAGACCGGCACGAAGTACCACCGCGGCGATTGCACCTATCTTCGCTATAGCAGGCGCGCGGTGACACGCTCCCAGGCGATCGAGTGGGGCTACACGGCGTGCAGTCGATGTGGTGGGAGCGACTGCGACCGTTGACGATTTGGTCGGCGTTGGAGGCGTACTGCGCGGCGTCGCGGCCATCCGCCAGCCTTTCGTGTGGAAGCAAGCGATGATCTTACGAGCACTCAACAGTAGTCCGGCTTATCGGCCGGCGTTTGGACGCCCTTCCGTCTGACTCAGGTAGACATGCGTGCGGTAGCGCAGCGTGACCCCGCCGCGGGCGTCTCGGTACCGCTCGTACGCCTCCGTCAGCAGCGCCATCAACCGCGCGAGCTCGGGACCCTGCTTCGGCACGTACGACGCGCTGGTCGCGCGGCCGATGAGTCCCGGCAGATCGAGCGTCTGGCCGTGCGGGAACTCCTCGACGACCGGCTCGGTGAACCGCCCGCTCGCCGCGATCACCGCCGGATCGAACTCCCGCTGCTCGACGATGCTCTCGCCGTTCACCGCGTGGATCGCCTCGACGTAAGCGAGCGTGAACGGATCGCGGCGATCGCGATTGTTCCACATGAGCGCCAGTCGCCCGCCGGGCTTCAGCACGCGCCGGAACTCGGCGAGGGCCTCCGGCGCACGGAACCAGTGGAATGCCTGGGCGCACAGGATGAAATCGACGCTGCCCGCCGCGAGGCCCGTGGCCTCGGCGGTGCCGTCGCGCCACTCGACGTTCGCATGGGGCGTCGCGGCCGCGCGCATCGCAGCGTTCGGCTCCACCGCGATCACGTGCACGCCGCGCTCCGCGAGCGCGAGCGCGGAGATGCCGGTGCCCGCGCCGACGTCTGCGCCCGTGAGGCGCGCCGGGTCGCCGAGCCCTCGCAAGACGCAATCGATCGCCGCCGCCGGGTAATCCGGCCGAAAGCGCCGGTAGTCCTCCGCGCGATCGCTGAAGCGACCGGTCGGGTTCAGCTCGTGCAGCTCGCGCTCGTCGTGGGCGGACATGGCTACTGCACCGTCTTGTGGAAGCGGCTCGCCGCCAGCGCCACCACCGCGAAGCCCACGCCGGCGAGCGTCGCGAACTGCGGCCACAACGCGGAGAACCCGGCGCCCTTCAGGAACACGGCCCGCACGATCTCGAGGTAGTGCCGCAGCGGGTTCAGCAGCGTGAACCACTGGAACGCCTTCGGCATGCTGGTGACGGGGAACATGAAGCCGCTCAGCATCATCACCGGAAGCATGGTGAAGAACGTGGTGAGGAACGCCTCCTGCTGCGTGTTGGAGACGGTCGAGATCAGCAGGCCCATCCCGAGCGCGGAGAGCAGGAACAGGAACGCCGCGAGCATCAGCAGCGGCGCCTGCCCGAGGAACGGGATGTGGAACCAGGCGAGCGCCACCGCCGTGATCACCACCAGGTCGAACAGGGCGATGATCCCGAACGGAATGGTCTTCCCCGCGATCAGCTCGCCGGGCGTGAGCGGGCTCACCATGAGCTGCTCGAGCGTCCCCAGCTCGCGCTCGCGCACCACCGCGAGCGAGGTGAGCATCAGACTCATCATCAGCATGATCGTGCCGATCACGGCCGGAATGTTGTAGTTGCGCGACACGAGCGCCGGGTTGAACCACGCGCGCTCGCGCAGGTCGACGGGCGGCGTGATCGTGACGCCGAGCTGCCCGAGGCCGTGCGTGCGGATGATCTGCTCGGCGTAGCCGAGCGCGATGGTCGCCACGTTCGAGTTCGTACCGTCCACCACCACCTGGACGTGCGCCCCTTCCCCGCCCTGGAAGCCCCGCGCGATCGCGGCCTGCAGATCGCGGGCGTAGTGGGGCGGAATCTGGAGCGCGACCGTGGCGCGACCGTTGTCGAGCGCGTCCGCGATGTCTGCGGTGCGGTCCGAGCGACCGACGACACGGAAGTAATCGCCCGCCGTGAGCGCCTCGACCAGCGCGCGCGAGGCCTGCGTGTGGTCGTGGTCGACGACGAACAGCGACACGTGCCGCACGTCGGTCGAGACGGCGTAGCCAAAGATGATGAGCTGCAGGATCGGCGAGACGAAGATCATGCGCCGCATCCGCTCGTCGCGGAACAGCTGTTTGAACTCCTTGCGTATCAGGCCGCCGATGCGTTCGAGCTTCTCGCGCATCACTCCAGCTCCTTGTGGAACGCGCGCACCGCGAGCAGCAGGCCGATGCTCGCGAAGATCACCATGAACAGCGCCTGCATCCACAGCACCTCGATCCCGACTCCCTTGAGGAACACGCCGCGCGTGACGACCAGGAAGTAGCGGGCCGGGAACAGGTACGAGATGAGTCGCAGCGCCCGCGGCATGACGTCGAGCGAGTACATGAAGCCCGAGAGCAGGAACGCGGGCAGGTACGTCACGAGCATCGCGAGCTGGGTGGCGACCAGCTGGGTGCGCGCGATCGCCGAGACGAAGATCCCCAGTCCCATCGCGCCGACCAGGAACAGGAACGTCAGCACCGCGAGCAGTCCGACATCGCCCCGGAACGGCACCCCGAACACGAACACGCCCATCAGCGAGGTGATCAGCACGTCGACGAACCCGATCACCAGGTACGGGATCAGCTTGCCGAGCACCACTTCGTAGCGCGAGACGGGCGTCGCGGCGAGCTGCTCCATCGTGCCCCGCTCCCACTCGCGCGCGATCGTCAGCGACGTGAGCATCGCCGAGATGATCATCATGATGGTCGCGACCAGGCCGGGCACGATCATGTTGCGGCTCGCCAGCTCCTCGTTGTACCAGACGCGGCTCTCGGTCACGATCGGCACCGGCAGCGTGCGGCCCTGCAGCACCGAGCGCTGGGCGAACTCCTGCGCGGTCGCGCGCACGTAGGCGAGCACGATAGTCGCGGTGTTCGCGTCGGCCCCGTCGACCAGCGCCTGGACCGGCGCCCCGCGGCCGTGCGTGAGATCGCGCTCGAAGCCGGGCGGTATCACGAGCGCCAGCTTCGCGGCGCCGCGATCGAACAGGGGCGGCGCGTCGGCGGCGGTCGCGAGGTTGCCCTTCATGTGGAAATACCCCGACGCCGCGAACGCGTCGACGAACTGGCGGCTGGTTGCGGTGTGGTCCTGATCGACGACCACGGTCGCGATGTCGCGCACGTCCCAGGTGATCGCGTAGCCGAACATCAGCAGCATGAACACGGGCAGCACGAACGCGAGCACCAGGCTGCGCCGGTCGCGAAGGATCTGGATGAACTCCTTGCGCGTGATCGCCATCATGCGCCGGTGGTTGAACGCCACGTCAGTCCTCCACCGCGCCGCCCGCGGACTGGACGCGGGCGATGAACACATGCTCGAGCGTCGGCTCGATCGGCTCGATCGACGCGAACCGCACGTTCTTCTCGCGCAACCGCGCCTCCAGCGCCGCCGGCGAGCCCGGCGCGCCGTCGAGCGTGACGTGCACCGCGCGCCCGAACAGTCCGGCCGCGCGCACGAACGGCACGCCTGCGAGCGCGTCGATCGCGTGGACGCCGTCGTCGGTGCGCAGCTCGAGCACCGGTTCCTTCATGCCCTTGCGCAGCGCGATCGGGGTGTCGAGCGCGATCAGCCGCCCGCGGTTCATGAGCGCGAGGCGGTGGCAGTACTCGGCCTCCTCCATGTAGTGCGTGCTCACGAACACGGTGGTTCCACCCGCCGCCAGCGAGTAGATCAGCTCCCAGAATGCACGGCGCGACAGCGGATCGACGCCCGAGGTCGGCTCGTCGAGGAACAGCAGCGGCGGCCGGTGGAGCACGGCGGTGCCGAGCGCCAGGCGCTGCTTCCAGCCGAGCGGCAGCTCGCGCGTCAGGCGGTGCTGATGCTCGGTGAGGCCCGCCATTTCCAGCACCCAGGTGCGGCGCTCCGCGCGCTCGGAGCGCTGGACGCCGTTCAGCGTCGAGAAGAAATCGATGTTCTCGACCACGGTGAGATCGCCATAGAGCGAGAACTGCTGCGACATGTAGCCGATGCGCCGCTTGATCGCGTCGGTCTCGCGCATGATGTCGTGGCCCGCCACCGTGCCCGAGCCCGCGCTCGGCGCGAGCAGTCCGCACAGCATGCGGATCGTGGTCGTCTTGCCCGCGCCATTCGGGCCCAGGAAGCCGAACACCTCGCCCTTCCGCACGTCGAACGAGACGTGATCGACCGCGAGGAAGCTGCCGAACTTGCGCGTGAGATCGCGCACCGAGACAGCGGCTTCGAACGCGCCGTCGGGTGCTGCCGGCGCCACGAGTCCGCTGCTCACGACGACGCTCCCGGCGGCGGCGCCGTCGACTCCGCGCCGAGCGAAGTCAGCCGGGTGATGAACACGTCCTCGAGCGACGGCTCGATCGGCTCGACCGGCCCCGCCTGGTCGAACCCGGCCGCGCGCAGCCCCTCGGCGATCGCCGGCGCGCGGCGCGCGGCGTCGTCCACGGTCAGATGCAGGTGATCGCCGAACACCGCCGCCAGCTGCACTCCTGGCAGCTTCAGCGCCACCTCGCGCGCCTCGCGCGTGCGCACGAGACGCACGCCGAGCAGGCGCCCCGACAGTTCGTGCTGCAGTGCCTCCGGCGTGTCGAGCGCCACGACCTTGCCCTGGTGCAGCAGCGCGAGCCGGTCGAAGCGCTCCGCTTCGTCCATGTAGGCGGTGCTCACGATCGCAGTCACGCCGCGCGCCACCATCTCGTGCACGATGATCCACAGGTCGCGCCGCGACACCGGATCGACGCCGAACGTCGGCTCGTCGAGCAGCAGCAGACGAGGTTCGTGGACGAGCGCGCACGAGAGCCCGAGCTTCTGCTTCATGCCGCCCGACAGCTGGCCGGCGAGGCGGTCCTGGAACGGGCCGAGGTTCGAGAACTTGTAGAGGCGCTCGTAGCGCGCCGCCCGTTCGGCGTGCGGCACCTCGTAGAGGTCGGCGTAGAACCCGAGGTTCTCGGCGACCGTGAGATCGGTGTAGAGGCCGAAGCGCTGCGACATGTATGCGATCTCGGCCTTCACGCCTTCGGGGTCGCGCACGACCGAGCGGCCGAACACGGTCACGTCGCCCGAGCCGGGCTTGAGCACGCCCGCGAGCATGCGGAGCGTGGTCGTCTTGCCGGCGCCATCGGGGCCGACGAGGCCGAACAACTCGCCGGGACGCACGCGGAACGACAGTGCGTCGACTGCGGTCACGTCGCCGAACCGCCGCGTGAGCGCATCCGCGACCACCGCGTCGCCGGTTGCGGCGGGAGCGGCGCCGGCCGGAGCGGCGGCGCCGGCGGGATTCACCGCGCGCCCTCGAGCACGACGTCGGCGGGCATGCCGGGCTTGAGCACGCCCTGCGGATCGCCGGTGATGCGCACCTTCACGGCGTACACGAGCTTCACGCGCTCCTCGCGGGTCTGGACCGTCTTCGGCGTGAACTCCGCCTCGGGCGCCACGTAGCTCACCGTGCCGCCGAACGTGCGTCCCTTGTAGGTGTCGGTCGTGATGTTCGCGGCCTGACCCACGTGCACGGCGCCGATCCGCGTCTCGGGCACATACACCTTCACCCAGCGGTCGTCGCGATTGAGCAGCGTGACCGCGGCCGCGCCGGCCTGCACGATTTCGCCGGGCTCGTGCTGCCGCACCGTGACCACGCCGGCCCAGGGTGCACGCACGACCATGTTCGCGAGCGTCGCGTCGAAGTTGCGCACGCTCGCCTCGGCGGCGGCGAGCGTCGCGCGCTGGGCATCGATCTGCTCCTTGCGCGGCCCCAGCTCGACCAGCCGCTGCGACTCCTTCGCCATGTCGTAGCTGCGGCCCGCCACCTGAACGGCGGTCTGCGCCTTCTGCAGCTCCTGGTCGCTCGCGAGCTGGTCCTGGTGCAGCCGCGCGCTGCGCTCGGCGTCCCGCTTCGCGTCCTCGAGCTTCTCCTGCGCCGATGCGGTCGCGGCGCGTGCCTGCGCAACCTCCTCGGGCCGCGAGCCGCGCTGGAGCTGCGCGAGCGTCGCGCGTGCCGCGTCGGCCTGCGCCTGGGCCTGATCGCGCTTCGCCTGCGTCTCGGCACGGTCGAGGCGCGCCAGCTCGGCGCCCACGCTCACCGTGTCCCCCTCGCGAACGTTCATCACCTCGATGCGCCCCGCGGACGGAAATCCCAGCTCGGCCTCGGTTGCCTCGACGGTGCCCGACAGCTCGAGGCCCCCGTCCTTGCGCCCGCAGCCCGCGATCCCAGCGACCAGGACGACGAGGACGATCGGGAGCAGCAGGACGGACACGTTGCGGCGCAGATTCATGCGGGGGATCTCCTGAGCGTTCTAGTCGAGACGGACGAGGCGCCGGCACACGGTGCCGCCATCGGCCGCAAGGCGCACGAAGTAGAGGCCGGAGGACACGCGCGCGCCCGCGGCATCGCGCCCGTCCCAGCGGAACGGGTGCGTGCCGGCCTCGAGCGTGCCGTCGCACAGCCGCGCGATCCGCCGCCCGTCGACCGCGATGACGTCGAGCGTCGCGTGCGAAGCGGACGGGAGCGTCACGTCGAGCCGGGTCGGGCCGCGCGACGGATTGGGCGCCGGCGGTGCGAGTTGCAGCCCGGCGATCGTGGCGGGCAACGGCCCGACTCCAGTCGGCAGTCCGGTGCCGATGCGCGCGAGGAACCATGCCGCCTCGACCGGACTGATCGAGACGTGTTCCTCGTTGGTCGGCGCGACCAGGATTTCATCGTAGGGCGTGTGCGCGAGCAGGTCGGGATCGCCCGCCACGTCGTAGAACGGATCGGTGGTCTGCAGCGCGAGCGCGCTGACGGTCGGGACGAAGCAGTGATTGGGATGCAGCGCCACGATGTCGCCGTAACCGGGGTTCACCGAGTCCATCTGCGCCATCGTCGCGCGCCAGCCGCCCGGAGCGTTGTCCCACGGCGGCGTGTTGGTCACCGACACGTTGCGCGACGACAGGGTGATGAAGAACGCGCGCTGAAGACCGGTGAACACCGTCTGGGTGGTCTTGTTCGGCAGCGCCCACACGTCACCGGTCAGCGTCAGGACGATGCTGTTGCTGTACTCGTACCGGATCAGCTGGGCGCCCGGCGCGAAGCCCTGATCCTGCCCGCTGCCGCTGCCGTTCGCCACGCCGAGGAGCCGCGGCGCCTGCGGCCAGTCGCCGGTCGCGGCGAGTGCGGTGTTCCAGGTGGCGCGGATCGGATCGGGCGCGGCCCCCGGCTGGCTGAAGTGGTAGAGCAGCATCTGGCGCGCGCCCGCGGTGTTCAGCCGATCGCGCAGGAATGCGGCGTCGGCCGAGCGGTCGGCGAAGAAGTCGGTCCAGTGCTGGATCCCGAGCGGAATGTCGGCGCCGCCGTGCGGCGCGTCGAATGAGAACAGCGTGCGCACGCGGTGACCGATGCCGTGCGTCTCCATGTAGGCGAGCGCGTAACGGCCCAGCAGTCCGCCCATGCTCGGGCCCACCATCGCCACCGTGGCGCCGGGGGCGGTCTGCTCGACCGTCTGCTCCAGCGCGATCAGCACCTGCGCGTTGCGCAGCAGGTCGTCGGTCGCGTCGGTGAAGTTGAGGACGACGGCGTCCATGCCGCGCGCGGCGATCGAGTCGGCGAGCCCCTGCTGGTCGAGCAGCGTGAACAGCTCGTCGGCGTTCATCGTGTTGTCGATGTCGAAGCCCTCGGGCACCACGACGGGGTTCACGATCGCGGCGTGACCGGGCGCGAGATAGATGTAGGCGTCGCCCGTGCCCGCGACGCCGTTGTACGGCGCGCCCTGCACGTGCAGCGTCTCGTCGGGAGCGCGCACCGCAACCGCCTCGACGACGAACGCGGCATCCGCCTCACGCGTCTCCCCGCCCGCGCGCGTCAGCCGCGCGCGCAGCGTGCGCGTGCCGGGTGTCGCGTACGCAACCGTCACCGGGTCCCCGAGGCCGACCGTACGGAACCCGCGGCCGTCGTCGAAGTCGATCGCGAGCGCCGTCACCGGGCGCGGGTCGTCGGACACGACGTCCTCCGACGCGAGCCGGAACGTGACCGCGCTCCCGTGGAGCGTGCGGTCACGGAGCGCAGCGAAGCCGAACTCGCGGACGGTCGTGCGCTCGTCCCCTGCGACCGGTACCTGCGCGTCGAGCAGCGCAAGCGGCATGATGCCGGCGCGCACCGACGCCGCTGCACGCGCGAGGCGCTCGGGGATCTCGGGCCAGGCAGCGGCGCCGGCGCTGACGCGTCGCGCGTCGAGGCAGTGCTGGGACCACGTGCGGGCGGTCCAGGGCGTGGCGGCGTGGAGCGGAGCGACAGCGGCGACGAGCAGCGCGAACGTCCATGCGGCGACGCGAAGGGGATGCGGCTGGCACATGAGGGAGCGTCCCGGGGCGCCCGCCGCCCCATGCGGCGGACGGTGCGCAGTATAGCGGCCCCGGCGCTCAGCGCGCCGATGCGGACGGTGTCGTCTCGCGCGCCGGAGTGCCGGCGGGCAGGTTCTGCCCCCGGATCGCCGCGATCAGCACCGGCCACACGACGTCGGGACGCGCCCCCACCTGCGCGGGATCCACCATGTCGTGGAGCACGTGGCCGGCGGTCGGAAAACGGACGATGCGTTGCCGCAGGTCGGGCACATCGCGGCGCCACGCCCCGGCAAGCGCGATGCTGCGAGTGTTGTCGACGGCCTCATCGGCGTCGGTCAGCACCCAGGCGACGTCGTGAACACCCGGTTCGGGGCGCGCACGCCGGATGGCCTCCCCGAGCCGGTAGGCCTGCGCGAGAGCACGGGTCGAGAAGCCGTAATAGCACTGCGTGGGTCCCGGCAGCGCGCGCTGCTTCTTCTGGTCCCACCAGACGAATCGGTTCGGGACTCGCAGCGCGAGCCGCGTCAGCCACGACGACACGACGCGGGGCACGGGCGGCTTCAGGAATGCCGGAGCGAACGCCGGCGCGATCAGCACGGCACGGTCGACGCCCGGGACGCGTTCGGCGGCCCACGCGGCCGCCACGGCGCTGGTCGACAAGCCGGCCACGACCACCGTGTCGCCGAGCCCGTGTGCGATCGCCACACATTCGGCCGCGAGGTCGGACAGTTCCTCGGCGGTCAGGTTTGCGAGGTCGGCCCCCATGCGGTCGCGCAGCCCATGATGGTTGACGCGCGGCACGAGCACGTTGTCTCCGCCCGCGGCAAGACTCTCGGCGACG
>Ga0068863_100005362_pt1 | contig 12646 bp, 10 predicted proteins | sample KBSSwiS62_FD_66596 | JGI IMG/M metagenome (GOLD analysis project Ga0068863, IMG submission 66596) | Switchgrass rhizosphere microbial communities from Kellogg Biological Station, Michigan, USA - KBS Switchgrass S6-2 | ecosystem: Host-associated > Plants > Roots > Rhizosphere > Soil ...
CGCGCCGCTGCGCGCCCGCCTTGTCACTCGCCGCCGACCGCGGCCGCGCTGCCGAATCCATCGCGCTCGACGTCAGCGACGCGCCGCTGCGCGCCCGCCTTGTCACTCGCCGCCGACCGCGGCCGCGCTGCCGAATCCATCGCGCTCGACGTCAGCGAGGCGCCGCAGCGCGCCCGCCTGGATCGTGCCGGCTTGCTTTCCGCGGTGCGGCCGGCTCGGCGAGCGAGCCCACCGCGGTGCTTTCGCACGGCTACGTCACGTCCGTCGACGTCGCCGCTGTCGATAGGGTGATGGACCGGGTTCGCGCGATGCGGTGGCGCTCCCCCATGGAGTGGACAGGGGCAGGGACGGCTCCTGCCGCGGCGGGAGATCCGATCAGTGCCAGGTCGGTCGATTGCCCCACTTCGTGGTGGACGACCACAGCGTGACCTTGGCGCCGGAGCACACGGGGCCCGGCTTGCCGTCCACCACCACCGGCCGGTACCGCCAGGTTCCCAGAATCGTGCTCTGGATCTTGGTGTCGTAAGCGGGATACCCGGTGCTCTTGAGCACGCCCACCGAGACGATCTTGCCGTCTCCTGCGACGCAGATCTTGTAGGCCCCGGCGATCGTGCTGGCGCCCGAGCGACGGATCTCCGCCCGCGTCGCTTCGTCGGGGACGATGTCGTTGTCTCCCGCGATCCGGCTGGCGTCGAGCACAGCAGCCGTGACGAGCCGAACCCCCGAGCCTTCGGAGCTCGGAGTCGGCGCGGCCGCCGGGGCCGGCGCAGGTGCAGATGAAGGCGGTGGCGGCGGCGCGCTCGGCGCCTCTGCGTGCTCCTGCGCTGCCACCGCGATGTGCGGCGGCGCCGCGGCAGAGCCACCCGCAGCGGGCGCCGGAGCGGTCACTGGCGGCGCCGGCGGCGGCGCGCCGGACGGCTCGGAGCTCACCTCGGACGGCTTGCGAGGGCGCGCGACCGGCTCGACCTTGGCGATCCGCCGCGGCGGCGCCTCGTGCAGACGATGGCCCGCAGCCGCCGCACGCTCGTGCTCGCCCGCCGTGTCATGCCCGGCAGACCCGGCTGGCGGAGGCGCGGCACCGGGCCGAGCGGCCGGGGGATCTTTGCCGACGGCGACGACCTGCGGGAGACCGGGTGCTTCGTTGCCCGGATCGCTCGTCATCGGCGACCGGTTGCCTGGGTCCGCCGCCGTGGCGGGCGCGGCCGGCGCCCTCTGATCATGCGACGCACCGAACCACCATGCCACGGCCACGCCGGCGAGGACCAGCGGAACACCGATCATCGCCAGCGCGGCGGTGGGCGATCGCTGGAGCGAGACCGCGGGCGTCGGTGGGGTGACCGGCGGCAGGATCGGCGCGGGCGTGCTCGGCTGGGCGCCGAGCGTCAGGTCCTGGCTGATCCCCGGCATCACCATGCTGCTGTGCCGGCTCAGCTGGCTGATGTCCTGGGGCTCCGGCTCGGCGGCGCTTGGCTGCACGACCGAGCCGCCGCCACGGCGCACGATGTCCTGCGCCGACGGCCGGAGATCCTGCGCCGACAGCCGGAGGTCATGCGCCGATGGCCGGAGGTCATGCGCCGACGGCCGAAGGTCATCTGCGGATGGCCCGAGGTCATGCGCCGACGGCCGGAGGCCCTGCGCCGACGGCCGGATCGGGGGCACGAGGACGTCGGAGGTCTGGAGCTCCCGCAGCAGATCGGGGCGCTCGCCGAGCTGCTTGCGGAGATACGCGGCCAGGGTGGCCGGCGACTCGGTGCTGGCGATGCCGCGCGCGAACAGATCGAGCGCGGCGCGCAGCTCGTCGGCGGTCTGGTAGCGGCGGTCCGGATCGGACGACAGCGCGCGCATGATGATCGCCCACAGGCCGTCGGGCGCGTGCGCGCGCAGCGCGAGCGGAATCGTCGCCTGGCCGGCGACGACGGGGTCCATGGCGGACGGATCGCCGTCATCCTTGAACAGCCGGTTCATCGTGACGAGCTCGTAGAGCACGGCGCCGAGCGAGTAGACGTCGCTGCGCGCATCGCCGTCGCCGCCGGCGCGCTGCTCGGGAGAGACGTACGACAGCTCGCCGGGGCTGCGCTCGCCCAGCGTCCACGCGCGCGCCATGCCGAGATCGACGAGCCGGATCGAGCCGTCGTGGCCGACGAGGATCTTGGAGGGCTCGAGATCTCGAGCGCCGGCGCCGGGCGGACGCGGCCCGCCGCCCAGGATCTCGCTGGCGTGATACGCGCCGGCAGCGGCCGCGGACACGATCGTGATCGCGTGACCGAGCGGCAGTCGCACCCAGGCGGCGCGGATCTCGGCCAGGACGTCCTGCAAGGTGTCGCCGGGGACGTACTCGCGCGCGACGTAGCACTCGCCCTCGAACTCGCCCACATCGCAGATCTGCGCGATGTTCGGATGCTGCAGCTGGGCGGCGAGGTGCGCCTCGACGAGGAAGCGCTCGACCAGGTGCGGATCGCGCGAGCGCAGCCGCTGCAGGACCACGTAGCGCTCGGTGCCGTCTGCACCGGCCCGGCCGAGCAGGATGTCCACCCGCTCGCCCGCGGCGAGCTGCTTGACGATCGTGTACGGACCCAGATTGGCTGTCATGACGAACGCCTCGCTCGGGCCACACCGTCCTGGCTGCCGAGCCGAGGCTGCGGGCGTGCCGCCCTATCGCGACAATACACGTGATTCATACGTTCTACCGATCATCCATCATCAAGCGAAACGTCCCCATCCAGAGATGACGCACGACGCGCGCTCAGACGAGCGCGCGCGCCGCGGCGAGACAGCGCTAGCGAAACTTCCGATGCAGTTGCCTGCCGGCACGCTCCCTCTGGATCGACAGGCGCGGCGATTCGTAGAGGGGGCGTGCAGGCGCCGCTGTCAACTCATCGAGATCATTGTTTCGCTGACGATGGTCTGGCGCCTCGCTTTGGTTCCGGGCGGGGAACCGTGTAGACAAGAGCCACCGTGAGCAAGGACGCCTCCGACGCATCGCCCAAGGCCCCCGAGGCTGCGCCCGAGACCCCGGCGCCGCCCAGCGCCGCCATCCCCCGGAAAACCTGGATCATCCTCGGCGTGGTCGTGGTCGCGATCTGGGCGTTCGCGATCAACACGCACAGCACGATCGTGCTGAGCATCGTCGGCGGCCTGACCCTCGTGCTGATCGGCGTCATCCTGTGGGCGCTGCGCACGATTCGCAAGCACCGGGCCACCGTGTCGCTGCTCCAGGGCGCGGCGTCGTCGCCCGAGGCGCGGCGCGAGGCGCTTGCGAAGCTCTCGGAGGGCAAGGACGCGAACTCACCGACCAACGTGTTCGCGCGCGCGCAGCTCTTGTCCGCCGATGATCCCGACGCCGCGCTCAAGCTGCTGCGCACCGTCGAGCTCAAGAGCTACCTGCCGGCGATGCAGGACGACGTGTCGCTGCTGCAGACCCAGCTGTGCCTCCGGCTCGGCCGCACCGCCGACGCGCGCAAGGCGGCGGACGTCATGAACCTCGATAACCCGCAGCGCAAGGAGATCCGGCCGCTCGCCGCGAGCATCGCCGCCGAGGCGTGGGCGCGCTCGGGCAAGCCCAAGGAGGCGCTGGCGCTGCTCGACACCATCGAGCTGCCCAAGAAAGACGCCGAGCAGATCGCGATGCAGATCCGGGTCGCGCGGGTGTTCGCCCGGTTCGCGGCCAACCAGCGCGGCCTCGCGCGCACCGAGCTCGCCGCGATCGCCGACGAGGATCCGAACCAGCTGGGCCGGTTCGTGCTGCCGCAGTTCCGCGTCCATCCCGAGCTCCAGAAGCTGGCGCGCAGCGTGTTCGAGCAGCACCCGTCGGCGCGGCGCCATATCAAGTCGCAGACCAAGCGGCGCTGACCCTGGGCGCCGGCCCCACAGGGGCGTCCGCCGGCCGACATCGCCCGATGCGGCAACGCCGCACGGACCGTGATCGCCGCCGCGGACGCGCAGAGCGTGGGGCTCCGACCGGGTAGCGGTCGATCAACACGCGAACGCATTGCGCCGATACAGCGTGGGAATGTCCCGTTCCTCGCGCTCTCGACCTGTTCGCGCTCGCACGCTCGGCGTGCTCGCCGCGCCCGTGCTGGCCTGGACCACTGCGGCCTCGGCGGCCCCGCTCACCGATCCCGGCGCCGGCGCCGGGGCGCCAGGGGCGATCGCCGACACCGGCGAGCACACCCCGTCGGTCGCCCGATCGGAGCGGCTGCCGTGGATCGGCGCGATGGCCGATCTCGGCGTCCCCGACGGCGCGACGCTGTCGATCGCGATCCGGCCGATCCCGTCGCTCCGCCTCCACGGCGGGCTGTCGCATAACCTGATCAGCCTGGGCCAGCGCGTCGGCGTCACCTGGGCGCCGCTGCCGTGGTGGCTGTCGCCGACGCTGTCGCTCGAGTACGGGCACTACGCCGACGGCAACGCCAACCCGCTGGCGCGGACGGTGACCGGCGACACGACGTTCTCGTCCGCGGTGCTCGATCGGGTCGGCTACGACTACGCCAACGCGCGCGTCGGGCTCGAGTTCGGGCGCAAGTGGTTCACGTTCTACCTCCACGCCGGCGCCAGCCGGATCACCGGCACGGTCCACAACCTCACGGCCGAGACCATGTCGCAAGACGCCGGGACGACCAGCGTCACGTTCGCCAAGGACCCGAACATCAAGCTGTGGTCGGTGTCGGCTCGCCTCGGATTCATCGTCTACCTCGCGAAATGAGCACCTTCATGACTTCTTCCATGACCCATCTGCGATCTGCTGCGCTGTTCCTCGCTCTGGGCACCGGCCTCGCCGTGCTCCCGGGGTGTCCGCTACTCGACGTCGAGGCCGATGTCCCCGAGGTCTGCCTGACCTACCCCAACCTGCAGATCCAGACCCCGGCCATCGATTCGGCGAACAAGAACTTCGTGTTCGATGATCTCTCGAAGGTCCACGACCTGCTGAAGCAGGAGGCGAGCCTCGAGTTCGTGCGCGCCGAGCTCCGGGTGACCTCGGGGCTCGACAACCTGCAGTTCATCGAGGCGGTCAAGGTCACGGTCGCGAGCAACGATCCCGGGACCACGCTGCCACCGCTCACGATGTACCAGTGCGACGGCGACTGCGCGCCCGACGGCAATCGCCTCGAGCTGGCCGCCGAGCAGGCCGCGAACGCGGTCGACTACCTGCGCCAGGACTCGATCCAGGTCGACCTCGATTTTCGCGGTCACATCCCGGCGGCGACGTGGACGATGGACATCGACGTCTGCATGAAGGGCCACGCCGGCTACACCGTCTCGCCGTGACCAGCGCGCTGCACGCGCGGCTCAGCGAACCGGCGGCGACCGCGTCGCGTTGATCACGCGCGCGTTCGCGAAGATCTGGATCCCGCCGGCGCTCTCGGGCTGGCCGCTGGTGCTGGCCGTGCCGGTCAGGGTCGCGCCGAACGCGCGCAGCGCGGATGCGCGGGCAGGGTAACGGCGGGGATCACGCGCGCGGCCGGGACGGCGTCAGCATCGCGCGCAGCTGGCCGCGCCGGGCACGACTGAGCTTGAGCTCGGTCCCGTCGCGCAGCCGCACGCAGTGATCACCGTGCGCGCTCGGCACCAGCTCGGCGATCCGGTCGACCGCCACGATCGCCGAGCGGTGAATCCGGAGGAACTGCCGCGGATCGAGCCGCGCCTCGAGATCCCGCATCGGCTCGCGGTGCAGGTACGACCTGGCGCCGACGTGGAGCTGGACGTAGTAGTCGGCCGCCTCGATCCAGTCGATGTCGGACAGCGCGATGAACACGGTGCGGGCACCGTCGCGGATCGCGATCCGCTCGCAGCGCTCTGGCGCGGAGCCGGCCGGCGCCGGGCCCGGCCCGGTCTGGGCCGGCTCGCCGGCCAGGTCGCCCTGCCGGGTGTGCCGGATCCGCTGCTTGGCGCGCTCCACCGCGCGCTGGAACCGATCGTCGTCGAACGGCTTGAGCACGTAGTCCTCGGCCTGGGCGTCGAACGCGGCGAGCGCGTAGCTGTCATAGGCGGTGACGAACACGACGGCGAACCGCCGGCGCTCCCCGACCGCCGCGAGCACGTCGAAGCCGGTCATCCGCGGCAACTGCACATCGAGGAACACCAGCTCGGGCGCCAGCGCCGCGATCGCGGACACCGCGTCGCCGCCGGTCGCGCACTCGCCGACCACGGCGATCTCGGGATCTGCACCGAGCAGCACCCGGATGCTGGCGCGCGCCATCGGCTCGTCATCGACGATCAGCGCGCGGATCGGCTGCGCCGCCCCGGTCACGTCGGCGCTCCTGCCGGATCGCCGGCGCGATGCAGCGGGATCTCGATGATCGCCGACGTGCCGGACTGACCGTGCGCGAGCTCGAAGCGGTGGCCGCCGCGGTACAGGCGCTCGAGGCGCGCCCGGGTGTTGGACAGGCCGATCCCGAGGCTGTCGCCGTCGCGTCGCTGCGCGTCGCCGCTGTCGGACACCTCGATGCGCAGCGACGCGCCGACCTGGCGCACGTCGACCGCGACCCGCCCGGTCGACGCGCCCACGCCGTGGCGCACCGCGTTCTCGACGAGCGGCTGCAGGATCAGGTTGGGGACCAGGGCGTCCAGGGCGCCCGGCTCGACGGTGATCTCGACGGTGAGCGCGTCGCCGAACCGGACCTGCTCGATCTGGAGATAGCGCTCGATCAGGCCGATCTCCTGGTGGACCGGGACCTCCTGCGCGCCGTCGCTGCGCAGCAGCATGCGCAGCAGATCCCCCAACCCCGCGAGCATCGAGATCGCCGCCGGCTTGTTGTCGGTGCGCACCAGGCCCGAGATCGTGTTGAGGGTGTTGAACAGAAAGTGCGGCCGGATCTGCATCTGCAGGGCCTGCAGCTGGGCGCGGCTGACCTGGGCCTCGAGCTCGGACGCGTGGATCCGGCGCTCGAGGTATAGCCGGTAGTAGCGGGCCGCGTGCTCGACCGCGACCACGCCGGCATAGAAGAACGCGTTGACGAACGAGTAGCGCCACATCTGCTGCCAGAACGTCAGCTCGCGGCCGGCGACGCTCGGCGACGCCACCATGCCGACCAGCCCGTCGACCAGGAGCACCGCGCCGAGCAGCGCCAGGTGAAGCGCGACGGCGACATGCCAGGTCCGGCGCTCGAACGGCCGGCGCCGGCTGAGCGCCAGGATCGGCGGCGTGGCCAGCGTCCACAGCGGAATGATGCCGATCGCGGATCCGTACCAACCCGGGCCGAGCGTCAGCTCACCGGAGCTCGCGCGAACATGGCTCGACAGGAGGCTACACAGCGCGACCACGGTCCATACGCCGGCCGGGATCGCGAAGCCACGGAGCCGGACGACGAGACCACGACACGGCATGACCGGGCCCCCAGCATGGATCCACGCGTTCGCCAGCACCAGCGCTATTCACGCAGAGCGCCGGACGACGACAAGCAGGGTGCAGCCGGCAGGCGTCGCCGCGCCGTGAATGGCGCTTCCCGCGCCGGACGCAGCGCGCCGGACGCACCGTGCGACGTACTGCGGCCCTGCCTCCCGCCGCTGGCGCGCGGGTATCCGGACGGCGCATCATCGCTCGGATGATCGGGTCTCGCCTGTCCGTTCCCCGGCGGTCCTGGCCGCTCCTGCCCGTGTGGCTCGCCGCGATCACCGCGGCGTGCGGAGCCGGCCGGTCCGACGCCCCGGCGAGCGCGACCGCGAGCGCCGCATTGCCGGCGGCCGGCGCGCCCGGCGGCGGCACCGCGATCGACCTCGCGGCCATGGATCGCTCGGTCGTCCCCGGCAACGACTTCTTCGCCTACGCCAACGGCGGATGGCTGGCCCATCACGACATCCCCCCGGATCGCTCGGGCTGGGGCACGGCGGCGATCCTCGAGGAGCTCACGGCCAGGCGCACCGCGGCGCTGATCGCCGAGGCAGCGGCCGATGCCCCCGCCGGCACCGACGCTCGCAAGATCGGCGACTACTACGCGAGCTATCTCGACCAGGCCGAGATCACCCGGCGCGGCACCGCGCCGATCCGGCCGCTGCTCGACCGCATCGCGGCGATCGCCGATCGCCGATCGCTCGCCACGGTACTCGGCACGACGCTGCGCGCCGATGTCGACGTCATCAACAACACCCACTACGACACCGAGAACCTGTTCGGCGTGTGGGTCACCCAGGATCTGAGCGATCCCGGGCGCTACGCGGCGGTCTTGCTGCAAGGCGGCCTCGGCCTGCCCGATCGCGACTACTACCTCGATCCGGCGCCGCGGATGGCCGAGATCCGCGGCACGTACCAGGCGCACGTCGCAGCGCTGCTCGCGCTGGCCGGCTGGTCCGACGCGCCCGGCCGCGCCGCGCGGGTCGTCGCGCTCGAGCACAAGCTCGCCCAGGCCCACGTGCCGCGCATCGCCACCGAGGACGTCCAGAAGGGCAACAACCACTGGCCACGGGCCCAGCTGGGCGTGCGCGCCCCCGGGCTCGACTGGTCGGCGTTCCTCGCGGCCGCCGGGCTCGACGGCCAGCCCGAGCTCGTGATCTGGCAGCCGAGCGCGCTGATCGCCAGCGCCGCGCTGGTCGCCAGCGAGCCGCTCGAGGCGTGGAAGGACTGGCTGGCGTTCCACGCGATCGCCGAGCGCACGGACGTCCTGCCGGCGGCGTTCGACCAGGCGGCGTTCGCGTTCCACGGTCCGGTGCTCACCGGCACCACCGCGCCGCGCGAGCGCTGGAAGCGCGCGGTCGACGCGACCAGCGCGGCGCTCGGCGAGGCGGTCGGCCGGCTCTACGTGGCGCGCCACTTCCCGGCCTCGGAGAAGGCGCGCGCCGAGGCCATGGTCAAGAACGAGATCGCCGCGTTCGCGCACCGGATCGACCAGCTGGCGTGGATGACCCCGGCGACCAAGGCGCGCGCGAAGGCCAAGCTGGCGGCGCTCCGGGTCGGGGTCGGCTATCCCGACCGCTGGCGCGATTACACCGGGCTCGACGTCGTGCGCGGCGACGCCTACGGCAACGCCGAGCGCTCCGCGCTGTTCGAGTACCGCCGGAACCTCGCCAAGCTCGGTCAGCCCGTCGACCGCGGCGAGTGGGTGATGACGCCGCAGGAGGTCAACGCGGTGAACCTGCCGGCGATGAACGCGATGAACTTCCCCGCGGCGATCCTCCAGCCGCCGTACTTCGATCCAGCGCGCCCGCTGGTCATGGACTACGGCGCGGCGGGGTCGGTGATCGGCCACGAGATCAGCCACAGCTTCGATAACCAGGGCGCGCTGTTCGACGCGACGGGCCGGCTCGCCAACTGGTGGACACCAGAGGACTTCGCGCATTTCCAGGCCCAGGCCCAGGCCCTGATCCAGCAGTACGATGCGTACCGGCCGTTCCCCGACGTCGCGGTCAACGGCAAGCTCACCGCCGCGGAGAACATCGCGGACGTCGCCGGACTGGCCGCGGCCTACGACGCCTACCGGCTCGCGTACGGCGGCCGCGAAGCGCCGGCTGTCCAGGGCCTGACCGGCGATCAGCAGTTCTTCCTGGCGTTCGCCCAGGCGTGGCGGCGCAAGTCCCGCGAGCCCGCGCTGCGCCGGCAGATCCTGACCAACAGCCACGCGCCGTCCGAGTACCGCGCCGACACCGTGCGCAACCTCGATCCCTGGTACGCCGCGTTCCAGGTCCAGCCCGGCGACGCGCTGTACCTCCCGCCGGACCGCCGCGTCCGGATCTGGTGACCGCCCGTGGTAGCGTGAACCGTGTCCTCGACGGCCCTCGGGATCGTGCTCGGCCTGCTGGTCGGGTTGCGCCACAGCGTGGAGCCCGATCACCTGACCGCGGTGTCCACCCTGGTCGGCGAGACCCGCGGCGCGGGCCCCGGCGCGTTGCTCGGCGCGCTGTGGGGGCTCGGCCACACGCTCGCGCTCGTCGCGGTCGGCGCGATCTTGATCGCGATCGGCGCGACGCTGCCGGTGCGCGCCGGTGCAGCGTTCGAGCTCGCGGTCGCGGCGATGCTGCTGGTGCTCGGTGCGCGCGCGATCATCGTCGCGACGCGCGCCGCGGCGGCGGGCGAGCCCGGGCCCGCCGCCGCCGCGACCCACGCGCTGCGCCCGAGCGATCGCCGCGCGCGGGCCTGGCGACCGCTCGTGATCGGCCTGGTGCACGGACTGGCCGGCAGCGGCGCGCTGACCGCGATCGTGTTCGCCGAGCTGCCGGGCACCGCCGCGCGGCTGATCTACATGGCGCTGTTCGGGCTCGGCTCGATCGCCGGGATGACGCTCGTGTCGGGCGCTGCCGGTGCCACGCTGCGCATCGTGGCGCGCTCGTCGGGGGCCCGCCGCGGCCTGGGCGTCGCCACCGGCGCGCTGTCGATCGCGATCGGCGTGCTGTGGTCGATCCCGCTGTGGTCTCGGCTCGGGTGAGGCGACCCTGACCGCTGTCCGCGGGGCAGCGGCGGGCGATGTACGAAATCGTCACGCCGGCGGCGTGCGCCGGGTACACGGGAACTCGGGCTGGGTAGTTGCCGGTGCGCCGCGCGACGGACGCTTCCCGAGCCGGTGCGCCCAAACCGGCGATGTTCCGCGCATGCGCCACGCGCGCAACGCGATCGGAGCGGCACGCCAGGTGCTCTGTGGCTCGCCATGCCGAATGACCGGTACCGGCTGGGCGAGCTCCTCGGGCGCGGTGGCATGGGCCAGGTCCACGCGGCCCGCGACGGCGCGGGGCGAACCGTCGCAGTCAAGCGCGTACGAAATACGCTGGCCGGCGATCCGCTGGTCCTCGACCGCCTCGCTGATGAGGCACGCCTGCTGTGCACGATCTCGCACCCCAACGTGGTGCGCGCGCTCGATCACGGCACCAGCCGCGACGGCATGCCGTTCCTCGTGATGGACCGCGCGCACGGCACGCCGCTGCATCAGCTGATCGGCGATCGCGGGCCGCTGCCGCTGGAGCGGCTCGCGCCGATCACCGCGCAGCTGTTCGCCGGGCTCACCGCGATCCACGACGCGCAGATCGTCCACGCCGATCTCAAGAGCCACAACGTGCTGGTCGACGACGTCGACATCGTCACGATCATCGACTTCGGGCTCGCCCGCCGGATCGCCGGGGCGCCTCACCTCGCCGGCATGATCGCCGGAACACCGGCCTACATGGCCCCCGAGGTGATCTCCGGCGCGCAGCCGAACGTCGCCGCGGATATCTACGCGGCCGGCACGATCGTCTACGAGATGCTGACCGGCACCACCCCGTTCACCGGCCACGTCTCGACGATCCTGACCCGCCAGCTGAGCGAGCCGATCGAGCCACCGTCGCGGCGCGCTCCGGCGCGCAGGATCTCGGCGGAGCTCGACGCGGTGGTGCTGCGCGCGCTCGACCGGGCGCCGGGCGCGCGCTTCACGACCGTCGCCGAGCTCGCCTGCGCGTTCCGCGCCGCGCTGACCGGCGGCGCGCTCGCCCCCGCGCCCACGACCACGCCCGGCGATCCATCGGAGACCTGGCTCGATGCGCCCACCGTGCAGCGCCCGGCGAGCACGCCCACGGTGCCCTACGATCTCGATCGCGCGGAGCTGCCGCAGGTCGTGCTGCTCGACGACCCGCCCGCGCGATCGCCGAAAGGCTCGATGAGCGCGATCCCGGGTACACCGCTGAGCGGTCCGCCGGGTGGTCCGCCGGGTGGTGCGGACGAACAGCTCGAAGCGCGGATCTCGCTCGCGCTGGCCAAGGCGCAGCGCTTGATCGAGCGCCGCTCGCTCAGCGACGCGATCGATACCCTCGAGACCACGCTGGCGGCGCTGTCGGTGACCCGCGAGGCGAACCGCGCGAGCGACGCGTGGCGGATCGAGACCGTGCTCGCCGCGCTGTACGACACCACGGGGCGGCAGGAGCGCGCGCGGCGCATGGCGCTGGTCGCCTATCGCCACGCGCTACGGACCGGCTGCGCGCTCGCCGAGAACCGCGCCGGCACGCTGCTCGATCGCCTGGCGATCGGCTCGCGGCGCCGGCCGCGCGCCACCGGCGGCCCGCGCTGATCGCGTCACCCCCGGCGACCGAGGTACACCACGTGGCGCTTCGGCTTGCCGAGCCGATGAGTCTCGACCGTGAAGCCCGCGCGGGCGAAGCGCTGCGCGAACGCATCGTCGGGCTCCTCGGACCACACCGAGAACACGCCGCCCGCCGCGAGCGCGGCGTGGGTCCGGTCGAGCGCGGCCCGGCTGTAGAACGGATCGTCGGCGCGCTGGGTCGCGGCGTGCGGGCCCTCGTAGAGGTCGAGCAGGATCGCGTCGTAGTGGCCCGCCCGCGCGTCCGCGATCCTGCGCGCGACATCGCCGATCACCACGCGCACCCGCGGATCATCGAGCGCGCGGCCGGTCAACGCGGCCAGGGGGCCGCGGCACCACGCCTCGATCGCCGGGGTCAGCTCGGCGACCTCCACCTCGGCGTGCGGCGGCAGCGCATCGAGCGCGGCGCGGACGGTGTACGCCATCCCGAGCCCGCCGATCAGCACCCGCGGCCGGGGCGCGGTGAGCGGCTGGCACGCCAGCGTCGCGAGCGCCTGCTCGGAGCGGCGATCGTTGCTCGTCATCAGCACGCGCCCGGCGATCACGATCAGAAACACATCGCCGCGCTGGCGCAGCTCGAGCGGTCCCTCGTCGGTGGCGACGGTCGCGAGCGTCTTCCAGGGCTGCATCGCGCGAAGACCCTACCCCGCCCCGGG
>Ga0068863_100005366_pt1 | contig 12640 bp, 12 predicted proteins | sample KBSSwiS62_FD_66596 | JGI IMG/M metagenome (GOLD analysis project Ga0068863, IMG submission 66596) | Switchgrass rhizosphere microbial communities from Kellogg Biological Station, Michigan, USA - KBS Switchgrass S6-2 | ecosystem: Host-associated > Plants > Roots > Rhizosphere > Soil ...
GCAAACGAAAATTATAGCCGATCCCGCTCTTCTTTGACCTATCATTATGGCGTCGGCGCCGCGTCGAACGCGCCCCGTCGACGCCTCGCGCCTGCACGCTCATGCACACTCCCGAAGGCTTCAACCCGAGCCATACGCCGCCCGCGACGTTGTCCGTCGAAACGCTCGCCTTCGCCTTTCGCGATGACAAGCTGCTCGTAGGCGGGTCCGACAGCGCTCCCGCCGTGCCGAATCTGTCGGCACTGGACGCGCTGCGATTGGATGGCGACCGCCACTATCTCGGCGATCTCGAAGGCGTGAGCTGCGTTGCCGTTCCGCTCGCGCCCGACGCCGCCGAGCCGCTCGGATGGCGCTACGCAGGCTTGCGTTCGCTCTTCTTCCGTCTGCCCGATCCGCTGCTCGCGATTGCGGCGCGCGCGTACCAGGTCGTCGAGTGGGACCGCACGCATCGGTACTGCGGTCGATGCGGCACCGCGACGCGGATCAAAACAGGCGAGCGCGCGAAAGAGTGCCCGGCCTGCGGCTACGTCTCGTATCCGCGCGTGACGCCCGCGATGATGGTGCTCATAACCCGCGGCAGCGAAATCCTGCTCGCGCGCGCGCCACGCTTCCCCGCCGGCATGTTCAGCGCGCTCGCGGGGTTCGTCGAGCCCGGCGAGACGATCGAGGACTGCATTCGGCGCGAAGTCCGCGAGGAAGTCGGCCTCGAGGTCGACGGGATCCGTTATTTCTCCAGCCAATCGTGGGCGTTCCCTCACTCGCTGATGATCGCGTACACCGCCGAATACGCCGGCGGCGAATTGAACCCCGACGAAACGGAGATCGCCGAAGCGCGCTGGTTTTCCTGGAATGCCGTGCCGAATCTGCCGCCCTCGATTTCGATCTCGCGCCGGCTGATCGAGGCGACAGTCGCGCGGCTTGCAGCGGAAGCGGGTCTCAAAGGTTAGAGGAACAGGGGCGGCCCGTGGCTGCCTCGGCCGACCTCCGGCGCCTGCTAGAATGCCCGACGCTTTCCGAATACGCCGGTAACAATGCTGCACAAGTTTCGCGTCCTCCTTCTCCTTCTCGCAATCTCGAGCGTCACGGCGTTTGCCCAGGACGAGCGGGAGCTCACGGAGGAGGCGCGCAAGCAGTACGCCGACGGCCTGAAGGAAGCGGCCGCGGCCATCGGCAACAAGCAGTACGAGAGTGCCGAGGAAAAGCTCAACGCGCTGCTCGCGAAGCGTCCGCGAGAGCCGCGCGCGCGCTTCCTCAAGGGCGTCGTGGAAGCCGACCAGGGCCACGTCGATGCGGCGATGACCGCCTTCCGTGGACTGATCGAGGACTATCCCGAACTTCCGGAACCGTACAACAACCTCGCGGTCCTACTCGCGCAGCGCGGCGAGTACGACAACGCCAAGGTCGCACTCGAGACGGCGGTCCGCACCGCTCCCGACTGGTCGGTGCCGCACGAGAACCTGGGCGACATCTACGCCCGCCTCGCGGCGCTCGAGTATGCGCATGCGGCGAAGCTCGACAAGACCAACAAGACCGCTCCGGCGAAGCTCGCGCTGGTGCGCGATCTTCTCGCGAGCGCAGCGCCGCCGAAACCGAAGACGTAGCTTGTTTCCGCCATTCATTCACCCGAGGAGGAGTAGATCGATGTTGCGCCGCCCTTTTCAGATCGCCGCTTTTCTGCTTGCCGCGATCTTCGCCGTGCCGGCATTCGCCGCGAATCCGCAGGTCGAATTCGACACGACCGCCGGCAAGATCAAGATCGAGCTCTATCCGGATGCCGCGCCGAAGACGGTCGCGAACTTCCTGGACTACGTCAAAGCGAAACACTACGACGGCACGCAGTTCCATCGCGTCATCCCGGGCTTCATGATCCAGGGCGGCGGGTTCACGCCGGATTTCATGCAGAAGCCGACGAAGCCGGCGATCGCGATCGAGTCCGAGCAGTCCAGCAAGGCGGGACTGCTGAACGTGCCGGGCACGGTCGCCATGGCGCGCACGGGCGACCCCAACTCGGCAACGGCGCAGTTCTTCATCAACGTCGCGGACAACCAGTTCCTCAACTTCCGCTCCGCGGATCCCCAAGGCTACGGGTACACGGTGTTCGGCAAGGTGATTCAGGGCATGGACGTGGTCGACAAGATCGCGAAGGCGCCGACCGGCGGCGGCGGACCGTTCCCGAAGGACGTCCCCGTGCAGAAGGTCATCATCAACAAGGCCGTCGTCGTCGAAGGCAAATAGGAGCGCATCCATGGTCATCCTTCACACCACCCAGGGCGACATCACGATCGATCTCGACGCCGAAAATGCGCCGGCGACGGTCGCCAACTTCCTGCAATACGTGCGCGATGGACATTACGACAACACGATCTTCCATCGCGTGATCGACGGCTTCATGATCCAGGGCGGAGGCATGGCGCCCGGCATGAAGGAGAAGCGCGGGCGTGCGCCGATCGCGAACGAAGCGGGCAACGGCCTCAAGAACAAGAAGTACACGGTCGCGATGGCGCGCACCTCGGAGCCGCATTCCGCGACGGCGCAGTTCTTCATCAACGTCGCCGACAACGACTTCCTCGATCACAAGGGCCCGAGCCCGCAGGGCTGGGGCTATTGCGTGTTCGGCAAGGTAACGGGCGGGCAGGACATCGTCGACAAGATCAAGGGCGTGAAAACGGGCAACAGCGGATTCCACCAGAACGTCCCGACGCAGGATGTGGTCATCACGCGGGCCGAGGAAGTCGCATAAAGCCTGCGCTGTTCCTGTCCGACCTCCACCTGTCGCCGGCGCGGCCTGCGCTGGTGGCGGCGTTCGAAGCGTTCTGCAAGGGCCCGGCGCGCGAGGCGTCCGCCGTCTACGTGCTGGGCGACCTCTTCGACCAGTGGGTCGGCGACGACCAGTTGCGCGAGCCGCTGGCAGCGGGCGTCGCGAGCGCGTTGCGCGGCGTGTCCGACTCCGGCGTGCCGGTCGCGATCATCGTCGGCAATCGCGACTTCCTTCTGGGCCCGCGCTTCACCGCGGCAGCGGGCGCGAAGCTTTTGCCCGAGCAGAGCGTCGCCGACATCGCCGGCACGCCGACGGTGATCTCGCACGGCGACGAGATGTGCACCTCCGACGTCGGCTATCAGCGCTTTCGATCGTTCACGCGGCCACGGGCCGGGTGGTTCCTCGCACTTCCGTATTTCGCGCGCCGCGCCATCGGCAACTGGCTGCGACATAGGAGCCGCGCCGCGACGGCGATGAAAGCGGAAGCGATTCTCGACGTGGAACCCTCGGCAGTTGACGCGGCATTCCGGTCGGCGAAGGTTGCGCGCATGATCCACGGCCACACGCACCGTCCCGCCGAGCATCGACACGTCGTCGATGGCCGCCAGTGCGAGCGGTACGTGCTCGCCGACTGGTACGACCACGGCAGCTATCTGGAAGTCGACGCCGAAGGCGTGCGCACGCGCCAGCTGTGACGCGATCGCCCCCACTCGGTGCGCCGTACGCTAACGCATGCTTGCGAGCGCTTGCCCGAAGTCGTTGATCAGATCGTCGCGGTCCTCGATGCCGACCGACACGCGGATGAGCCCGTCGACGATGCCCATCTCCGCGCGCCGCGCGGGTCCCATCTCCCAGAAAATCGTGTGCGCGACGGGGATTGCGAGCGTCCGATTGTCGCCGAGATTCGACGACGAGACGACGATGTCGAGGCGATTCAGAAAGTCGAAGCAGTCGATCCCTTCCGCGAGTTCGAACGCGAACAGGCCGCCGTACGCGCGAAAGAGCGTGCGGGCGATCTCGTGCTGCGCATGGGTCGCGAGCCCCGGGTAATGGACGTTGCGCACGCCGGGCTCCGTGACGAGAAACTCCGCGAGCGCAAGCGCATTGGCGCACGTGCGTTCCATCCGCAGGGCGAGCGTCTCGGCGCCGACGGCGATCGGATGCGCCTCGCCTGCGGCCAGCGTGCCGCCCCAGTCGCGCAGCCCTTTCTTGCGGATCTGCTGGATGCCCCACAGCGCGGGCGGCTGCGACTTGTAGTTCTCGGCGATGTTCGGGAAGCGCGTCCAGTCGAAGGCGCCGGTGTCGGTGATGCTGCCCGCGAGCGCATTGCCGTGACCGCCGATGTACTTCGTCAGTGCGTTGATCACGAGACCCGCGTGCACCGTCTTCGGCCGGAACAGGGCGGGTGACGTCATCGTGTTGTCGACGACATACAGGATGCCGCGCGCCTTCGCGAGCTCGCCGATCCGCGCGAGGTCGGCGACCTGCGTCCGCGGGTTCGCGATCGTCTCGACGAAGATAAGCCGGGTCGACGGCTTGAGCGCGCGCTCGACGTTGGCCACGTCGGTCGCATCGACGAACGAGATGTCGGCACCGTGCGCCGCCATCGTGCCGAACTGGCTCACGGTGTTGCCGAACAGGAACTGGCTCGACACGACGTGATCACCGTCGCGCAGGAGCGCGAGCATCATTGCGCCGATCGCGGCCATGCCGGTGCTGAAGCAGACGGTCGCGACGCCGTCCTCCATCTTCGTCACCTTCGCTTCGAGCGCGGCCGTCGTCGGATTGCCCTGCCGGCCATAGGCGTAGCCCGACGCCTTGCCCTGAAAGACGGCGGCGAGATCGCGCGCGTCGCGATAACCATATGCGACCGAGACGTGCAGCGGCTTGTGCAGCGCCCCGTGCTCGATGCCTCCCTCGCGGTCGGAATGGAGGATCGCGGTGGTGAAGCCTCGCGGCGGCGTGTTCAGCGGCTTGTCCGTTTCCATCAGCGCTCCAGAAAGCAAAAAACCCGTTCGAGCCGCCGAACGGGTTTGGCAACTGCTGCCGGAAATGCTGGAGCAGCCGAACCTCGCTTTAGCGGAATTTGTTACGCGCCCGCAAGCTGAAGCTCAAATCGGCGCCCGTCGATTATCGGCCGGCATGGCGGAATCGTCAATCGCCGCCGCGTCGGCGGCTGCAGCAGGCGCAGCGGCGCCGCCGCTGGCAGCCCCTTTCGCGGCAAGCATGGCTTTCATAGCCTTCAGCCGCTCGCTGCCGACGGATTTTTCCTTCGCGGCCTCGTCCGGCGGCAACGGCTCTCCGGACCAGCGCAGATCTTCCTTGGCGAGCTCCGCCAGGAACCGCGAGGGCTGGCATTCGATCGTTTCACCTCCTCGCTTGCGCTTGCGGCAGAACGACAGGTGCAGGCTCCGCTCGGCGCGCGTGATGCCGACGTAAAAAAGCCGCCGCTCCTCCTCGACGTTGCCGTTGGCGATGGACTCCCGATGCGGCAACACCCCTTCTTCGAGCCCCACGACGAATACGTGCGGGAACTCGAGCCCTTTCGCGGCATGCAGCGTCGAAAGACGCACTGCGTCGGGTTGCACTTGCTCCTGCCCCTCGAGCATCGTGATGAGCGCGATCATCTGCGTGAGCTCGAGCAGGTTCTTGCCATCCGCCTCGCCTTTCTTCGAGAGCCAGCCGATGAAGTCCCGAACGCTGCGGGAGCGAGCCTCCGCCTGCTTCTTGTCGCAGGTCGACTCGAGGTAATCGTCGTAGCCGATCGCCGCGACCAGCTCGTCGAGCAGGCGCGAGGCCGGCTCGCGTTCCGCGCGGAAGCGCAGGTCGTTGATCAGCGTGCAGAATGCATCGAGGATCTCGCGCTGCCGTGCGGGGATGTCGGTCCGCGCTTCGTCCGCGTACACCGCGGCAAAAAGGCTTTCGTGCCGCGCGCCGCCAATGGCGCCGAGACGTTCCAGCGTCGTCGAGCCCACGCCGCGCTTCGGCGTCGTGACGGCGCGGATGAACGCGGGGTCGTCGTCATCGTTGGCGATGAGCCGCAGATAGGCGACGAGGTCCTTGATCTCGACGCGCTCGAAGTACGACTGGCCGCCGGAGATCTCGTACGGCACCGCCTGCGCGCGAAGCGCCTGCTCGAACGGCCGCGCCTGGTGGTTGCCGCGGTAGAGGATCGCGTAGTCGGCGTGGCGTCCGCGATGCTCGAAGCGGTGCGCGATCAATCGGCGAACGACGCTTTCGGCTTCCGCCTCGTCGTCCGCGGCGGGCGCGATGCGTATTGGATCGCCGTGACCGTGCTCGCTCCAGAGCTTCTTCTCGAAGAGCTTCGGATTGCCCGCGATGAGCGAGTTAGCGGAACGGAGAATACGCACGGTCGAGCGGTAGTTCTGCTCGAGCTTGACCACCTTGAGCGCCGGATAGTCGTTTGGCAGTTGCGCGAGGTTGTCGACCGAGGCGCCGCGCCAGCCATAAATGGCCTGGTCGTCGTCGCCCACCATCGTGAACGCCGCGCGCTCGCCGACGAGATGGCGGACGAGGCGGTACTGCACGGGATTGGTGTCCTGGTACTCGTCGACCAGCAGATGCCCGCAGCGCTCCCGCCACTTCGCGGCAGTCTCGGAGTCGGTCCCAAGCAGCGTATTCGGCAGGACGATGAGGTCGTCGAAGTCGACCGCCTGGTAGGCGCGGAGCGCGTCGTCGTAGCGGGCATACGCAATCGCCGCCGCTTTTTCGTCGTCGTTGTTCGCAGCCTTCGCTGCGGCGCCCGGTGAGACGAGCGCGTTCTTCCAGCCGCTGATCTTCCACTGCGCCGCCCGCGCACGGGCGCGGTCGGTCGTCTGCAAGAGTTCGGCGACGATCGGTTCGATGTCGCCGGGATCGAGAATCGAAAAGCTCGGCTTCAGGCCGAGGGCGGAAGCATGCGCACGAAGGATCTTGAGACCGAGCGCGTGAAACGTGCAAATCGTGACGTCGTCCGCAAGCCCGCTCTTTGCCTGTTTCGCGAGCAGCTGCGCCGCGCGCTCGCGCATTTCGCGCGCCGCCCGGTTGGTGAAGGTGATGGCGGCGATTGTCTTCGGGTCGTGGCCGCTCGCAATGAGGTGCCCGATCTTCGCCGTGATCACACGCGTCTTGCCGCTCCCGGCGCCCGCGAGCACCAGCAGCGGGCCGTCGACGTAGCGCACGGCCTCGCGCTGTGCAGCGTTGAGGGGAAACGACATCGGAGACGAACCGGAAGGGGGAAAGAAGGCGATGCTAGAATCGGCGAAGAATTTTAGCATCGACGCCGCTGACGAGTCGCAGCGCGCGGAGTGCTACGCGCGGAGGTCGGTTAAGTGTCCCATTACGCGATCGGCGACATCCAGGGCTGTCGCGCCGAGTTCCGCCAGCTGCTCGAGCTCATCGGCTTCTCCGAAGCGAGCGATCGCCTGTGGCTCGTCGGCGATCTCGTGAACCGCGGCCCCGAATCGCTTCCCGTATTGCGGGACGTGAAGGCGCTGGGCAACGCGGCCGTCACGGTGCTCGGCAATCACGATCTGCACCTGCTGACCGTCGCGGCGGGCTACGCGAAGTCGCACCGGCACGACACGATCGCGCCGATCCTCGAAGCGCCCGACCGCGACGAGCTTCTCCACTGGCTCGCGCGGCGTCCCCTCGTCGTTGCGGAAGACGGGAAAGTTCTGGTGCACGCCGGGCTGCTGCCGGATTGGTCCGCGCAAAAGGCAGTCGCGCTTTCGGCGGAAGTCGAAGCGATGCTCGCAAGCGAAGACGCGGATGCATTTCTTCGGGCTCTCTACGGCGACGAGCCCCACCAGTGGAACGACGGACTCACGGGCTTCGATCGCCTGCGCGCGATCGTCAACGCCTGCACGCGCATGCGCTTTTGCACCGACCAAGGGGTGATGGAGTTCAAGGAGAAGCGCGGGCCTCGAATGGCGCCAACGGGCTTTCGTCCCTGGTTCGAGCACGAGCGGCGCAAGTCGGCCGACGTCACGGTCGTCTGCGGCCACTGGTCGACGCTCGAGCTGCAGCTCGCGCCCAACCTCCTGATGCTCGATTCCGGTTGCCTCTGGGGCGGGACGCTCACCGCGGTCAGGCTCGACGATCGTCGCGTGTTCCAGGTGCCGGGCCGCGCGCCGGTGACGCCAAAGCCGTTCGGATAGCCTCTTCCGCTGCGCGCGACAGTTCGCGGCGATGCGCCGTTGCCGCGGAGAAGGCGGGCAATACGTGCAGGTCTGCGACGATGCGCGGTTCGCCCGTCACCCGCCAGAACGACTGCACGAGATTGAGCTCCCCCACGTACGCGGGAGCGCCGCAGAACTCGTCGTGCGGTGTCCGGTAGCGAATCGCGATCGGTTGCACATGACCCTTGGCATCGACTGCGGACTGCAGCAGCGAGCTGTGGAACTTGAGGAGGCCCGTTCCGTCGCTCGTCGTCGCCTCGGGAAACACGGCGACGACGTCGCCATGCTGCAGCGCCTCGACCGTCGCGCGATTCACCGTATGCGTGTCGCGGCGCCGCTCGCGCTCGATGTAGAGCGTCCCGACATTGGTGATGAGCCGACCTACGACCGGCATGCGCTTCAAGTCGGACTTGGCGACGAAGCGGGCCGGCTGGAACGAGAGCAGCACGAAGATGTCGAGCCAGGAGATGTGGTTGGCGACGATCAGCACGTGGTTCGGCATCGCCCCCGCCTCGGTTCGGTGCACCCGCGGCTCGACCGCGAGCATTGCGACGAACTGCCTGCACCAGCGGCGGATGATCGCCTCGCGTTGTTCCGTGCTCACCCGGGGGAATACGAACACCGTGGTCCCGAGACCGCCGACGATGTGCATCAGCGCGCGGGCGCAGCGCAGAAGGCGCACAAGCGTCGGCGTCGTGCGGCCGCGTGGCATGGGCGCTCCCGAGGCGCTGCCCGACGGCTCGCGCGTGCGCCCCTGCGGCTCGTCTCCTACAGCGAGGTCGGTGCCGGTCGACGTCACCTCGCGCAGGATCGCGCGGTCAAAAGAGGTACGCACGAAACGCCTGGTAATACGCGGTCGCAACGCGATCGCGCGTGAGCGAGTGATTCTGCCCGCCGCGCGAGGCGATCTTGAGCGCGCCGAGCGTCGACGCGAGGCGCCCCGAACGCTCCCAGTCCCAGCCATTGGCGATCCCGTACAGCAGGCCTGCGCGAAACGCATCGCCGCAGCCGGTTGGATCGACGACCGATTCGGCAGTCACGGCCGGGATGTCGAGCGTCGTGCCCTCCGCATGGATCCGTGCGCCCGCGCCCCCGAGCGTGACGATCAGCGCGTCGACGCGGCGTGCGATCGCCTCCACCGACAAGCCGGTGCGCTCGGACAGGAGGCTCGCCTCGTAATCGTTCACCGCCACGAACGACGCTGCATCGATCATCTCGACCAACTCGGGTCCCGAGAAGAGAGGCATCCCCTGGCCCGGGTCGAACATGAACGGAATGCCGGCGTTCGCGAACTGCTCGACGTGCGAGCGCATTCCCTCGCGCCCGTCGGGCGCGACGATGCCGAGCCCGATGTCCGCGACGTCGCCCACTCGATTCTCGTGCGCGGCGTTCATTGCGCCCGGGTGGAATGCCGTGATCTGGTTGTCGTCGAAGTCGGTGATGATGAAAGCCTGTGCCGTGAACATCTGCGGCAGCGTGCGCACGCCGTCGATCGCGATGCCGAGACCCGCGAGGCGCTCGCGATACGCCGCGCCGTCCGAGCCGATGGTGGCCATCACCACGGGCTCGCCGCCCAGCGCCTTCAGGTTGTACGCGATGTTGCCGCTGCAGCCGCCCCATTCCCGACGCATCTCCGAAATCTGGAACGACACCGACAGCACGTGCGTCTGCTCGGGCAGGATGTGGCGCGCGAACCGGTCGGGAAACACCATGATGGTGTCGTACGCGAGCGAGCCACAGATCAAAGTGCGCTTGGACATGCTTTCCTATCTCGCCGAGGCCTCGGCCCCGCGTTGATTTTCGCGTCCGATCTCGCGGACGATCGATTGCTGCCGGCGCGACACCGGCAGCGTCTCGGCAATGCCCTTCAGCAGCACTTCCCAGTGCGCGTCGCCCTCGTCGCCGACCCGTCGCTCGAACCCGCGGATCGCGTCGCGCGCCACGAGGCAGTTGCGATGGACACGCACCAGACGATGGCCGAACTCCTCTTCGAGCTTGGTCAGCGATTCCTCCAGCAGGAATTCGCGCTCGGCCGTGCGGATCGTAATGTACTTGAGCTCCGCCTTGAGGTAGATGATTTCCTCGACCGGCACGAGCACGACTCGCGAGCGCTCGGTGACGGACAGGAAACGGCGCGCCGTCGACGCGAGCGCATCGAGGCGCGCGGACGACACGGGTTTGAGGCGGGGCACCTTCTCGAGCGCCGCGAGGAGCCGCTGCACGCGAATCGGCTTCAGCAGGAAGTCCACCGCGTTCACCTCGAACGCCTGCACTGCGTGCTTGTCGTGCGCCGTCGTGAAGATGACGACCGGCGGTTGTGACAGCTTGAGCACGTGGCGGGCGAATTCGAGGCCGCCCATCTCCGGCATTTCGATGTCGGTCAGGACGAGGTCGGCACTCACCGCGTGCAGGAGCTCGAGCGCCTCGCGGCCGTTGGCCGCCTCTCCGACGCACGCAATGGGCAACGCGGCGGCACAATCGGCAAGGAGATCGCGAAGCCGGCGTCGTGCCGGCGCCTCGTCGTCGACGATCAGCACGCGAAGCGGGGCGTCAGCCACGCAAGACTCCCGTGTTTCCGTCGCGCAGCGCGGGACCGCCTTCGTTCCGACGGGCGGCGGGCTTCCCGGCGCCCGGGAGAGGCTCGGCGGTGGAGGCGGACGACGCTGCCGCCGTCCGGTAGGGCATGCGGATGTGCACTTCGTACATCGTGTCGCGAACTCGCGATTCGAGGGAGCCTTCGGCGTCGAAATGGAGCTTCAGGCGCTCGCGGATGTTTCCGAGCGCCATCTTGTTGCCCGCGTGGTGGCTGCCTCCCTCGGAGCGATACGGATTGCGGAGAATCGCGTGCACGTCGCCGCCTTTGGAGAAGATGTTGATCGACACCACACCCGGCGTCGCGAGCGGCTCGATCCCATGATAGACGGCATTTTCGAGCAGCGGCTGCAAGAGGAGCGGCGGCACGAGCGCATTTTCCGGCATGTTGTTCAGGTGCCATTCGACCTGCAGCCGGTCGGTGAGCCGGAGCTTTTCCAGCTCGAGATATTGCCGGCACAGCTCCACCTCGTCGGCGATCGGGACAAGTTCGCGGTTGTCGCGCATGAGCACTCGGAAGAGATCCGCCATGTCGAGCAGCGCGGTCTCGGCGCGCTTCGGGTCCGAGCGCACCAGCGACAGCACCGCGTTGATGCTGTTGAACAGGAAGTGCGGGCGGATGCGCGCCTGCAGCGCCTGCAGCCGCGATTCCGCGATCGCGGGCGACAATGCCTTGGCGCGCAGATTGAAATACACGAGCAGGACCGCGTAAGCCGATAGTGCGAGCAGCAACTGCCGGACCAGCGCGAATGGGGCGTCCGAATACGGACGGCCGATGAGAGCGTGGAGGCCGAGGCCGACCCCCACGGTCACCGCGGCGATCACGAAGGCGCTCATGGAAGCGGTCTGCCGGAAGAGCCAGGGCGCGAGCGCATAGAGGATCGCGAGCTCGACGATGAGGTAAGGCTCCACGGTGGCCGTCATGTCGATCCACTGCGCGATCCACAACTCGACCTGCGGCTCCTTGACCAACGCGGCGACGATCGTCATGGCATTGACGGCAAGCACGACGCGAAGGATGGTTCCGAGGTTTCGGAAGTCCGGGAATTCGAGGCGAATGGTGTCTTGCCTTATAATCGGTTGCATAAAGAAACCGGCATGCAAGCATCGTGCCGGAAGCGAGTGGTGAAGACCGATCGGGACGTGCCGGCGGCCGTCGGGTGGGTTGGCCGGTCGTTCGGTCGTTCGTATTGTCGGCAACCCCCGTCGGCGAGGCAAGCCGAACCCGAAGGCGGATGGTTTTGCTGCCGCCGGTTGCGGTTTCGATGCCACCGTCGCGTCTTGCGCGCCACCCTCGAGTAGTCGCTTCATTGCCGCTCAACTGCCGTACACGATCGGACGACATGGCCGACCCAAAAGAGCCGCGGAAGGGCGCCACCTCGCGGCCACCCTCCGTCGCGGATGCCAAAGGCTGGTCGGGCCGCTTCGCCGAGCCCGTCTCGCCGCTCGTCAAGCGCTATACGGCGTCGGTGGATTTCGACCGGCGCCTCGCCGTCGCCGACATTCAGGGTTCGCGGGCGCACGCCCGGATGCTGGCGGCCACCGGTGTGCTGTCCGCCGCCGATCTCGCGGCGATCGAGCGTGGCCTCGACGCGATCGACGGGGAGATCGCGCGCGGGGAGTTTCCGTGGTCGGCTGACCTCGAGGACGTGCACTTCAACATCGAAAAGCGGCTGACGGCGCTCGTCGGCGACGCCGGGAAGCGGCTGCACACCGGGCGCTCGCGGAACGACCAGGTCGCGACCGACTTGAGACTATGGCTGCGCAGCGAAACGGATGCGCTCGTCGCCTCGCTCGCCGCGCTGCGCCGCGCGTTCATCGAGCTCGCCGAGGCGCACGCCGACACCATCATGCCCGGCTACACGCACCTGCAGGTCGCTCAGCCGGTGACGTTCGGCCACCATCTGCTTGCGTACGAAGCGATGTTCGCGCGCGACGCGGAGCGATTCGCCGACGCCCGCAAACGGTTGAATCGCCTGCCGCTCGGAAGCGCCGCGCTTGCGGGCACGAGCTTTCCGATCGACCGCCAGCGCGTCGCGACCGAGCTCGGCTTCGAAGCGCTGTGCACCAACTCGCTCGATGCGGTGTCCGATCGCGATTTCGCGATCGA
>Ga0068863_100005372_pt1 | contig 12632 bp, 13 predicted proteins | sample KBSSwiS62_FD_66596 | JGI IMG/M metagenome (GOLD analysis project Ga0068863, IMG submission 66596) | Switchgrass rhizosphere microbial communities from Kellogg Biological Station, Michigan, USA - KBS Switchgrass S6-2 | ecosystem: Host-associated > Plants > Roots > Rhizosphere > Soil ...
CAATCTCGGCAGCGAGCCGTTCTTGGTGAAGCGTGGCGAGCGGATCGCGCAGCTCGTCCCCGCGCCCGTTCAGCGCGCTGGCTTCGCCGAAGTCGACGAACTCGACGATACAGGCAGGGGAACCGGCGGCTTCGGTTCGACCGGGCGGTGAATCCGGGCACCAAAGGGGAGCGGGACTCCGGCCTGGCGCTGACCGACCAGCAGCTCGAACGCTATGCACGCCATGTCATCCTGAAGGAGATCGGCGGGGCCGGCCAGCGGCGGCTGCTCGGCGCCACGGTGGCGGTGATCGGAGCCGGCGGGATCGGATCTCCGGCCATCGAATATCTTGCCGCGGCAGGTGTCGGCCAGCTCCGCGTGATCGACGACGATGTCGTCGACTTGTCCAACCTCCAGCGTCAGACCTTGTTCGCGACGGCCGATATCGGCCGTCCGAAGGCAGAAGTCGCCGTCGAGCGCGTCGGCGCCATGAACCCCGACGTGCAGGTCGAGCCGGTGACGGTGCGGATTGGCGCCGCGACCGCGGACGCGCTGCTGGAGGGCGTCGATGTGATCCTCGACGGTTGCGACAATTTCGCGACGCGCCTGGCCGTATCGGATAGCTCGATCCGGCTGCGCACCCCGCTCGTATCCGCGGCGGTGGGGCAGTTCGACGGGCAGCTCGGCGTCTGGCGGGGGTGGGAAGATGCCAGCCCCTGCTATCGCTGCCTGGTCGGCGACGATCCGGGGCGCGCCGACATCAGCTGCGCCGATCAGGGCGTGCTCGGCGCGCTTACCGGCGTGATGGGCAGTCTCGGCGCGCTGGAGGTGGTGCGCGCGATCACCGGCTTCGGCGATGATCGCGCCGGCAAGCTGCTGCTGGTGGATGCGCTGGCATTCCGATTCCGTACGATCCGCGTCCGCAAGGATCCGGCCTGCCGATGCGCGGGCTGACGATCCTCGTCGCAGCCGCGGACGGTGATCGACTGCATGCCGCGTTTACCTATGCAGCCGCCGCCGCGGCCGCAGGGGGAGCGGCGCATGTTCATCTACACGAGGGTGCCGTCGCATTACTGCGCGCGCCGGCAAGCGCGCAGGGCGACCCGCTCCGCGCCGCGAACGGCCTGCCGAGCCTTTTGCAGGTTCTGGAAGAGGCGCTCGCGCTCGGCGTTCGGATCACTTTGTGCCAGAGCGGATTGGCCCTCGCGGGGCTCGCCATGGACCAGCTCGACCCCCGGCTCGATGTGCTGGGCCCGATCGGCCTGCTCTCGGCCAACGACGGTGATCGCTGGCTGGTATTCTGACGCAGGCGATCCGATCAGCGCCGCCTGCCAAGGGGCTTGATATAGGAGAGATAGCGTCCCGTGCGCTGCTGCAGCTGGCGCTGCAGCGAGCCGAAGGGCGCACAGCCGCCCGCCATATCGCGGCCCGGCTCGCGCGCGGCCAGCGCCCTGCCCGCGTTGTCCTCGGCCTCCGTCAGGCTTTTCCCCGAGCCCTGGCAGCCGGGGATGTCGACAAAGCATGCGATGAACCTGTCGCCATCCCGGCTCACCTCCACCGGATAAAGGTCGACGCCGTTCAGATAGATGCCCATCGCTCGCTACTCCCCACGTGTGGAGATGTTGTGGAGCGTCGGCCCGAGGATCGATATGCGGGGCGGACCACCCGCCTCAGCCTTTGGTCGTAGGACGCTCATCCGGAATAGTACTTGGTCGTTCGACGAGAGTCTTAGACGCACCCGTGTACCGGCGATGAATCGTCAGGTCGTGCCGAACCGCGACGGCAAATAGCGTTCCGGATCGACCTGCGCGAGCGACTCGCGCAAGGACCGGCCCAGCAGCAACGATGCACCGAGCGACGCCGCGGCCGGAGCGGTTTGGATGCCGAACCCGCCCTGCCCCGCGAACCAGAAGAAGCCCGCCGCCAGGCGATCGAAGCCGTAGATGGGGAGCCTGTCCGGCGCGAAGCTGCGCAGGCCGGCCCAGGCGCGCTCCCGGCGAAGGACGCGCCAGTCCACGGCCTTTTCGAACCGGTCGATCGCGATGGCCACGTCGAGTTCCTCCGGCGCCGCATCGCAGGGCGGCGTCGGCGTCTCGTCATGCGGCGACAGCCAGATCCTGCCTCCCGGCTCGGGCTTGAAATAGAAGCTGCCCATCGCATCCATCACGAGCGGCATGTCTGCCGCAGCCGGAGGATCGACCTGCAGCTGGATCATCGTTCGCCGGAAAGCATGGACGCCGATCGGCGATGCACCCGCCATGGCGGCGATCTCCCCCGCCCATGCACCCGCCGCGTTGACGATGGTAGAGGCCTGCACTTCGCCCGCACGCGTCGTAATGTGCCAGGCACCCCCGCGATACTCCATCGCCTGCACGCGTGCGTCGAGAAGCTGGGCCACGCCGGCCCGCTTGGCCTCGCCAAGGAAATGCGCATGAAGCCCCGCGGCATCGATGTCGCGGCAGCTGGGCTCTGCCAGGCCGGCAACGAAGCGCGGGGCGATCCCGGGGACTGCGGCCGCGACATCGTCCCTTGAAAGCGGGTCGAGCCGGACGACTTCGCCGAAATCCCGTACCAGTTGATCGAGCGCGCCGAGGCCGGCTTCGTCGGCGACATGGATGGCGCCGCGCTCCTTCAGAAAAGAATGACGGGCCAGAAAGGGATAGGATGCCGAGGTCAGCGGCTGCACTCCCGGGCCGCCATAGCTCTCTTCCCAAAAAGCGGCCGATCGGCCGGTGCTGTGATAGCCCGGCCATGCTTCCGCCTCGATCAGCAGCACATTGGCGTCGCGGCCGATCGCGGCGGCAAGGCTCGCGCCAGCCATGCCCGCGCCGATAATAGCGACATCCGCGCGGGCTACCAACAGCTTCATGAGACGCGTTTAGGTTTTGGTAAGGCGCGCCGTCTAGCCTCCTTAACCATGAACATTCAGCTCCCCGATATTTTCGGCACCTTGCTGGCGGTCATGTTGCTCATGGCAGCCTGGAGCGACATCAAGACGCGGACGATCTCGAACGAACTGAACGCCGCCATCGCGATCGTCGCCGTGATATTCTGGATCATCGTCGGCGAGCCGCTCTGGCCGGACATTGCGATCCGCATCGCCGTAGCCGTTGCGATCTTCGCGATCTTCGCGCTGCTGTTCGTCCTGCGCATGATGGGGGGCGGCGACGTGAAGATGATCGGCGCGCTCGCGCTATGGCTTCCGCTGAAGGCGCTATTCGCGATGATCACGGTGATGGCGATCAGCGGCGGAGTGATCGCCGCAGGACTGCTGATCCGCCAGCGCTGGCGCCCCAATGCCGAAAAGCCGGAAGTCCCCTACGGCGTAGCGATCGCGCTCGGCGGACTATGGGTCATCGCAAACGGCTTGTTAACCACGTCTGCCGCATAGCGACGAAGAGGCCCGGCGGGGCCGAGCTTTTACTGCCCGGAAGCGGGCGAAGGTGGGTCTGACCCGATGGATGCGAGAAAGTTGCTTCTGCTGATCCTGGCGCTGGTGATGGCGGGAATATCCGCGGTCGTCGCGCGCAACATGTTCGGTGGCAAGAGCGAAGCGGAGGCCGCCCCCGCGGCACCCGCACCCCAGCCCAGCGGCCCCGAGGTTGCGGTGGCAGTACGCCCGCTACCGATCGGCACGATCATCGGCCCCGAAAGCTTCCGCTATCAGCGCTGGCCCGCCGAGCTCGTCAACAAGACCTATTATGTGAAGGGCGAGAGCGATCTTGCGGCGCTGAGTGGTTCGGTCGTGCGCTACGCCATCACGGCCGGTGCCCCCGTCACCCAGGGCGCGCTGGTGAAGCCGGGCGATCGCGGCTTCCTGGCCGCGGCGCTCGGGCCGGGAATGCGCGCCGTCACCATCTCGGTCTCGGCCCAGTCGGGCGTCGCCGGCTTCGTCTTCCCCGGCGACCGGGTCGACCTGATGCTTACCCAGGAAGTCCCCGGCGGCGGCGATGGTCCTCCGCTGAAGGCCGTCGAGACCATCATCCGCAACATCCGGGTGCTGGCGGCCGACCAGCGGACCGACAAGACGGTCGACGACGAGGGCAAGACGGTCGTTGCGAGCACCTCCAACGTCACGCTCGAGGCAACCCCCAAGATCGCGGAGAAGATCGCCGTGGCCGAGACGATCGGCCACTTATCGCTGGCACTGCGTTCGATCGCCGACGACAAGGCGGAGCTAGAAGACCGCATTGCCCATGGCGACGTCAAGCTGCCGGCCGATGCGGATCCGAAGGCGGAGCGCGCGCTGATGCTCGAGATCGCCTCCACGCCGATCGATTCCAATACAACCTACACCGTCGGTGCCGACGTATCGCGCTTCCAGCGGGCCAACGTGCCTGCGAAGCCTGAGGCCGCGCCGACAGCCGCCGCTCCAGCCGCCGCTGCGCCGGCCGGCCCAGTCGTGAGGGTGGCACGCGGCAATACGGTCACAGTCAGTCCGGTGGGAGCCAGGTAAGTGACGTACAAGGTCTTTCACCGATTGCTCGCGACGGTGGCCATGGCCGCAATGGCTGTCGCGCCGATCACGGCTTCGGCCGGCACCTCCGGCACGATGGGCGTCCGCACGGCCACGATCGGCAAACCCAGCGAGTCGATGACGCTATCGATCGGTTCGGGTCAGATGGTCGCGCTCCCCTCTGCCATGAGCGATCTATTCGTGGCCGACGATAAGATCGCCGATGTCCAGGTCCGCTCGCCGAACCAGCTGTACATTTTCGGCAAAGGACCGGGCGAAACCACCGTCTATGCGACCGACAAGGCCGGCCATGTCGTCTGGTCCTCGATCGTTCGCGTCGGCAGCAACATCTCGAGCGTCGACACCATGCTCAAGCTGGCCATGCCCGAGGCGCAGATCACCGCCACGACGATGAACGGCATCGTGCTGCTGACCGGAACGGTCGCCTCGCCAAGCGACATCGAGGAATCCCAGAAGCTCGTCGAGCAGTTCGTCGGCAAGGATATCCAAGTCGTCAACCGGCTTAAGTCGGCGGTCCCGCTGCAGGTAAGCCTGCATGTGAAGATCGCCGAGGTAAGTCGCGAGTTCGCCAAGACGATCGGGGTGAACCTGCTCAATCGCGACACCACTGGAGGCTTCCTCTTCGGACTCGCGCAGGGCCGCAATTTCGGTTCGATCGGCAATGCGCCTACGGCGGGATTTCCGACGCTGGATGCTTCGTCGCTATACGGGCTTCCGGCGAACTCGCTGAAGCTCCCGTTCAATCCGGCGACCGGTCAGTTCATCACCGAGCCCGGCACGCTCTACAATCTCGACAAGCTGGGTAAGGGCGCGGGCTTCGGTACCTCGCTGGGCCTCGCCGGCAAGTTCCTCGGTATGGACCTTGCGGCAGCGATCGACCTCGCCGAGGCCGATGGGCTAGTCACCACGCTTGCGCAGCCCAATCTCACCGCGATCTCCGGCGAGACCGCCAGCTTCCTGGCCGGCGGTGAAATCCCGATCCCGATCTCGCAGGGGCTTGGCTCGGTCTCGGTCGAGTTCAAGCAATATGGCGTCAGCCTGTCCTTCACCCCCACGGTGCTTTCCGACGGACGGATTTCGATCCGGGTGCGGCCCGAAGTGTCTCAGCTGACCGACGCCGGCTCGGTTCGCCTCAACGGTTTCACCATCCCCGGCATTACCACGCGCCGAGCGGAAACCACGGTGGAACTGGGCTCCGGCCAGGCCTTCATGATCGGCGGGCTGCTGTCGAACGGCCAGAACAGCAACGTCGACAAGGCGCCATTCCTGGGAGACCTTCCCGTGCTCGGAGCATTGTTCCGATCGAACGGCTTCAAGCGCAACGAGACCGAGTTGATGATCGTGGTTACGCCCTATCTGGTGCGCCCCGTCTCGCCGCAGCAGATCGCGCTGCCGACCACCGGCTTCCGCTCGGCAACCGACGGTGAGCGGGTGATCGCTGGGCAGACCTTTGCGGGCAAGTCGGGTGACCGCGAGCCAGCACCGGTGCAAGCGCCCCCCAAGACCATCGCCGCACCGATGAGCGCGACGAGGCATGACAGCGTACCGGCCAAGGCGGCGCCCGCGCCCGACGCCGGCTTCCAGCTCAACTGATCGCCCGGTGGAGATGCACATGAAGAGCCGGACCCTCATCGCCTTAATGGCCCTGGCCGCACCGATCGCCGCCGCACGAGCCGACCACTTCAATCGCGGCAGCAACTCGATCCACCAGCCGGTGATCCAGCGTCACGACTATGTGATCGACGTTGGCGGCCAAGGGATCGATCCCGTCCAGGCGGCGCGCGTTCAGCAGTGGTTCGATGCGATCGGGCTTGGCTATGGGGACAGGGTCAGCATCGACAACAGTCTTGGTGGCAAGGGGTCGGATCGGGACATCGCCGCGATCGTCGCGCGCTACGGCCTGTTCCTGACCGCAGGCGCGCCTGTGACCGAAGGCGCGATCCGGCCCGGCGACGTCCGCATCGTCGTCAGCCGTTCGACCGCCAGCGTCAGCGGGTGCCCCGATTTCAGCCAGCCATCGCAGCCCAATTTCACGGGGGCGGCCTCCTCCAACTTCGGCTGCGCCACCAATTCGACGCTGGCGGCGATGGTCGCCAACCCCGAGGATCTCGTGGACGGCCAGTCGAGCCGGGATACCGGTGCGGAGACCGCCGCCAAGGCGATCCGCGTGTGGCGCAATGCCGATCCGACGGCAAAGAACGGGCTCAAGATAGAATCGACGAAGGGGGGCAATTGATGAACGCCCCCTTCAATCCCAAGCAGCAGACGCGCAATCCCTTTGCCGCCTTCGTCACCGACGATGTCAGTGCCGAGTTGCTGAAGCCGCTGATCTTCGATCTGGGCTGGGCGCCGGAATCGGTTTCGAAGGGCAGCCTTCGCGCGGCCATCCAGTCGCTCTCGGTGAGCGCCAGCCCAACAATCCTGTTCGTCGACCTCTCCGAATCGAGCGATCCGTTGAGCGACGTCAATGCGCTGGCCGAGGTTTGCGAGCCTGGCACCATCGTCATTGCCACGGGGAAGCTCCATGCTGTCCGCCTGTATCGTGAGCTGCTGAACAGCGGCATCCAGGACTATCTGCTGAAACCCTTCACCGCCGACCAGGTACGCGATTCGCTCGCCCAGGCGCAGATGATGCTGATGGGCCCGCGGCATGGCATGGCCGTCGAGGATACGATCCACCTGATGACGGCGGTGATCGGAGTCCGCGGCGGTGTGGGCGCTTCGACCGTGGCGAGTTCGGTGGCATGGCTGATGGGCGAGAATGGCGGCCACAATACTGCCCTGCTCGACCTCGACGTCCATTTTGGCACCGGCGCGCTGAGCCTCGACCTCGAACCCGGACGAGGCCTGACCGATGCGATCGACAATCCCGCGCGCATCGACGGGCTGTTCCTCGAGCGCGCGCTGGTGAAGGCCAACGACAAGCTTTCCGTTCTCTCTGCCGAAGCTCCGATCAACAACCCGATCATTACCGACGGGGGCGCCTACTTCCAGCTTCAGGAGGAGATGCGCGGCGCCTTCGAATGCACCGTGGTCGACATCCCGCGGGGCATGCTGGTGCAGTTCCCGCACCTTTTCCACGACGTCCAGTCGGTGGTGCTCGTCGCCAGCCTCACCCTTGCCGCCACCCGCGACACGATCCGGCTGCTGGCGTGGCTGAAGAACAATGCACCGCAGGCAAGCGTGCTGGTTGTCGCCAACGGCGTGCATCCCAGCGTCACAGAGATCAGCCGCAAGGATTTCGAGAATTCGATCGAGCGGCCGATCGATTTCCTGCTCCCCCATGATCACAAGGCTGCGGTCAATGCGGCCAAGCTTGGCAAGCCGCTCGCCGAAGCTGCCAAGACGGCGAAGGTGGGCATCGGGCTCGCGAAGATAACCGAGCGGCTCCTTCAGCTCGTGTCGGACGAGATTCCGCCCGATGACGGCAAAAAGGCCAAGCCGGCGCTCATGGACGAGCTGAAGTCGCTCTTCCAGCCCAAAGCCAAGATCGCCAAGAAGTGACGATCGGATGAGAGCGGGGCTATGCTGACGGCCTTGTTCATGATGGTCATGGCGGTGGTCATGACCATGTTTTTCTTCGTCGTGGCTCGTCCGCCGGCGCAGCGGGCCATGGCGCGCCGGCTCTCATCGGTGCGCGGCCGCTACAATGTCAGCGGCGAGCCGGTCGTGAACGAACATGTCCGCAAGCTGCTCGCCAGCCGGGCAGCCGCCGCGCCGCGCGAAAAGACGCTGCTGAACGGTATTCTGCCCGACGCCATAGAGATCCATCGGAAGATCGAAGCGGCGGGCAAGAAGTGGACGGTTCGAAACTACTTCATTGCATCGGGCATCACCGCTGCCGTTCCTCTCGTCGGGCTGACGCTGATCGGCGTCCCCATCCTCGCCTCGCTGGCGGTGGGAATTGCAGCTGGGCTCATGCTGCCGCGGATGTTCCTGAACATGATGGGCAAGCGGCGTATCGCTCAGTTCGTCCTGCGCTTCCCCGACGCGATCGAGCTGCTCGTGCGCGGCCTGCGCGCCGGTCTCCCTATCGCCGAGACGATGGGCGCCGTGGCGGCCGAGATCGACGGACCAGTGGGCAGCGAATTCCAGGCCGTCAGCGACCGGATGAAGATCGGGCGCACGCTGGAGGGCGCCCTCCAGGAGACGGCCGATCGGCTGGGCACGTCCGAGTTCCAGTTCTTCGTCATCACCCTGGCAATCCAGCGGGAAACGGGCGGCAACCTGGCCGAGACGCTGTCGAACCTGTCCGACGTGCTGCGGAAGCGCATGCAGATGAAGCTGAAGATCAACGCCATGTCCTCCGAATCCAAGGCCTCGGCCTACATCATCGGCGTGCTGCCCTTCGTCGTCTTCGGCCTGATCAGCTTCATCAGCCCTAATTATATGGGCGCCTTCTTCCATGACCAGCGGCTGATGATCGCGGGCATGGGCGGGCTGATCTGGATGTCGATCGGTGCCTACATCATGCGCCAGATGATCAACTTCGAGATCTGAGCGGGGATGGACCATATGCTGACCCCGCACCTTTTCTCGACGCTGATGTCGATCATCGTCGCTCTGGCCACTGCCAGCATCATGCTGGTCGTCGGCCATGGTGTGCTGAAGTCCGTTGTCCGTGACCCGATGGCCCGACGGGTGCGTGCGCTCAACGATCGGCGCGAACAGCTCAAGGCCGGCGTCGCCGCCTCGAAGACGCGCCGGCGTGCCAAGATGGAGAAGAAGCCGAGCCTCACCATCAACCGGATGAAGACGATCCTCGGCAGCATGAAGATGCTGCAGGATTCGCAGCTCAAATCGGCCTCGCTGAACCTAGCCCGCGCCGGCATCCGGACGAAGGACTCGGCGATCACGGTGATCTTCTTCCGCCTCGTTGCACCCATCATGATCGGCGGAACAGCGGCCATTGGCGTCTACCTGCTGCACTGGTTTCCCAATGCCAGCGCCTTCAAGCAATATATGATCGTGGCGGGTTCGCTGATCGGAAGCTACAAGGCGCCCGACATCTATGTGAAGAACCTGATCACCAAGCGGCAGCACGCGATCCGTAAGGCGCTTCCCGACGCGCTCGATCTGCTGGTGATCTGCGCGGAGGCGGGACTGTCGGTCGACATGGCGTTCAACCGCGTCGCCCGAGAACTCGCGAAGGCCTATCCGGAACTGGGCGATGAATTCGCCCTCACCGCAATCGAACTGGGCTTCCTGACGGACCGGCGCCAGGCCTTCGAGAATCTCGCACAGCGGGTGAACCTCGACTCGATTCGCGGCGTCGTCACGACGATGATCCAGACCGAGAAATATGGCACGCCGCTTGCCGCCGCGCTGCGCGTCCTTTCCGCGGAGTTCCGTCACGAACGCATGATGCGGGCTGAGGAAAAGGCCGCCCGGCTACCGGCTATCATGACCGTGCCGCTGATCCTGTTCATCCTGCCGGTTCTGTTCGTGGTGATCCTCGGCCCGGCCGCGTGCTCGATCAAGGACAATGTGATGCATTGACGGAACGCCGGCTCGCCGAAACGGTTGAGCATCGCGCATCCTATGAGGACCGCGCCATGCCCCAATTCAATACGAACCAATGGATCGTCGTAGCGCTCGTCTTCCTGCTCGGATGGTTTGTCGGCATGTTCATGCTGGCGGGCGGGCGCAAATGGCGCGCAGCCTTCGAGCAGGAACGGGCCGCCCGCGGCACGGCGGAGCGCGAGGTGGAACGCCTCAATGCGCGGATTGCCGAGCTTGAGGTCGAGCGTGAGCGCCACCGCCGGGTGGAACGGCTGGACGGGGATGGCCGTCGAGTTGACCTGGAGCAGGACCGGGCCCGCCGCGCCGCGCTGGATCGTGGCGATGCGGTAACGAACCCCGACGCGGGCGCATTCCGGCGAGACCGGGTCGACCGCGAGATCGGCGCAGCCAGCCAGGCCGGCGCCATCGCCGCGGCAGCGTCTGGCCGCCGCGATGATCTGTCGCTGATCTATGGTGTGGGGCGGCCCGGTGAGATGAAGCTGAACGATCTCGGCATCCATCGATATACCGATATCATCTCGATGTCGCTGGGGCAGGAACGCGACTTGGAGAACCGCCTTGGGCTAGCGCAGGGCACGATCGCGGAGGAGCGCTGGCGTGACCAGGCCGAGATGCTCCGCAAGGGCAATTTCGACGAGCATGCCCGCGTCTTCGCCTGAGGCGAGCCGACGCCGTATTGCTCAGTGCATCGCGGGCCTGCTGCCGTAAGTCAAATATCGCCACAGCCATTCGACAGGGCCGTAGCGAAACGCCTGGAGCCAAAGCAGCGCGAAGATCGCTTCGCCGACGAGGATGCCCGACGCGGCGAGCCAGAGGCCCGCCCATGTGAGCTGGTTCCACAGCCCAAAGCCGAAGCCCGAAAAGAGGGTGGCTGCAGCGACGCTCTGGCCCAGATAGAGGGTGAGCGCCATCCGCCCCATCAGGCCCAGCAGGCGCTTTGCCTGCGGCATGGCCCGGCTGCGCCAGAACAGCTGGAACAGCCCGACATGTCCGAGCGTCATCGCCACCCTGCCCGGCTGGTCGATCAGCCCGCTGGCAAAGGTCGGCGCGCCGCCATTTTCCAAGATGACGATCAGGTGAGCAAGGCGAAGCAACAGGCCGATGGCATATCCGACCACCGCGAAGGCAGCCAGGGTGCGCGGATCGGCGTCCTTGGCCAACAGGCCCGTGCGGTAGAGGGCCATACCGATCATCATCAGCGCACCGGTGTCGGCGACCCAGCGGAGCGACACGATATCGAAGGTCCATGACAGGCTGACGAAGCTCAGATAACGGAACGCCTCGGCATAGCCGCCGAGCCGCGCAGCGCCTTCGCGGGCCAGCATCGCGGGCGTGTAGATCGTTTCGGCCGGTGTGACGGACCGCGCCTCGATCGCGGCCCATCCGGATGCGGCCGCGAGGATGATGGCGGCGAGCACGAGAAGCCATGCCGGCCGGAGCGAATGGAAGATCATGACGAACAGCCCGGCGACAGCGTAGGTCACCAATATGTCGCCGGGCCAGAGCAGCAGCGTCGAATCGATGATTCCGAACAGAAGCAGAGCCGCGAGCCGGCGCATATACAGCGCGCTGCGATCGCCGTCCCGATCCTCGCCGATGAAGATCAGCAGCCCTGCTCCGAACAGCAGCGAGAACAGCCCGCGCATCGTGCCGGTCACGAAGAGCTGCGACAATATCCACAGCTGCCAGTCGGCATCCGCTGCCGCTGGAGGCGCCATTGGCCGATCCATAGCGATCGGGCCGCCCATCGGTATGATGTTGATCAGCAATATGCCGCACAGTGCGACGCCCCTGAGGGCATCGAGTGACGCGATCCGGGCGGCCGGCGGCTTGGGGCCATCGGCCGTGCCCTTCATGGCATTACCCCTTCAATGCTGCCTGTGCCGCCGCAAGGCGGGCGATGGGCACGCGATAGGGCGAGGCCGAGACATAATCGAGCCCGACCCGTTCGCAAAAGGCGATGGAAGCAGGATCGCCGCCATGCTCGCCACAGATGCCGAGCTTTATGCCCGGGCGCGTCTTGCGCCCGCGCTCCGCCGCGATCTCGATCAGTTCGCCGACGCCCTCGATGTCGAGGCTGACGAACGGATCCTTGGGATAGATGCCCTTGTCGACATAGGTGGTCAGGAAGCGACCGGCATCATCACGGCTCACGCCCAGCGTGGTCTGCGTCAGGTCGTTGGTGCCGAAGGAGAAGAACTCGCCCATCTCCGCAATTTCGCCGGCCTTCAGCGCGGCCCGCGGCAGCTCGATCATCGTCCCGACGAGATAGTCGAGCGTCCGTCCCTTTTCGGCAAAGACCGCCTTGGCGGCCTTGTCGATCACCGCCTTCATCAGCTCGAGCTCTCGGCTGGTCGCGACGAGCGGCACCATCACCTCGGGAATTGGCGCGTTGCCGGTCTTGTCCGCGACCGCGCAGGCCGCCTCGAAGATCGCGCGCGCCTGCATTTCGTAGATCTCGGGATAGGTGACGCCAAGGCGGCACCCCCGATGGCCGAGCATCGGATTGAACTCGTGCAGCTCGGCGGTGCGCCGCTTGAGCGCCTCCACACCAATGCCCGTCGCTGCCGCCACTTCGGCGAACTCGTCCTCTTCGTTGGGCAGGAACTCGTGCAGCGGCGGATCGAGCAGGCGGATCGTGACGGGAAGCCCC
>Ga0068863_100005374_pt1 | contig 12631 bp, 8 predicted proteins | sample KBSSwiS62_FD_66596 | JGI IMG/M metagenome (GOLD analysis project Ga0068863, IMG submission 66596) | Switchgrass rhizosphere microbial communities from Kellogg Biological Station, Michigan, USA - KBS Switchgrass S6-2 | ecosystem: Host-associated > Plants > Roots > Rhizosphere > Soil ...
CCGACCAGCTCGATTTCCTTGTACGGAAGAATCTGGCTGATCGTCTGAATCGCCATGTCGCCTTCGCCCGCCGCCAGCGCCTGACCGCCTTCCCCCTTCGTGCTCGGCGGCGCGTTTACGCCGGCAAACTCCGGCCGCTTGAGCACGTTGTCAATCAACAAGGCGACCATCGTGCGCGACGCCGGATTCGAGCGCATCACGGCCTTTGCGCTCTTGAGCGCCGCGGCGAGCTTTTCGACCGTCGAGATGTCCGGCTTCGGCGCGCCCGCCCGTACCGCGAGACCCATTCGCGTGCGACCCAGCGGCGTAAAAGTGCCCGCCGCCACGCCGCCGTCGAGCGACAGCGTCGTCATCAGCTGGAACGGCAGCACGATGACGTCGGGCGGCGGCGTTTTCTTCGTCATCTCCTCGACGATCGTGCCCATGCCGACGACGACGATGCCAACCTTCTTGCCGGTTTCTTTCGTGAAGTCGGCGGCGAGGTCGGGCAGGCCCGAAGCGAACACGACGCCCGGAGTGATCACCCTGATATCCGCAGTCGCATAGTCGCCGGAGGTCGGCGAAAAGACCGCCGGCGTGTTCTGCGCCTGACCTCGCACTCCAGGGAGCCAGAGCGTGATGCAGGCAACTGTGAGCACAGACAGACGAATGCCGGACACCTGCGCCTCCCTTCAGTGGTTCTACGAGTCGATCACGGTGTAATCGAAAAACAACTGGTCGAATACTGCACGATCCGTGAACGCCTTCCAGGTCCCCGCGCTGACCGACGTCGGTTTCGACGGCTGGTTCTCGTCGGTCTGGAACACGCGCCCGGCGGCCTTCCGGACGAGCGCCTTCTTGATGGACGGCAGCGGATGCCGCCACGGCGGGTCGTTCTTCGTCAAGGCCCATTGGTTCACGGCCGTGATCATAGCCGTGAACTCCTTCGCGCACGCCGGCGTCGTCGCCATCCACGAGAGGTTTGCATAGGTGCTGGACTTCTTCCCGGCCAGCGTCGCGTTGTGGCTGCCGTGATGACCGACCTTGTAGAGCACGGTCTGGGCCAGCAGTTCACGGGCGGTGATCGTCCGATTGTCGACCTGCCACGACGGCACCGTCCACGAAATCCAGTTGCCGCGCTGCGCATCCCCTGCGAACAACAGGACTTTCCCGGAGTGCGGCAGCTCGAACGCGAGGACGAGACTGGTGTTGTTGATCCCGGTGTTCAACGCCAGCGCGAGGTTCTCGGCGGAGAAGAGCCACTCGTTGTCGATGCGCCGCCACGGCGCATTGTCGGCGACTTCGACGCGGTCGGTCTCGTCGCTGCCAAGCGTCTCCTTTCCGTAATGATCAATGAAGAATGGATCCGGGTCGTTGAAGGCCGACTCGATGGTGACGGCGAACCGGTTGGCGAACGGCGCCACCCCGGTGCCGGCCGGCGCGGTGGCCGCGGCGCTGAACGTGAATCCATGCGCGTCGTCGGGGAACCCTTCGCCGCCGTGCGGATCTTCGTCCGCGAGCAGGTCTGCATCATGAGGCGGGCCGAGCACGAACACGCGGATGCCGGCGGTGCCCGGAACCGTGAGCGGTCCGTCGCCTGGTTTCAGGTACGAGACGCCGCGTTTGTCCGACGCCTTGTCCTTGACGAGCTTCATGCCCTGCTTGTTCACCGACGCCGCCGGGTCGTCCGCGGCAGCGAGCAGGTCGGCCGCCGTGACCGCCTCGTCGCCGCCAAACTCGAACGCGAGCAGCGCGTCCACCCGGCGCACCGAGGCGTCGTCGTCGCCGATCGCGAGTGCGAGCTTGCGCCTCGCCTCCAGCAGACCGAGCAGTTGATCCTTGTGCCGTTTCCGCAGCTCGTTGGCGAGATCGTCGTCCGGATCCTCGGTCCAGGCCAGCCACGCTTCGTCGATCTTGAAATCGCCGAAGTACGGGTCGACCTTCTTCCAGATACCGTTCAGGTGATCCTGGTGTTCGTGCGTCAGGATCATGAGGTCGAGATGGCCGCCGGTCGCGTCCTCGAGATGGGCGACGGTATCGCCGATCGGCTTGTTGTGGATGAACTGCTGCGAGCCCGGTTTGTAGCCGCAGTCGATCACCACGTATACCGGATCGCCGCCGCCGTCGCGCGGCAACGCAACGAGAAAGCAGTCGCCGTGCCCCTGCCGGTACATCCGGACCGTTACGCCGTTTTTTGGCGGCTTGAGCTTCGCCATCGCTATTCCTCCAGCTGGTGCAGCAACGCGAACGGCTCGACGCGCTGGCTGCGGTTCTCGTCGCTGAGGCTTGCCGCGATCCCGGCATCGAAGCTGTTGCCGACCACGCCGCGTTCGCCATTCAGATAGTCCGCGACCAGGCGCAGTTGCGTGTTATCGGTCACCGTGCCTGCGGTGCGTATCACACGCCTGATCTCGACGTTCCGCGGGTCGATCAGCACGGTGCACCCGGCCCGATAGATGAAGTCCGGCTTCGGCGGATCGGCGCGCGCGTCCGCCGCGTCCGCAACTTCCTGGATGCCGGGGTCGAAGTAGCCGCGCCGGCGCTGCGTGATCTCGACGACGATGTCGGTGTGGGCGCCGCCGTCGATAGTGCGCCGGAGCGCCGGACGGACGGCATGAATCTCGATGGCCGGCTCGCCGTACTTGCCGAGATACACCGTCGGCGGCGCCGCCGACCGGTCGACGACGAGGCCGAACAGCCGGGCGTAGTCGCGGCCGTACGAATCGCCTTCGTGAAGCCATTTCCAGAGCAGGAAGCGGACACGATCGAGATCCTTCCAGATCTCGTAGCGGCTGCTTTCGAGGTTCCACTCCTGCACGGCGTCGCGGACGAACGAGCGCAGGTGCGGCTTCAGGTCCTGCTCCGCGTGGGCGAAGGCGCTGCCGCTGGACATGTTCGCGAACAGTTCGTCGCCGCTCGGCCACTCGAGGGCATCCAGCCCCATGCTCCTGACGCCGCGAGGATAGATGCCCCATTCCCGGAAGCTTTCGATGAACACGATCCGGAATCCACTCGAATCCGCGGGCGAGTAATCGAGGTCTGCCGTGACCACGCCCCGGAGAAAATCGCCGAAGGTGATGTCGACCGGCGGGCAGTAATCGATCGCGCGGATGCACATCTGCAGAATCCGCTCGGCGCAGGCGGCCGCCTCGCCCGCCAGACGCCTGGTGAGGTCGGGATGAATCTCGCCTTCCGGCAGGCGGCCCGATCCCTGGGTGGCAATCCGGAACAGGTCGGCGGTTCGCGCGCGGTACATCAAGAGGAAAGCGCGAAACACCGCGGCGACGAGAACCGCGCCGCGCTCGTGCGGCCCCTCCAGGCCGTCGAGCGCATGCGGATCGGGCAGGCGGGGCTCCCAGACGCCGGTGTCTTCGTTGGGACCGCCCAGCGCGTCGCGCAACGCCGCGCCGCGCCCGGTGGCGCGCCCGAACTGCTGCGCGAGCTGGCCGAGCAGGCTTTCGCTGTGCAGGTCGCCGCTCGTCCGCCGGATCTGGCTTTCGAGCACCGCCGGATACGAGAAGTGCTGAAACAGCGCCACGATGTCGGCGAACGCTTCGTGGAACGCGTGTACATCCGGATTGCTCGGCTCGTTGAAGCGCGGGTGCACGCCGTCGAGCAGCGCGTGGGTCGTCTCGTGCGCCACGATGTCGTGCGACAGGCACGTGAACACCAGCGTGCCCGGCGTGTTGAAGGCGTCCTTGGTCGTGACCGGGAAGTAGCCAAACAGCAGCGCCTTCTTCGGCGGGCTGTAGTACGCGTTTCGATCGCGCAGCGCGTGCGGGTAGATCCGCAGGCGGCGCACGAACTGATCGACGTAATCGCCGGGGCCTTTCACGATCTGACGATCGGCCCACAACGCGACGCGGCCCAGCGCGCGCTCGAAGTGGCGAATGGTGGTCATCGCGACGGCATAGACCATCTGCTGGTGAAACTGCGGATCGGATTCCGACGGGGCGAGGCCGTCCTGGGCCAGCAGATAGCCGTCGTCGAGATCTACGGGGCGATAGAAGAAACCGCTCGCCGGATCGCAGTCGACGACTTCGATGTATTCGCCGATCGGACCGGGCTGCAAGTCCTCCCACGGCACTTCGACGGTGATTTCGTTGATGGCCGCGGTCTCGAGCCGCGTCATCAGGCTCGGATCGAATGCGAGAATGCGCAGCCGCCGCGACGTGGGACGCTCGGTCATGATGGACGCTCCGGCGAACGCCGTAGTGTCCATCACTTATCGGGCGCGCTCAAGCCCGGCGATCGGATTCAGTTCGCGGTTTGCGCCGCCCGCATGATGGCGCCGACGCTCTCCGGCGACAGAAACTGGGCCGGCGAAATCGTGCCGGCGTTCATCTGGACGAAGCCGTCCATCGCGGCTCGATGGCCGTGGATGGCGCCGAACAGCTGCTGCATCTCGGGCGGCGGCGGCTCGAGCGTCGCCAGCAGGCACGTGAACTCGTACATCGGCAGTACGTGCTCGTCCCGACGCTGTTGGTACTCGCGCATGGCATCGTCGAAGGAACGCGCGCCGCCGAACGCCTGATCGACCGCGGTCGCGCAGAGCTCCGCGGCCCGGAAGGCATCGTTGATGCCCTGGGCGGTAATCGGATCCTTGGTGTAGCCCGCATCCCCGACCAGCGCCCAGCCGGGGCCATAGGGCTGGCGGAAGAAGTTCGCCACCGGGGCGCCGGCGAACGGCGCCACGCGCTTGGCGGCGCGGACGCGTTCGGCGAACTCGGGGACGAGGTCGAACATCTTCAGAAAGTGGCTCTCGACGTCTTTCTTGTTGGCTTCGAACTCCGAGTACGGCCAGCCGCCGACCGTGATCGTCAGTCCGTCATGGGTCGGTGCCGCCGCAAAGCCGCGGTGTGGACGAATATAGGTATCGAACCGTCCATCGATCGGAAGATCGCTCCAATACGTGTAGTACGGAGCCAGCAGCATCGGCTTGTCGTTGTAGTGCGCAGGGCTGACGGCTTCCGCGACTTTGGAATGACGACCGTCCGCCCCGATGACCAGGTTGGCGCGCTCGGTGATGGCCTCCCCGGCTTTCGAGCGTCCCCTGATACCCACGACGCGGCCATCTTCGAAGACGATCTCGTCGACGGAAAACGCCTCACGAACCTCGACGCCGGCTTCGACTGCCGCGTCAATCAGCAGCTTGTCGAGCACGATCCGTCGAGGGCAGTAGGCGACCGGCGAAGCGGTGGTGCCTGGCGAGCCCTGAATCGTGAAGGGACCAAAATCGAACGTGTAGGTGTGAATCGGCGGACACCCGGTCGCCGCCAGCCGCTGCAGAAGCCCCCAGCGTTCGAGGGCGGCGACGGCTAACGGATGGACGACATGCGTCGACACCGTGTCGCTGGGGAACGTGGCGCGATCGACCAGGAGGACACGATACCCCTTGCGTGCCAGGAGCATCGCCGTCGGAGAACCGGCGCAGCGGGCCCCGACGACAATCACATCATGTGCCGCGCTCATACCTGCTCCCCTCGTGTGAATGACGCGTCCACGAATCGCATCGTCAGGAGAACGCTACCACGAGGCCCGATCGCTAAGCATTGTCGGATCGCGACGCGCCGACCCATCGGTGCACACCGGCGCCACTCGTGACGCCAACTACATGTAGAAACCGTTAGCGCACTGGTTTCAGCCGTCTCATCGCTACAGGTTCGCGTAACCAGAGTCGCGCGCCGGGCCGATCGCTCAGCGCCGCGGCCGTCCGCAGGCATGTGGCGCCGTCCAGCCGGGTCTGTCGCCATTTCTGGGCGATGTGGTCGCGAAGCTCCTCTGCCGAGTCGGCATAGCGAAGAAACGCAAATTCACGCGACTCTTCGAGGACGAACAACTGGCGCTCGAGCACGTCGTCCAGCGCGTGGTTGGCCGCGGCGTGGCGCTGGTGGCGCTCGGGCTCAACGGTCAAGACGCCGACGACGGTTGCGTGGTCGTCGGATCCGATGACCACGTCAGGAATGGTGTGCGCGGGCCGCACGTCGATCAGACGCCCATCAGGTTTCAGCCAGCCACGGCTGCGACGCAGGGCATCGACCATGCCCTCAGGAGGTAGTCATCACAACGCCCAGGACCACAGGACGACGTCGGCCGAACTCTGGGGAATGTTGACGCGATCGACCGTATCGGTGCGTAGTTCGACGCGGTCAGGCAGTCGCCCTGACCGAAAGGCCGCGACTGCCGCTTCGTCCGGATCGAACGCGAGAACCGACGCCGCTAAGTCCGCGTAGCGCCGTGTGAGCCGGCCGTCACCACACCCCACCTCCACCACGTGGGCGCAGTGAAGATTTGGCAGCAACTCGAGCAGCGCTCTGAGTTCCCGTTCCTCGGGATCCAGCTCGATTGGCATCGGCTACGACCAGACGGATGACGCGGCTTCGAAAGCGTCGGCTGGTCATTATCTGTGATCTACTTCACGGTTTCACGAGCCGTTCGAGATCGCGGGCCAGTGTCGCAATCGCCTGGCACCCGCGCCTACCAGGCGAGTCGCACGCCGGCGTTGATGTTCCGACCGTCGAGCGGCGCCCATGCGTCAACGGTCCACCGGCCGTCGACACCGCGCGCCGGCCGCAACAGCGGCTCCCATCGTGTCTGCCTGACATCCATCAGGTTCTCGCCGTTCACGAACAGCAGCGCGCGACCGATGTGACGGGTAGCCAGGACGCCGAACAGGCTGTACGGCCGGCTCTCTGTCCGATAGGGGTTCGCCTCCAGCCGCTGTGTGCCGGTATAGAACCATTCGACGCCGAGGCGTCCGACACCTTCCCATTCCCACGCGCCGTCCAGACCCACGCTGTGCCGCGGCGTCAACGGCACGTCGATGCGGCCTTCGTCGGTCGTTTCTCGCGATCGCACGTAGGCGTAGTTGGCGACGAACGAAAAGCCCTTCCCTTTCCAGACCGCAAGCGCCTCGAGACCGGTGTTCGTCGTCGGCTCGGACAGGTTCTTCAGCACGTAACCCTCGGTGCGCTCCACTTCCACCGGATCGCGGACCGTTGAGCGAAACAGCGTCAGCGTCGTCGACAGCGGACCGCTGTTCCGCGTGACGTCAAAGGAAGCGCTCCGTCCTCGCTCGGGCTCGAGCGGACCGATCACCGTGAGGCGCGAGAGTCCGGCGGCCTCCGTCTCTTCAGTCACGGGCGTTGGCGCGGAGAATCCGGTGCCGTACGACAGCCGACTGGACCACTGCCCGCGGCGGACAAGACCGGAGATGCGTGGGCTGATGAACGTCCCGAATTCGCTGTGCCGATCGAGCCTGGCGCTTGCGGATAGCGCAAGCCAGCGTGTGACGTCGAGATCGTCCTGCACGAACAGGCCCGGCACCGTGAAGGTGTGGCTGAAAAGCGGAAGGTCGATCGGATTGAAGCGATCGCGTTCGATCGCCAGGCCGCCCACCAGCGTGTGCCGGCCGAGGCCACGACGAACCGTCAACTCAGCAAAGCCCGTGTCGTGGTCGTCCCGCTCCGCGATCTCGCCGTATTGGTGATTCTGACGCTGCGATGTCCACGACCCGCGGATGTTCCAGATCGCACCGTGTGCCGACAGCATTTGGAACGCCGCACCGGCGTCGGCGCGCCGCGTCTCCAGCGCTTCGACATAGGAGTTGCCGGTTGCCGCCAGCCCCGCGCCAGGCATCGAGCCTCCGGTGCGGTCTTCCCACGTGCCGCCGGCGGTCGCGAAGAACGTCCGTCCGGCGTGGTCGTCCCAGAACAGCCGCGGCCGCAGGACGCCGCGGGCGTAGTTCGGGACGTCGGCCCAGCCATCATCGTCGATATCGGTCTGCCGCTGACCATTGGCGCTCGCGAGCAGTGTCAGACCCCACTGCGCCGTCAACGGCGTAGAGTACCAGAGGCCAACATCAGTCGCGCCGCGCGTCGAGGCATTGAACAGGAGCTGGCGTTCCGGTTTCGTTCCAGGACGCCGCGACACGAGGTTGACAACGCCACTCATCGCCCCCGCGCCGTACAAGGACGATGCGACGCCTTTGATGACTTCCAGGCGCCCCAGATCGAGCGGCGGAATCTGCATCAGACCGAGGGACACCTGCTCGCCGAACAACGGGAGACCATCCGAGAGAAACCGCGTGTAGCGTCCGCGCATCCCTTGAATGCGCACGCTCGCGGCGCCGAGCGACGGTGACGTCGCCTGGACGCGCATGCCACCCATCTCGTTCAGCATCATGACCACATCGCCAGGCGTCATCATCAGTTTCTCGTCGATCTCCTCGGCATCGAGGACCTCGACGCGCATCGGTTGATCCTCGAGCCCCCGGTTGGTGCGCGTCGCGGCCACTGTGATCGCCTCCTGCACGGACGGGATCTTCTGGAGCTCGATCGTGACGGCCTGCTGCTGCTCGCCAGCGACCGTGACGGTGGTCGTTACTGGGACGAAGCCTTCCTTGGCGACCGTCAGCTCGATGGTGCCCGGGACAACGTCGATTCGCGCTTCGCCCCGCTGGTCGGTCGTGTGCGTCCTGCCGGCCACCACAATCTCGGCGCCGGCGACCGGCGAGCCGCCGGCGGTGATCGTGCAACTGATTGACGATTGGCTGGTTTGACCGCTCGTCAGGAACAGGGACAACAGCAGCACGCGACCAAGCACTCAGACCTCCACGAATGGCTTCAGAACAGACCTATCATGGCCCGTCCACGCTCGAGAGGAGGACCTGATATGAATCCGGCTGGAGAGCGGCCCGCCAGAGCTGCCTTTGAAATCGGCAAAGGCCCGCGCCAGGTGCTGACGCTGAGTGAGTCCGATGTCGAGCGGTGTCTCGATCCGGGGGAGCTGCTCGACAGACTGGAAGACGGTTTTCGCGGACTGGAATCGGGCGAGGTGCAGTCTCCACCGCGGCCCGCGCTGACGGTGCCCGGCAAGGGATTCTGCCTCGCCATGCCGTCCTGGAGGCCGGGCCTGCAGCTGACGATCAAGATTGTTAACGTTTTCGATGGCAACCTGGCACACGATCTGCCCAACCATCTCGCGCTGATCAACCTGTTCGATCCGGATACCGGAGCCACGACGTGCGTGATGGACGGTACTTACATCACCGGCATCCGCACGGCGGCGTCCGCGGTGCTGTCGGCACGCCTGCTGAGCCGCGCCAGCTGCCGGGTGGCGACGGTGATCGGCGCCGGCGTACAGGGGCGTCAGCACCTGCGATTGCTGCCGCTGGTTCGCACGCTCGATCGCATCAACGTGTGCTCGCTCAATTTCGAGGACGCCCGGAAGCTTGCGGCACACAGCGACATCGCGCGCGCGGTGTCAGACGTGGAGTCCGCCGTCCGCGAGTCGGACATCGTGTGCCTGGCCACTCACTCGCCTGGTCCAGTGATTGAGGCGCAATGGGTCCAGCCGGGTGCGCACGTTACTTCGGTGGGCTACTATCCGCCCAACGGCGAGCTGCCCCCGGCATTGGCACGGACGCATCGCCTGTTCGTGGAGACCATCGACGCGTTCCAACCGGCGCCGGTCGGCTGTGGCGAACTCGCGGGTCTCGATGCCTCCACCGGGACGACATTGGGCGCGGTGGTGCTCGGCAGAGCGCGCGGCCGCGTCAGCGACACCGAGATCACGGTCTACAAGGCGATGGGCGTCGCGATGGAGGACATGATTGCAGCCAATCTCGCGTATCAACGAGCGAAGCGGGAGGGCGCCGGCGGCCTGATGGTGTGGTGATTGACAAGGAGTCCAGAGCGTTGTCAGATGACGGCATCCTGAACGGTGAAGGACCAGGCGGGCGTCGTCCTCACGAAAGGCCAATCACCATGAGCGCAAAGCAGCGGATCGATCAATCGCGACGCAGCGTGATCAAGAGCGGGTTGGCTGGGTTCGCCGCGGTCGGCGCGAGCGGGCTGCGAATCGCCGAGGCACAGACGCCCCCGCGATCCAACGGACCGCTCTTCTTCGATGTCGAGACGGCCAGCGGCCGGGTCCGCGGCATCGCGAACACCGGGATCAAGATCTTCCGCGGCATCCCGTATGGCGCCGACACGTCGGGCAGGAACCGCTTCATGCCGCCGCGTAAACCGGCGGCGTGGACCGGTCTCCGCAATTGCCTCGGCTACGGCCCGATCTCACCGCAGACGATGTCGAGTTATCGATCGGACTACTCGCAGATGATCATGTGGGACCGCCACGTGGGCTGCGGCGGCATAGGCGAAGACTGCCTCTCGCTCAACGTCTGGACACCCGGCGTCAACGACAACGCGAAGCGTCCCGTGCTGGTGTCGTTCCACGGTGGCGGCTGGGCGACCGGCTCCGGCAACGGCCCGATGTACGACGGCGGCCAACTCGCGCTGCTCGGCGACGTCGTGGTCGTCACGGTCAATCATCGGCTGGCGAGCTTCGGTTACACGCACCTCGCGGCGGTCGGCGCTCCCGAGGAATTTCGATCGGCCGGCGTGTGCGGCGTCATGGACATGGTCGCGTCCCTCGAGTGGATTCGCGACAACATCGGCGCGTTTGGCGGCGATCCGTCGCGCGTGATGATCTTCGGGCAATCGGGCGGCGGATCGAAGACGTCGACCCTGCTGGGCACTCCCGCGGCGAAAGGGCTGTTCCATCGCGCTGCCGTCCAGAGCGGATCGACGCTGAAACTCGTCGACGAAGCCGACGCGCAAAAATCCGCCGATCAACTGCTGTCGAAGCTTGGCATCGCGCGCAACCGCATCGCCGATATCCAGCGCGTGCCATGGGAGCAGTTGCTCGAAGCCCAGACCCAGGTGACCGGTGGTTTCACGCCGGTGCTGGACGGCAAGTACCTGCCCCATCATCCGTTCGATCCCGCCGCCCCGGCCGAATCGCGCGACGTGCCCCTGATCATTTCGACCACGCTCGAGGACGCGGCGCTTCGGCTGACGAACTGGGACCTGACCGAGAGCGGACTGACCGCGCTGATCAACGAGCGCTACAACGGCAGGGCCAGCGAGATCCTGCCGATGTATCGCGACGCCGGACCCGGGAAGACGCCGTACCTGCTGCAGGCGCAAATCTTCACCGACAGCCAGACTCGCGTACGCGCCATCACACAAGCCGAGCGTAAGGCGGCGCAGGGCGGCGCGGGCGCTTACATGTACATCTGGGAATGGGTCAATCCGAGCTTCGATGGCAAGTTCGGCGCCGTGCACGGCCATGACGTCGACGCGTCGTTCAACCTGTACCGGCAGAACATGTGTGGATCGGGGCGGAAGGAGGGCCGGAACATCGCGCTGGTGCTCGCCTCGGCGTGGATCGCGTTCGCGAAGACGGGGAGCCCCGACAACGAGCACATGCCGCACTGGCCGAAGTACGACGCCGCCACGCGCGCCACGATGATCTTCGACGCGAACACGCGTGTCGTCAACGATCCGCGCGGTGCGATGCGGACGTACTTCGCACGGAATCCTGCTCCGGCCACGGCGGGTCAGGAAGACTAGTGGCGGCGCGATCGCCGCGCTACTGGAACATCACCTGCGCGAACTCGCCGAGGAAGTCGCGCCACAGGAACCAGTAGTGCCGGCCGGGGATCTCGCGGTACGAGGTCTTGAAGCCGTGTTCTTTCACGAGCTTCGAGAGGTTCATCGTGCCTTCCCGCGCCGTGTCGGTCGTCCCCGCACCGAGCCAATAGAACTTCACGCCGCCCATCTTGACCGCGTCGATCTGCTTTTCGAGCGCCGCGTCGACGGTTCTCGGTCCTGAGCTGAAAACGCCGATATAGCCGAACACGCCAGGGTTGTTGTTCGTGGCCGCCAGCGTGTGACCGCCGCCCATCGACAGGCCGGCGATCGCCCGATTGTCCTTGTCGGTCTGCACGCGAAAGGCTTTCTCGACGAACGGGATGACGTCTTTCACGAGGCTCTGCGGATACGACCCCTCGTAAGGCTGCGGCTGCGCGCCGCGACCGCCGCCGGGCCCGGCGCCGCGTTGCGCGGCGGCCGCCTGCATCGGCGGCGGCGCGGGAGCTTGCACGGACTGGAGCGCGGGCGTCGGTCCGAAGCCAAAGCCCTGCGACACGGTTTGCGTGGCGTTGCCGTTCGGCATCACGACGATCATCGGCTTCGCCTTGCCCTGCGCGATGAGGTTGTCCAGGATGATGTTGGCCCGGCCCATCGTGAGCCACGCATCCTCGTCGCCGCCGCCGCCATGGAGGAGATAGAGGACAGGATACTTGCGGGTGCTGGTGGCGTAATCCGGCGGCGTGTACACCATCATGCGGCGGTTCACCTGCTTCAGCGTCGGCGACGGATACCAGATCGCCTGCACCGTGCCATGCGGGACGTCCTTGAAGTCCCAGAGCGCCGACTCGGGGCCCGAAACCATCAGCAGGTTGGCGTAGCGCGCGCCGTCGCGTTGGGTTTCGGCGTTGCCGGGATCGAGTGCCTTCACGCCGTCAACCATGTACCAGTAGCCCCAGAGCTGCGCACCGAGCGGACCCACCGTCACCGACCAGACGCCACCCTCGTCCTTGGTCATCTTGATGTTCGCCCCGCCGTCCCAGCTGCCGTTCAAGGTCACGTCGCTCGAGTGCGGCGCGGTCAACCGGAACGTCACGGTCCGGTCCGGGTGAATCTCAGGCGATCGCGGAATCGGCGGTGGAGCGGCCGCCGGCGGCTGTGCCGGCTGCGCGAATGCCGTGGAGACGAACAGCATCACGAGCGCTGAATGGCAGAGA
>Ga0068863_100005375_pt1 | contig 12630 bp, 8 predicted proteins | sample KBSSwiS62_FD_66596 | JGI IMG/M metagenome (GOLD analysis project Ga0068863, IMG submission 66596) | Switchgrass rhizosphere microbial communities from Kellogg Biological Station, Michigan, USA - KBS Switchgrass S6-2 | ecosystem: Host-associated > Plants > Roots > Rhizosphere > Soil ...
TGCAGCACAGGCTTGTCGTCGCCAGCGTCGAATCCAGTGTCAACGACGGGCTTGGGAGGCGCCGGCTTTGCGGAAGGCATGGCTTTCCACGAGCCGTATCCGACCCACATTCCTAGTTCCTGCGCTGCATTCTTGATGTCGAAAAGTCCGATTGGAGCCCCGTTCTTCTGGAGTTCGTATTCGACCTCGCCGGCAAGCGCAAGCGGATGAGGACGTGCTAGATAAATGCCGGCATCATGAAGGGCTTGACCATCGTAGACGGCAATCGGGACGAGGCGGCTCTTCTTGGGCTTGCCGAGATCACCGGTCCATTCCAGGACCGCAATTGCACGCAGAGTCGGTGCGTCTTTGGACTTCTTTTCGATCTGGCCGGGATACTGGCAGAGGGCTACGGAAGCGATCAGGGCGATTGCAGAGGCGACCGAAGTTGATCGAATTGAACCTGTGCGGGGGCCGCGCAATGACAACAAGTGCGCTCCTCGGAAATAATGCAGACGAAGCAGACCTGCCAAATGTTTATCCACCATACTGACGATACGAGGAACTCCTATGGAAGTGAACCAGAAGATCGCCGATTTCAAGCTGCAGACTGATGAAGACAAGACCGTAAGCCTTTCAGATTACAAAGGCAAGCCTGTGGTGCTGTTCTTCTATCCTCGCGCAGATACTCCCGGCTGTACGATTGAGGCCTGCGGCTTCCGAGATGCCTTCAAAAAGCTTCTGGCAGCGGGCGCTGTGGTGCTCGGAATCTCGCGCGATACGCCCAAAGCTCAGGCCAAGTTCAAGGCCAAGTACGATCTTCCCTATACACTCCTTGCTGATGTAGACGAGAAAGTCTGCAATCAGTTTGGTGTGATGAAGGAGAAGAACATGTATGGAAAGAAAGTCTGGGGCATCGAGCGGACGACTTTCTTAATCGGGCCGGACCAGAAGCTGGTTCATATCTTCCCTAAGGTGACGCCGGAAGGACATGCGGAAGAGGTACTTGCGCTTCTTAAGGAATGGAATCAGAGTCACAAATGAAGGTATCGGCTGTTTGCGTCGCGCCCCGATTCGTATGAAGGCGCAGTCCAAGGCGAGAGTACCTACCGGGCGGTTGGTTCCGCGGGCCTTCTTCGAGGATTCGCCCGAAAAGGTCGCGCCTCGATTGCTTGGGAAGTTGCTGGTTTCGGCTGATGCGAAGTCGGGTGCGATTCTGGCGGGGCGGATCGTGGAGGTGGAAGCTTACCTGGGGCCGCACAACGATCCTCCGGATCCGGCGGCGCATTCGCACCGAGGGCCGACGCCTAGGAACATGGTGCTGTTTGGGCCGGCGGGGCATGCTTATGTGTATTCGATTTACGGGCTCTACTATTGCATGAACATCTCGTGCGAGGGAGAGGGGCTGGCGGGGTGCTTGCTGCTCCGGGCTCTTGAACCGGTGTTGGGAATTGCGGAGATGGCCAGGAATAGGGGGCTCGATGAGGATGCGCCGGTGCGGATGATTGCGTCAGGCCCGAGCCGGTTGTGCCTGGCGCTGGGGCTTACGAGACCGGGGCACAACGGGCTGGACGTGACAAGCGCAACGTCGGTGCTGCAGGTGCGGGAGGATGGGTATCCGGAGGCGGAGGTGGTGATCACGCCACGGATCGGGATCAGACATGCCGTCGATCTGCCGTTGCGGTTCGCATTGCGAGGGCATGGCTGTGTGTCGGGTCCGCGAAGACTCATGGAATGGCAATCCAAATCGTCAACTTACAAGGCCGTTTAGCCGTCGATACAATAGCAGTCACTCCAACTTTGCGAGGACGTCGAACCTTGAAGCTTTCTTCCCCGTTGTTCTCAGCAGTTGCCTTTGCCGCCCTGGCCCTTACAGCCGCCGCTCAGACGCATGAACCGCAGAGGCCGAAGGCGAGCGGCGCTGCGGAGCACCACCATCATGACGAGCCCGCCCCGACCAATCTGAAAGTGCTTCCCAAGAACATGACGGGGGAGCAGGTGCACGAGCTGATGCACAAGTGGGAAGCCGAACTGGGAGCGGAATGCACAACCTGCCATGCCGCGGATCCGAACAAGAAGATGCCGAACGGCCGGCCGGCACTGAACTTCGCCGACGACTCCAAGCCGGAGAAGAACACGGCGCGGTTGATGTACCGGATGATGGTGGACATCAACAAGAATTACGTCAGCAAGGTCGAACAGACGAGTAAAACCGATAACGCCGAAGCCATGGTGACGTGCGGGACCTGCCACCGCGGCCATGTGGATCCGACGGTCTACGTGCCGCCGAAGCACGACCACGATCACGACCATCGGGCGCCAGGTGGAGAGTCGAAGCCTTAGCTAAAAGCTATTAGCCTTTAGCTGTCAGCCGTGGCTGCTGGGCAGAGGTCGGTAGGGTTGAGTCGGCTCTTCTCTGATGGAGAATTGCGCAAGTGTCCGTTTTCGGACACTTAATACCCCCTCCCCCTTTTTTGGGGTAAAAACCCTACTTTCATTAGGTTACAGAGGGCGCTCATTGCAAGTATTTCTTGTCATTAGACTTAGCCGTAAGTTCATGCTTGCATGCACGCGGCTCCTCTCGAGTGGGATTTGGAACTGTTGACTCCATTGTGACTGGAAATGAGAATCAGACTGCAATGCGGTGAAGTGAATTTGGGGATTGGAATGAATGATTTACCGCAGGTACCTGTTGACAAGGGGTGAGGCGACCCCTGGAATGAGACAGTTTGAGAGATCGTCTTTGGCAATTTTGGCAACTTGCGAAGAGCTGGAGCCCGTTCAATTTCGCAGCAGAAGTCCTTGGAGTTCGCTGAGGAGGCGGTCGCGGAGCTGGTGAAGCTGTGGCAGGCGTTCCAACGCCTCCGCGGTGCGATCGGACGTTTTGTGGGCAATGATCTCAGTACCGCAGCAGTGGAGTTCCATGTGGGTTGCGGCAATTTCGCGAAAGAGCGAATTTGGATTAACGATAGCCAGATTTTCGATGGACATCCAGTTGCCGAGGCGGCATTGATTCTCATCGAGCGAGGGAGGCACCCGGCGTGTTCCGTGGAGGAAGGCCTCGATGGCGCCAACCCATGCGATGTGCTCTGCACTGGCATAGAGTAGCGGGCGGTCAGCTGGATCGAAAGCGACGATCTTCGCCCATTGAGGGTCCGGTATCCATGACGCAAGCCACGTCGGAAGGTCAGTAGCAGGCATGGGAGCGGCAATTCCGAAGCCTTGCGCAATTTTGCATCCGAGACGAAGCAGGAGAATGCCCTGCTCAACGGTCTCCACGCCTTCGGCTATCGCCTCACGATGAAACGCGGATGCAAGTCCCAGCATGCCCTCGATGATGGTGAGGTCTTCCGGATCATCGAGCATGTCGTGGACGAAGGTCTGATCAATCTTGAGCACGTCCACGGGAAGGCGTTTGAGATAGGCAAGGGAGGAATAACCGGTCCCAAAGTCATCGAGTGCAAACGATACACCGAGTTTGCCGCAAGCGTGAATGACCTGGGATACCTGAGCCATATCGGGCAGAGCGGTGCTTTCGAGCACCTCAATTTCGAGTTGCGAAGGATGAACGGTGGGATGCCTGGCGAGGATTGCATTGAGGTGGGAGGAAAAGTCGGCGTGCTGCAACTGCTCGGCGGAGATGTTGACGCTGACCGGGATGTCAAGGCCCGCCGCTTTCCAGGTTTCGATTTGTTGCAGCACTTTTTCGATAACCCACTCGCCGATTTCGAACATCAGAGGATGACCTTCAACCACGGGCAGGAATTGGGAAGGAAGCAGCAGGCCGCGTAGGGGATGACGCCAGCGAATGAGAGCTTCGGCACCGTGAATGGCGCCGGTAGCCATGTTCATTTTCGGCTGATAGTACAGCACGAACTCGCTCTGCTGCAGGGCTATGCGAATACGCTCGAGATCTTCATGATGACCACGAACGGAAAGATCAAGCCGGGAATCGAAGATGCGATAGCGGTTTTTGCCTTCGACCTTTGACTGGTAGAGAGCCTGCCCTGCCTGACGCATTAGCTGATCGGGATCGATGTCTTCCGATTGGGGGTAGAAGGCGATACCCGCACTGGCCGAGAGGCTTAAAGACTGGCTGCCAATCCTGACAGGTTGAGAAGAAGCATCGAGGAGACGCTTGACGATTGGCAGGCTCTGATCAGGATTGTCCAGATTGCAGAGCACGGCTATAAATTCATCGCCGCCAAGGCGCGCGAGGATGTCGTTGTCATGAATCGCGAGCTTGATGCGGTGGGCAACGGTGGTGAGTATCTCATCCCCCACAGCATGGCCATAGCTATCATTGATGTTTTTGAAATTGTCCAAATCGAGGCATACGACGGCGAGTACGGTGCCACGGCGCGTGGTCTGGGCCATCGTGTGCTGGAGCCGGTCGCGCAGCAGGGATCGATTCGGCAACCCTGTAAGGATGTCGTACTCCGCGATTCGCCTCAGGGTCTGTTCGTGCTCCTTATTGGCAGTGATATCGCAGAAGAGCGCGACATATCGCTCGGTGTCGCCGGCCTTGTCGCGCACGGCGGTAATGGTTAGCAATTCGGCGAAGACGCGGCCGTCTTTGGCGCGGTTCCAGATTTCGCCGGACCAATGGCCAGTGTCGATGAGATCGCGCCACATGTTGTCATAGAACTCTTTGCCGTGGCGGCCGGAACGGAGCAGGTTGGTGCTGTGGCCGACAGCGTCGGCGCGGGTGTAACCGGTTATGCGAGTGAAAGCGCTGTTGACATCGAGGATGGTACCGGCAGGATCGGCGATAACGATGCCCTCAGAAGCGTGGGTGAATACGCTGGCTGCGAGTTCGAGGCGCGCATCGGAGAGTCTCCGGGCGGTGATTTCTTCCGTGAAGATAACAATGCCGCCGATGGCGCCAGCTCCGGTGAGCCAGGGGCGAATTTCCCAGCGGAGCCATTGCACGGATCCATCAGCGCGGTCAAAGCGGTCCTCTTCATTTTTCAATGTCTCGCCGCCGAGTGCCCGTCGATGGGCAGTGACCCAGCGCGGAGGGATCTCGGGGAAGATGTCATAGTGGGATTGGCCAATAATCTCGCGCCCCTTGAGGCCAAAATTTTCTATCCAGCGCCGGCTAGCGGCTATATAGCGCATGTCGCGATCGAACATGGCGAGGGCGGCTGGCGCATGTTGGATGAAGAGGTTCAGGAGTTCTTCATTCTGGCGGAGGTCGCCCTCGACACGTTTTCTGTCGGTGATGTCCTGGATGGTCCCGCGCATGATGATGGCGTGGCCACTTTCCCCGATTTCAAACCGACCGATGCCATGAACCCAGCGCTGGGCACGGTCGACTGGACGAACGATTCTGTACTCCTTGTCAAAGCTTGAATGAACCTGAGCGACTCCTGCGAAATGCGATGACATCATCTCCCGGTCTTCGGGGTGGACAAGGTTGAGCCAGCCCTGGAAGGTGCGGAGGTACTCTGGGCCGATCCCGAAGATGTCATCGAGAACATCGGAAGAAGACCAATTCATTGATCTCAAATCGAGTACATAGGAACCGATGCCGGCGATGCGCTGGGATTCCTGCAGGGAGCGGGCGAGGTCGCGGAGGGCCTGGTTGGCGTCGCTGGTCGGGATCTGATCGTTCATTGGCCCTGACCGCCGTCTGATGGCGAGAAGTGCCGATTAGAAGGAGTGACGGCAAAAATACCACACGGATCGAATCAACAGAAAGCGCATTTGATTTCCTGAGACGCAATTCTATCCCCATCGGGAGCGTGAAGTCTCGGGATGGCAGGGCAGGACGCTCGAATGATGGTTTGCGAACGGGGAATCGTAGGAACGTTTGCACCGGAAGTGATGCGTAGACAAGAGCATGGAACCAAATCAGGTACCACTTATCCACTCACTTTTTAATACAAGGATGTTTCGTCCCACCATATCCACGCATATTCTTGGCATAATCCAAGCTGTTAAAGGACTTCCGTAAAGAGCAGGTAGAAGGCCATGGCATTTTGTTCAGCCTGGGCATGGGGAAGCGGAAGGCCGGGACGGAGCGGTTCCATCGCAGCTGATCCGAATGGCACGTGCAGGAGCACAAATCGGGAGTTGAAGAGTGCACCGTGTTCGCAGCCTGAATCCGACTGGGAGACCAAACGCCGGAGCGTTGAAGAGTGACCAGCTTTTTTAGCCGTCAGGATGTACAGAGGATCTTGCAAATCAGTTCCCGCCAGCTTCAAGGCTGGGAAAAGGCCGGTTTGATCTCACCGCGCGAAAGCTATTCATTCCAGGATCTGGGACAGTTGAGGACGCTGCGTTCGCTGCGCGAAGACGACATTTCCGCAGCTTCGATTCGTCACTCAATCACGGCGATGCAGGCGGTTGCGGGGTTATCAAATCCCATGCAACAGGCATCACTGGTGCGATCGGGCAATCGGCTTGCATTCAGGGTCGATGGCGCGATGGTGGACCCGATCCGACGTCAGCTGATGTTCGACTTCGACCGTACGAATAACGCGGCTGCGATGAGTGCAGGAGTGCGACCGCTGCGGAGGGCGGACCAAGCTTCCCGTGGAGTGCAGGAATTGTTTGTCTCGGCTGTGCAGGCTGAAGAGGCCGGTGAGAAGCATCGTGCAATCGGGCTCTATGAACAGATGCTCAAGGTGGACGCGGACTATGCGCCCGGATACATCAACCTTGGAACGATTCACTTTCACCTCAAACAGTTCGTTCGCGCGGAAGAGTTGTACCGGACCGCGACTGAAAAGGATCCCGGATACGTGCTGGCGTTCTTTGACCTGGGGAATGTTCTGGATGAATTGGAACGGCCCGACGAGTCGATTGCTGCCTACCAGCGGGCGGTAGAGTTGGCACCGAGGTACGCCGATGCCCACTACAACCTTGCTCTCGCCTTCGAGCGCAAGGGGGAGCGACGGGCGGCTCTGCGTCATTGGCAGGCGTACGTGCGCCTTGATAAGCAGGGGCCGTGGGCGGAGCATGCCAGGGGGCAAATGAGGAAGTTGTTAGACACCGAAAAGCTTGCGATCGCGTGGCGGACTGCCAAGTACATCGCCCCGCGCAGGAGCACGGCCGATTTGCGTCTGGTTTCGCAGCTGGGTTGAGAGACTTATCCCAAAATCCTATTTTTGCGCGAGCCGCCGAGCCCTACCGCCGAACCCTTATGGATGGGTTGACGTGTTGCAGAGATGCCATGCGTCGAGGCCTTTGCGGCTTTGTATTCTGGCCGAAAAGACTCGTAGTCGCAACATCCCACACAACTTTGTAGACGGATTTGAGTCTAACCAGAGAAGCAGAAGCTCCCGGCGCGATGTGGAGAACTGCTGTTCTTCAGGTTTGCACCCGGGCGCCAGAATTCCCCTCCCTGCAAGAAGCTGACTCCCGGCGGCTTTGACGCTAGCTTGACTCGAGCATGAGCCCCCTACGGAAGGAAGGCTCACGTCTGGTCTCAATCGATCATTCAGGATGAATATGCTTGCAAAATTGCCCTCAGGTCGAGGCCGACGTGGTGTTCTCGGATGGATCGGCACGTTCGCTTTCGCGATCATTTCGGTAGCAGCGCAAACACCCGCTGTCCGAATTCAAAACGATATCAACAACTCTGAGGTGGTCCCGCTCAAAGGGGGCCAAGCGCGAGCCGGGCAGGGGGAACTCGATGCCGGACGGATGCCCCAGAACACAAAGCTGAACGGCATAAACATCGTGTTCAACCGGTCAGAGAAGCAACAAGCAGAACTCGAGAAGCTGCTTGCGGCCCAGCAGGATCCCGCATCACCTCAGTATCACCGCTGGTTGACACCCGAGGAGTTTGGTGCGCGGTTCGGGATGGCGCAGACGGACATCGAGAAGGTACGGACGTGGCTGGAGCAGCAGGGACTCGCTGTTGACCAAATCGCACGCAGCCGGAACATGATTCGTTTCTCGGGAACAGCAGGGCAAATGGAACGGGCCTTCCAGACGGAAATGCACTACTACAAAGCGGGGAACGAAACTCACTTTGGACCCGCAATGGCGTTATCGGTTCCGGCGGCGATTGCACCGACGGTTCAGGCGGTAAGGAATTTGAGCAGCTTCAGGCCGAGGCCCTTGCATGTGAAAGCGCGAGGAGCGTTTACATCGGGTCAGTCGGGAAACAACTTCTTCGCGCCCGGCGATATCGCGGTAACGTACGACATCAAGCCTCTCTATAGTGCGGGGATCGATGGAACGGGCCAGTCGATTGCGGTCATCGGCCAATCGGCGATCGATCCGAAGGACATTGAAAACTTCCAAAGCGCGGCGGGGCTGCCGAAGAAGGATCCGGTGATGGTGCTGGTGCCGGGATCCGGGAGTTCGACGGTGGTAGCCGGCGATGAAGGTGAATCCGACCTGGATGTGGAGTGGTCTGGCGCAATTGCACAAGGTGCGACGATCTACTTTGTCTATACGGGTGTGGATTCGAAGTCGAACTTGAACGCGTTCGATTCGATCCAGTACGCAATTTACGAAAATATTGGAAACATTATCAGCATCAGCTATGGGGCATGCGAGACCGCCACACAGCAAGCAAATTTCTCGCTAGAGGATGTGTTTCAACAGGCAGCAGTACAGGGGCAGACGATCCTGGCTTCCACCGGAGACCAGGGCTCGACTGCCTGTTCTGGCGATTCCAATGGCCTGACCCAGGCGCAGCAGAATGCGCTGGCGGTGAATTACCCGGCGAGCAGTCCCAACGTGACGGGAGTGGGTGGGACCGAGATTTCGGATGCGAACGCAACGTCATCGACCTATTGGGCGAGCGCCTCGGGATCGGATGTACTGACCTCGGCGAAGCAGTACATTCCCGAAGTGGCCTGGAACGATAACTCAGCTCAGTTCGGGCTGAGCGCTTCAGGCGGTGGCGCCAGTGCTTTGTTTACAAAACCGAGCTGGCAAAAAGGCGTGGCGGGAATTCCGAACGATGGAAAGCGAGATGTGCCGGACGTTGCGCTGTATTCTTCGCCAAACCTGCCGGGATACCTTTTCTGCACAAGCGACAAGTCCGATTGGATAGGAGCAAGTTCTTCGGGGCCGGCCCAGGCGGCAAGTTGTAACGGTGGCTTCAGGGATACGACTTCTGGTGGCAATTACCTGACTGTGGCGGGCGGCACCAGCTTTGCAGCGCCGATATTTGCCGGAATGATTGCGTTGATCAATCAGAAGCAGGGTTGGACGGAAGGACAAGGGCTGGCGAATGCGACTTTGTACAAGCTTGCCGCGGACTCTTCGACGTACGGCTCGGCATTTCACGATGTCACGAGCGGGAACAACAACTGCAATGTGGGGACCACCTATTGCGGGACGACGACGGGCGGATTCGCTGCGGCAACCGGTTACGACGAGGTGACTGGACTGGGGTCAGTCGATCTCGCGAATCTGCTTGGGGCATGGCCGGCGAGCACAACTGCGCTGCTGGCTACAACGACGACATTGGCCGCCGCAACCACGTCGCCGGATTCAGGGGCGAATGATGCGATCACAATTACGGTGGCTGAGACAGGCGGATCGGGTACGCCGACGGGGAAGGTGAATCTATCCATCGATGGGGGCGGGACGGCTTACAGCAATGGTGGCACGACCACGTCTGTGACGCTTGGGGCGAATGGAACGGCCTCGTACACCGCGAACTTCACATCCGCGGGCGCACACACGATCATTGCGCAGTATGCGGGTGACGGGACCCATGCGGCCTCAACCGGCAGTGCGGTTCTAACTGTAGGTGGAACCAGCGCGGGGAAAGGCACCTTCAAGGTTGCGCTATCGCCATCCAGTCTCACGGTGAAGAGAGGCTCGCAGCAAAACGAGACAGTGACAGTGACACCGGCGGGCGGATACACCGGAACCGTGGATCTTTCGTATACGACTTCAAATGATGCGGCCCTGGCAAACCTCTGCGTGCTGGTGGGCACGGGATTGAATAGCGACGGATCGGTTGCAGTGAACGGTACATCGCCGGTTACCGGTCAAATCACATTCGATACCAATGCGACTGACTGTGCGAGCAGCACGACGACCGGGGGAGTGGTACATGGGCGAGGCTTAAAGCTCGTTCCTCGTACGAAAGGCTCCGCGATGGCAACCCAGAAATTGCCGGGCAGAAGCAAACGCCTGCCGATGGAGATTGCATTTGCGGGACTACTGCTCGCGGGGTTCCTGGGACGCTCATCGCGGAGGCTGCGGCAACTGGCATCTGTGATCCTGCTGGCATCGCTGGGTCTCGCGCTCTCGGCATGTGGAGGCACCAGCGGAAGCACCTTATCGGATCCGCCGAAGGGGACGTATACCATCACGTTTACCGGGACGGACTCGGCGAATACGGCGCTGACATCAGGAGGCTCCTTCACGCTCGTGATCAACTGAACGGAATCTGGTTACTCCATGTTGGGGCGGGCTCTTCGCGAGGCTGCCCCTTTTCGCTGCCGCGGGCAAGCGCTCGACTGCGCTGTTCTGATACACTCCGATGCCGGAGGTACCGATTTTCTTGTCAACCAGGAGTCACTCCCCTTCACCGCTGACAAAGTTGAGCGAAGAAGAACAGTTGTTTTACACGACAGTGCGGCAGTTTGCGAAGGAGTCGATTGCGCCGGCGGTCCGCACGATGGACGACGAACAGCAGCTGGCACCCGGACTTGTGCAGAAGCTCACAGAACTAGGGTTGATGGGGATTGAAGTCCCGGAGGCGCTGGGTGGTTCGGGGGGAAGTTTCTTCGATGCGGTGCTGGCGATCGAGGCAATCTCCCAGGTCGATCCGGGAGTCGCGGTGTTGGTGGACGTGCACAACACGCTGGTTGTGAACGCGATCAGAAGGTGGTCGACCGACGATCAGCGGGCTCATTGGCTAACGAAGCTGGCAGAAGGGACAGTCGGCGCCTATGCGCTGAGCGAGGCTGGGGCTGGATCGGACGCCTTTGCCCTGCAGACGCGGGCAGAGAAGGTGAACGGTAGCTACCGGCTGAGCGGAAGGAAGCTGTGGATCTCGAATGCGAAGGAAGCAGGGGTGTTCCTAGTATTTGCGACAATCGATCCGGCCGCGGGGTATCGAGGCATCACGGCATTCTTTGTGGAGAAGAACACGCCAGGGTTTTCCGTGGGGCGGAAGGAAGACAAGTTGGGAATTCGCGCGAGCAGCACCTGCGAGCTGCTGCTGGATGGATGTGTGGTTCCGGCGGCGAATCTGCTGGGCGAAGAGGGTAAGGGATACAAGATCGCGATCGAGACGCTAAATGAAGGGCGGATCGGTATCGGCGCGCAGATGCTCGGACTCGCAGAGGGCGCGTGGGCGCACGCGGCGAACTACGCAAAGGAACGGAAGCAGTTTGGGAAGCCGATTGCGGAGTTTCAGGCGGTTCAGTTCGCACTGGCAGAGATGGCGACGGAGATCGAAGCGGCGAAGCTCTTGGTCTACAACGCAGCGCGCCTGAAAGATGCAGGGCAGCCATACGTGAGCGAGGCTGCTATGTGCAAACTGTTTGCATCGCAGGTGGCCGAAAGCGTTGCCAGCAAGTGCGTAGAGGTTTTTGGCGGAAATGGCTTCGTGCGCGACTACCCGGCAGAGAAGTTCTATCGCGACGCGAAGATCGGGAAAATCTACGAAGGCACTTCGAATATGCAGTTGATGACGATTGCGAAGCAGGTGCTGTAACCGTGATCGCCAGCAACAATACTGCCCACCTTCGTGATTGAGAGATGTCGCGAAGGTGGGTTGTTGATCATCAGGGTTTGGTTTTTGGTTATCGCGAGAGGGCCGAATCAGGTCCGCGCCTTCACTTCCTGTTTCGACTCATGCGTTGCCAGTTCGCCCCTTACCTCTTTGGGAATCTCGAGAACTCCAAGTTGCTGCATCATCGTCGCAAGGTTCCAGTTTGCGTACTCTTCGATGATCTTCGAGTTTTCGAGCCGGTAAATGGACGTGCCATCCACCGTGCATTTACGGTTTGTGGGTTGCATCCCAAGGAATGGTCCCTTATGGGTTCCATGGGCTTTCCAGTGAAGGACAACCTCGTTGCGTTCTGCGATGGTGTCATCGATGGTGAATCGCAGATCAGGGAATGCCCGGCGGCTCAGTTCAATGTGGTTCTTGACATTCTGAATTCCGGGGTTGAGGTTGGGGAAGACCGGATCGTGGAATCGGACCTGGTCTGCGAGAAAGTCGGAGAGTCTGTTGAGATTTCCCTGATTCCAGCATTCCTCGACGAAACGCTGAACTACTTGCTTGTTCATCTCAGGAGTTTGGTTTGATTGAGGCATCGTCCGCCCTCCTTTCCATAGGCGGGAATTATAGGCTCGCCTTAACAAGGATTGAGCGCATGCCTGAAAATTTTCTGAGGAATTTGTGTAAGAGAGAGCAGACGCAGTGAACGTACGTTAAAACCTTCTCTTTGGAAGAGGATGGAGAAATATTCGATGGCAAGCATTCATGGAGCGCACGCAGGCCCATGATTCTCAATGAGAAACGCGAGTGACTTCTCAATCGTGATCAGAATCTGTTGGCACGGCCAAAAGAAATTGGCTCCAGACACAAATTGAGCAGCTCCTGCGGACAGCAACGACGTCCTCAAGAAGCGAAGGCTTTTGCGATTTCGCGGATGTGGGCGGGGCGGGTGCGGCAACAGCCTCCAATGATTTGTGCGCCGGCGGCGAACCACT
>Ga0068863_100005378_pt1 | contig 12627 bp, 14 predicted proteins | sample KBSSwiS62_FD_66596 | JGI IMG/M metagenome (GOLD analysis project Ga0068863, IMG submission 66596) | Switchgrass rhizosphere microbial communities from Kellogg Biological Station, Michigan, USA - KBS Switchgrass S6-2 | ecosystem: Host-associated > Plants > Roots > Rhizosphere > Soil ...
CGCGAACTCCTCCACGACCGGACGCACCGCCGCCATCTCCTCCGGGGTCACAGCTAAGCAGCCAACCAGACGAAGACCCGCACCCAGAAACCGGACGATCAACGACCTAACAAAGCCCTAATAGGGTGTCGCGTCATTACCCCGACGGGCAGCTGTACATCGACCTGCGGGGCGTGGAGGACCAGGTTCTCGATCCGGCCGACGTGCTCGCCGGCTTCCTGCGGCGGCTGGGCACGGGAGACAACGACATCCCGGAGTCGTTGGACGACCGGGCCCGGATGTTCCGGAGCCGCGCCAGCACCCGCCGCATTCTCGTCTTCCTCGACAATGCGGTGGACGAACGCCAGGTCGAGCACCTCATCCCCAGCGCGGCACAGTGCGGCGTGCTCATCACCAGCCGGTCGCGCCTGGTGGGACTGTCCTCGTGTCACTCGGAATCTCTCGACGTCATGGACCCTGACAGCGCGCTGGACCTGCTCCGGAACGTCATCGGGCCGTCTCGGCTCGCCGCCGAGGAGGACGCGGCGCGCCGGATCACCCGGCTCTGCGGGTTCCTGCCGCTGGCGCTGAGGATCGTCGCGGCCAGGCTCGCCTCCCGGCCGGCGTGGCGGCTGGACTGGTTTGCCGACCGGCTCGGCAACGAGCAGAACAGGCTGGACCTGCTGAAGGTCGGGAACCTGGAGGTTCGCGCGTCGCTCGCGCTGAGCTATGACAGCCGGGTCGATGCCGAGAAACGTGCGTTCCGGATGCTGGGGCTCCTGAAAGCCGCGACCTTTCCGGCCTGGAACCTGGCAGACCTGACCGACGTTAGCGTCGCCGCCGCAGAGGCGATGGCCGAGCAACTCGTGGATGCCGAGTTGCTTGAGGTGTCGGGCATCGACGCGCTCGGTCTGGTCCGGTACCGCTTCCACGACCTTCTGCGCGACTATGCGCGCGAGCGCCTCGCGACCGAGGAGGCGGAGAACGCGCGAAAGGCGGCGCTGCGCCGCCTTCTGACTTCCTACACGGTCTTGGCGCGGGAGGCATCGTCCGTGCTGCAGACCGGGGCGCTGTATGCACCTCCGACCGGCAACCTGCCGCTTGCGCCGGAGGCGGTGCGGGTCAGCCCACGGGCCTGGTTCGCCTCGGAGCGCAGCGCTTTGGTGCTGCTGGTGAGCCAGGCGTTCGACCTGGAGCTCTGGGACGAGTCGTGGCAGCTGGCCGAGCCGCTGACGGCGATGTTCAACTGGCGGGCCGACTGGAGGGACTGGGAGGAGACCCACCAGGTCGCCCTCCAGGCTGCGGAGCGCGCCGGAAGCTCGGCCGGCCAGGCCGTCATCCAGAACAACCTGGGGCTCCTGTACCGGGAGCTGGGCCGGTTCGACGATGCGATCGGCCTGCTCACCGCGTCGGCGGGCACGTTCGCCGCCAGCGGCGACGAGCACCGCGAGGCCCTGGCACGGCGGAACCTCGGCGACGCCTATCGCTACAAAGGCCTCCTGGAAGCGGCGATCTCGTCGTTCCAGACATCTGTCGACGCGTTCGAGCGCTACGCCGACCAGCGGTCCATCGCGGGAGCCCTTGGCGGTATGGCCGATGCCATGCGCGGGCTGTCGCGCTGGGAAGAGTCCGAGTCGCGGTTCAGCCGCGCGCTCGACATCTACCGCCAGGTCGGAGATCCGCGGGAAGAGGCCCGCACGAAGATGATGCTCGCCATGCTGCACCGCGACCGGTGGCGCAACGCCCCCGCGGCGGCGTTGTCTCGGGAGGGCACGACGGCGTTCGCCGAGCTGGGCGACAAGCGCGGGGAGGCGCAGGCTGTCCGACTGCTCGGCACTGTCCTCCGCAACGACGGCCAGGTCGCTGAGGGAATCGCCTGCTTCGACCAGTGCCTGCCGGTGTTCGAGGACCTGCTCGACCGGCGGTTCATCGCGATCGTCCTGCGCAACCGCGGCGACGCGTTCCGGATCCTGGGCGACTACGACAAGGCCGAGGCCGATCTCCGCCAAGCGCTGCCCATGTTCGAGGCACTCAACGACGAGCGCTGGGCCGCCCGCACCCGGGTCAGCCTCGGCGACATGTACCGCCGCCAGCAACAGTGGGAGGCGGCCGAGGACAATGCCCGCGCCGCGCTGCTTCGCTTTCAGAGCATCGACGACCGCCCCGCTGAAGCCCGTGCGCACCGCGAACTTGGCCTGCTCTTTCGGGACCGTGCCCAGTGGGACACCGCGCACGACCACTTCGAGCAGAGCCGCGCACTGTTCACCGCGCTGGGCGACGAGCTCTGGCTCGCCAGGGCCCTCGACGGGCTCGCGCGGCTGAAGGAACTGCGCGGTCAGGACAGCCAGACGCTGCGACAGCAGGTCGTGGACATCTGCGGACGGTGCGACGTGCCGCCCGACCGACAGGCCGTCTGCCTTGCCGAGTGGTGACCAGAGAGGCCGGGCCGTGGACCGCCACAGCAAATACGAAAAGATCATGCTTGGCCAGGCACAAGGCGCTGACGACGTGTCACGAGCCTTCGCGCAGGCCAGCCACGCTGCCCGCGCCAAACAGGTCGTCGCCTCCAGCCACGAGCAGGCGATCGCGGACGTGGCCGCCGGCGTCGCTGGGCCGGCGCTGATCGGCTACGTCCAGTGGATCCTTCGACGTGCTCGCGATCTCGGCCTCGAACGGCTCCGGTTCCTCTCGCGGGACGGCCAGGTTCTCCACCTTCTCGCCGAGCGAATCATTGAGCGGACCGGCCAAAAAATCGACCTTGAGTACGTCTACAGCAGTCGCATCACCTGGAGCCTCGCCGCGACTGATCCGGCCCGCCTGTCCCAGTTCGACTGGCTGTTCAGCAGCTTCATGAAGTCGAATGCCCAGGACCTGTGCGCCCGCCTTGGCCTCGACCCCAACGAGTTCCAACAGGCCTTGGCCGAAAGCGGTGTGTCATGCGACCCCAGAGCGCGCGCGGACTCGGCACCCCAGCTGGCGGCGCTCCGCAGGTTCGTCGACCGCGAGGACGTCGCCGCCGCGGTTGCGCCACGCATCGCCCAAGCCCGGGCCCTGCTCCTCGACTACACCCGTCAGCACTCCCTCGCCGACCCGGCCACCGGACTCGTCGACGCCGGTTGGACCGGACGCATGGTCGGCTCGCTTATCCACGTCACCGACGGTGCAGACCTCCCACGGCCGCACATCTTCTTCTGGGGCCATGAGCCCCGACCCGACGGCTGGACCGACTCGGACCGCCTGTCTGCCTACCTCTACAACACCGCCCGCCGCGAAGGGCTGCAATGGCGAGTCCCCGACGCCCCTTTCATCATCGAGACCTTCTGCATGGGCGACCACGGGATCTTCGCTGGCTACCAGCGCGAACCCGACGGGACCATCGCCCCCACTCTCAGATCGGAACGCAATACGGGGGCCGACGCCTGGGGCCTGACGCTTTACCGGGCGACCCTCCTCGCCGTCGCCGACGAACTCGATCTGCACGTCACCGGAGACGCCAGGCCGCTCATCCACGACGTCATGACGGCGTTCTGGGTCAATCCAGACCGAGCAGAAGCCGAAGCCTGGGGCCAATACCCCTACGACAGCGACCCGACGGGGACCGCCGCTCGTTCCCTCGCGCACAGGTTCTACCTGCGTGACGTCATCGCCGGTCTTCCCAAAGGTCGCGTGAAACGTGGGGACAGAGCGTGGCTGCGGGGATCTCTCGCGCTGAGTCCCGCCCCGATCAGGCTCGCGACGAGCGCGCTGCTTTCCCGCAAGGACCGGCTGGGTGCCCCGCCTTTGGCGAGGGACGTGCCCCAGTCAGGTACGTCTGCCGCCACCTCGGTACGGCCAGGATCGTAGAACCGGCAGATCTATCCGAGAGGCTGGCGGTCGCCGACCGCTGGAGGCTCTCTCCCGGCCGCGCGCTGGCGGCGCAGCTCGACGCCTGTGATCGCCGTGAGCGGGAGAATTCGAGCATGACGGAGTGGTCGGCGGTCAGCTTCAACTTGCACGATCCCTGCTCACCTGGGGGCGAACGCAGCCGACCCGGGGGGATGACACGTGCCCGATGTGTCCCATCATGGGCGTGTGCCTGAGCAGATTCCCGATCACCTCGACTTCGTCGGCCGCGGCTGGCATCCACTCCTGACACGCCTGCACGAGCAGTTGCTGGCCGTCAACCCCACCTACAGCGTCCAGCAGGTCAAGGAGAAGTACGGCACCCTGCGTATCTACCTCTATACCGGCATGCTGCGCCAACTGCGCATGGGGAACGTCGAGTGGCCCGACCCTGCTCAGTCGGCACGCTACAAGGCCGAGGACGACGCGGCGATCGCCCTCGTCCACGCTGCCGAGCAGGAGTCAGCCAGAACCTGTGAGGCCTGCGGCAACCCAGGCGAACCCCGGGGACGCGCCTGGATCAAGACCCTCTGTGACAACTGCGCCGCCCACCGCTGAATTCGCCGCCGCTCTTATTTACAGCCGTTCCGTCAGTAACTTGTGGCGGGTCGCGTCGTCTGTGACCCCGATTCCAGGAGCGAGTACCCAGGCTGATCCTGCGCGAAATTCCGTTGCGGTCTCCGGCGGAATGGCCGATAACTACGTAATGGTCGAGATCGGGAGTCGGCGGCGCAACCAGCCCGCCCCGCCGCGCGTGATCTTCGAAGCGCTGACGCAGCCCGACCGCGACCCGGCGCGCCCGTGGCTGATCCTCTTACCGGACGAGCAGCGCCCGCGCGTCGTCGCGGCCCGCCCGCCCGCCGAACTCACGTGGTCGTCACTGTGGCCGAGCCGACCGGGCATCACGATCCACTTTGAGCTGCCGCCTGACGCGGGTAGCGGTACCGACCTGCGTTGGACCCTGCACACCGACGGCCCGCCACCCGACCCGAGCGCTCTCGGGCACCTGCGCAAGCGTCTCAACCAGCTGATCAAGTCAAGGGTTCCATTTGTAAAGATCGGAATATGAGCGTCCCGGTTGTTCGTCTGGTGGCTTGACCTGCGCTTGCTGGTGCTTGCAAAAGGAAGCGCGGTGGCAAACAAGATCGTTTATCTCCCGAGCGCGGGTCGTCGGGTCGTGCTGGAGACGCCGTGCCGGTCGCGTTCGACCACCGCTGAGAGGCCCCCGGCATCCCGCCGGGGGCCTCCGGCCTAGCCGGTCGTGTCAGGCGCTGTCACCCCGGAAGGCTTCCGCGTCGTCGATGAACGCGATCCACTCGGCTTCCGAGAACGCGAGCACGGGGCCGTTGGTGTCCTTCGAGTCGCGGACGAGGAACCCGCCCTTGCCAGGGCCGGTCTTGACCTGAGCGACTTGGACGCACATGCCGCCCGCGCCATTCGAGTAGCCAGAGGTCCGCCACTTGAGACCCTCGTTGAGGTCGGTTTCGGTGGTGTCTGGCTTGACCGTGTTGAACATGTGCCTCTCCCTTTGCGCTTTGGGTTGTTGGGAAGCGCGACGCGGGCACGCGCCGCGCCGTCAGAGACGGTGCATCCCTACGGGGGGCTTTGTCCCTGGCGGTAGGAGGCCCAGCGCGCACGCCAACGCCGGGTATGCGGGGAAAGATCGTCTGTCTCAACGAAGGACCCCCGGGCGAGACTGAAAACCGGCTCAGCTTGACCATCGGCGCCGTATCCCGCCGATGCTCGCATCCGGTCAGCGGCCTCCCGCTCTAGCTCCGATTCCGGCGCGACCCACGGGGCGCGCCGCCCGACCGGGGGCACGCGAAGAACCGCCGTTTCCGGCTGTTCGCTGGTCAGTTCTGGCCTGTTCGGCCCGGTTGTCTCGGCCATCGACTACGCCGGGGTGTCCCGGTGCCCGTCTGGCGCGTCGTCCCCGAGCCTCAGCAACGCGGTAACTCTCTGGACCGCGTCCGCGATCTCTGGCGGCACCTTCATGTGGAAACGGCTCACATCGACCGTGGGCGCGTCCAGAAAGCTAAGCCCGTCGGCCCACACACGGACACGCTCCACGCCCGGCAGACTCGCCATGAGCGCCCATGCCAGGTCTGCATGCTCCGCTTCGGTGTGTCCGATCGTCGTCACGCTGGCTTCCGTCTGCTCGCCGTTGGCACAGTCCGCCCGGATCAACACGGCGCCGATCCCTGCCCAAAGTGGTGGCGCATGGCCTCGCGGTTCATGGCTCCCCCAGTTGCCGCCCGTATGTGGAGGGCGCCCCGGACCGGTCGGAGATTGCGAGCGACGGCACCCAACCGGCCCGAGGGCCTGCGGGTGACGCTACGGTCGCTTTGGGCGACCGGAGGGCACGGTCCGTGCCCCCTTGCCGTGAGCTGCAATCCGCGAAATCCGCTGGGCGGCACAAGCAGGGCGGACGAGGCTGCATCCTGACCGGATTACGCTGGATGGCGAGTCGTCAAAGGGAGCGTCGGCCATGGCGGGTAACGGTGGTTCAGACGAGGCCGACGCCCTGTCGGTCGGCAACCGTCTGAAGGTCCTACGGACGCGGCGGGGCATGACCCGTGACGTTCTGGGGGGCCTTGTCGGTCGCTCGGGTTCGTGGGTCAAGGCTGTGGAGACCGGCCGCATTGCGGTTCCGAAGCTGCCGATGTTGCTCCGTCTGACGGAAGCGCTCCAAGCGCAAGATCTAGCGGAACTGACCGGGGCACAGTCGGTGCCGATCGTGCTGTTCGCTGGCCCTGGCCACAGTCGGCTACCGGCGGTCCGTGCCGCAGTGAACCAGCTCGTAATGCCGACCGACCGACCGGCGCCCCCGGTGTCAGACCTACAGGCACGGCTACGTCAGGCATGGGCCGCGCGTCATGCGGCGCCGAACCACCGGGAAGTTGTGGGCGCTCTGCTTCCGGGACTGCTGACCGATGCGCGGATGCTGGCGTCGGAACAGATCGGCGGGTCGCAGCGGCGCGAATCGCTGGCCGTTCTGGCAGAGGTCTACGCGCTGGCTCAGTTCTTCACGGCCTACCAGCCGGCCGGAGATCTGCTCTGGCGGGTAGCTGAACGTGGGATTGGTGCCGCGTTCGACTCGGGCGACGCTCGGGCCATCGGCATTACTGCCTGGCTCATGGGCCAGGCTCACCGCGACTCCGGCGACTGGGACGCCGCTGACGTTGTAACCACACAGGCGGCGGCACTGATCCAGAGCCAACTGACATCGGGTGGCCCGGCGGATGACGAACTGGCCGCACTCTATGGGGCCTTGCTGTTCGAGACCGGCTACACGGCGGCCCGGCGCGGCGAGATCGGCAATGCCTGGCGCTACTGGGACGAAGCCGACGCCATCGCCCAGCGTCTACCCGCCGGCTACTTCCACCCTGTGACCTCATTCAGCCGCGCCGTCATGCACGCGCACGCCGTCACGGTGGCTGTGGAGCTACACCAGGGGGGCGAAGGGGTCAGGCAGGCTCAACGGTCGCTTTCCTCGTCGATCCCGTCCAACCCGCGCCGCGCTCGGCATTGGATCGAACAGGCACGCGCGTACCGCTTGGAGCGGCAACACGCGGACGCATTCCACGCGCTAGAAACCGCGTACGCCACGGCGCCCGAAACAATCCGGTACAACGGGTTCGCACGAGAAATCATCCTTGAAGACCTCAGCGTGAGAGACGTCCGACGCCAGGAACGGGCGGGCCGTCTTGCCCGCGACGTCGGACTACTCAGCGCCTGAAAAGCAGCGCGAGTAACCGTCGCCCCGCGATCCAGCGCTTGCAGTTGCTAGCACGGTGCAAGCGCAGGTCAAGGGCGGTAGTCGGGGGTTCGTGAGTAGGGGCCGCGCGCGGTCCGGGTCCGACGGTTCTCGATGTCCACTGGCCCCGAATTTGCGCGTCGAGGCGGTCTGCTTGCAATAGTTAGCAGGCTGCAAGCGCGGGTCAACGCGGTGGCCGGCGGTTCATGTGGTCCGGTGGCGCGTGCTGTCGGAGTGATGTGTTGCTGTTCGCTGGCGGACGATGGGCTAAACGATTGCGAGTGTGGTCGCGGCTGCGAGTGCGACCACGGCGAGTAGGTAGGCGAGTTTGTCGGCTACCGGTGTGGGGTATGGGCGGGTGATCAGGTAGGCGATGAATGTTTCCGCAATCGTGGCGATCGCCGTCACGATTGCGGGGCGGATGGCGAGTAGCCAAATTCGGGACCCGTGGTGGGGGTTGTGCCCGACGACGATTCCGAGGACGACCCACATGCCTTCGATCAGAATCGCGATGGACAGCAGAATCGCGCTGATGGGTCCCCAGTGGCTTTCTTGCGGCGGACTGTGGTGCAGGTCGGACCGGTATCTGCGGTGGCTTTCGATGGTGCGCGGGTTCATGGCGTGCTCCGGATGACGGGGGCGGGCTTGCTCTTGTTAGCACGTGTGCAAGCGCTGGTCAGGGTGTGTGGCCGTCCTGTCCGGGTTCGGATGGCCGGCGGGTGCGGGTGCGGTAGGCGGCGATGGGCCGGTAGGCGGTGATGGGTGGCGGGGGTGTGCGTAGCCGGGCCTTGAGCCGTTTGGGGGATGTGGGCATGGTGGCGAGGGGATCGGCTCGTTCCACGAGCGCGAACACAAGGGATTCCACAGCGTGGTCTTCCCACGCTTCCCGGAAACGTTCGTAGCCGACGTGGTAGGCGTCGGCGGCGAGGATCCGCCGGTCGGTCAGGGTGGTTCGTATCGGTTGGCCGAAGCCGAGCAAGATCCGCATGGCCGTCGCGGGGGCGTGAGGGAGCGCGCCGAGCGCGGACTCTAGGGAGGCAATCCCGGCGGGGGCGGTCGCGCGGGTGGCTCTGCCGGTGAGCGCGGCCAGTAGGCAGGGCGCGACGCGCAGCAGGCCGGCGGGTGTGGGGTCACCCGCACGCATGAGGGCGCGAACGTCCCGCTTGATCCAGTCATAGAAGACGGGCGGGGTAGCGGGCGGGACGGGTTGGGCGGGTTGGGCGGGGGTTGTAGTCATGGCCGGCGGGGTCTCCTGAGCGGACTTTCGGCGTAGGCCGTGGATGGTCCGTGCTGTGATCGACGGACTCCATCGTGACCGTGCGGCAACGCGCTGTACAGCCGTTTGAGGGCTCTTTGCCCGGGTTGGCGGGGTTCGGCCACCGTGGCGCGGGTCCGCCAGCAACCGCCCTCTGTTGATCGTCACGGCGGGTGCGGCTACGCGGGGCCGCGCGGTCGCCACCAGTCCGCCACCAGTGGGCGCCCCTGTCCGCCACCAGTGGGCGCCCATTTCACGCCCCGGTTTTCCCCCAGTGCCCCCAGAATTTTCCGCTGTTTTCCCTGATGACCGGTCGGGGGTTCGGGCGGGATGGTGAATGCGTCGCCGGTAAGGCCGGGCGACAGAGCAGATTCCCTTCCCTTCCCTTTCCTGGAGCGTGCTATGCCTCGCTACGTGTATCGGCCGTCTGCGCTGGGTCTGATTTTCCGCTGGTCCGCGGTGGTCGCCGCGCTGTATCTCGCGCTGTTCGCTTTGGCGTATGTCGCGGGTCATGTGCTGCCGGTCGCCGGGCCGTATCTGGCGGTCGCTGGTCTGGGTTATGGCGCGGTCGCGCTGGTGCGCCGGAGCCGTGACCGGTGATTGTCGCGCTCGGTTTTGACCCGCTTTCCGGCGTCCGCCCTACTACCCCGAGTCCGGGTTTCTTCGCCGTGTCGGATGTCGTGTGGTGGCTCTGGGAAACCGTGGTCGTTCTGGGCCTGGTCTGGCGCGCCACTAAAACCCCCCGCCCGGCCGTCGCGGTATGGGTCGCGCTGCTGTGGCTGCTCGCGTCAGCCGCGCGTTTCACACCGCTAATCCTCACCGCAACAATCCGCTAACCCCCGTTTTCTGTTCACCGTCACGAAAGAGAGTGCTGCTGTGATCCGTATCGACAACAAGACGCCCGTGATCGGCTACGGGCCGCTGACCTTGGACGATCTCGCGCTGCGTGCCGATCAGGCGTACGCCGACCACATAGACACCTACACGGCCGTCGAGGTTCTTCACCGCGCGTTCATGGCCATTCCGGACCGGGGCGAGGACATGTCCGCGCTTATCGACGCGGCCAAGGAGTTCATCCGCGACTACCGGGAGAAGACCCACGAGCATTGGCGCGTGACCTACGCGGAATGGGCCTACGCGTCCGGGCTCGACATTTCCCCGGACCTGCCCGACGACCCGACCCAGAACGGCGAGGTCTGAATCCCCATGCCCATCACGATCATCATTCTGTTGGCGCTACTTCTGGCTGTCGGCTTGCTCGCGCCCCGGACGCGTACCCGGAGCCTGGTTCCGGTCATCTGCATTCTTCTCGGCTGGTACTGGTCATTCGGCGGATTCATGCCGACCCTCTCAGCGGTCGGCGCCGCGATACACGGATTCCTCCAAACCCTGCCACTGCGCTACTAGCCACCACCACCGTTCGCTACTAACCACCGTCGCTGTTCTCGCGTGCCCCCGCCGCCCCGACGGACGGCGGGGCGCACGCCCCTTCCTTCCGCTTTCCCGTGTTGGGGGTTTCACCGTGTCCGATAATCTTCCGGTACCCGCCGAACCATCGGGCTGGGTGCCCGACATTCCCGCTGTCCTCGCGGAAATCCGTCCGTCGCTGCCCGCACGGTCGCAGAGTTCCTATGAGTGGGCGCTCGACTCGGCGCCCGACGGGCGGCCGGTACCCGTCGACCCCCCGCCCGTGTCCGGGACGGCGGTGGAGATCACCCGCCGGCCGATCATCCCGCCGCAGTTCGCCCGAGCCCAGCTCCGCGCGACCGTGCGGCACGCGGCGGGCCGGTGGGCGCATGTGGCCGCCTACCACGCCGTGCGCGCTCCCTGGTATGTCGTGCTCGTCGCGCGGGCCGCCGTGGTCGGTGCCGGCCGGTTGGTCGTGCGGCTGGTGCGGTGGTGGTCGGTAGCGGAGTCCGCGCCGCTACTCCGGACGGCCGTGGAGTCCCGCGACGCGGCTATCTGGCTGAAGCTGGACCGGGAGGCCCGGTCCCACCGACGCACCCGTACCGTCCTCGTCCTGGCTGCCGCCGGCGGCACGCTGACCGGCCTGGCCGCGCTCGGCGGCACCCTGGCCCGCGCACCCTGGCCGCTGACCACCCTGGCCACGCTCGCCGCGCTGGCCGTGCTCGCGCGGGCCGGACGGCCGACCGGTGGGCCGCTCATCCCGCCCGCGATCGTGACCCCGCGTTTCCGCAAACTGTCCGCCGACATTGTGTTGCGCGCCTACTACGCCGCGCGGCTCGGCGCACCCGACAAGCCAGGCCAAGAAATCACCTTCGGTTCGACGATGGCCCGCGATGGTGACGGTTCCCGCGTCGACGTGGATTTGCCCTACGGCAAAGGTTTCTCCGACGCCGTGAAAGCGCACGGCGCGATAGCATCCGGCCTGGACGTCGCCATATCCCAGGTCTTCCTAACACGCGACAAGTCCTCGAACCGCCGGCACACCCTATGGGTAGCCGACCGCGACCCGCTCGCGATTCCCGCCGGCCGAACACCACTCCTACGCGGACAGCCCACCGACATTTGGACCCCAGCCCCGTTCGGCCTGGACGAACGCGCCCGGCCCGTCACCATAGACCTGCTTTGGCAGTCGATCCTCGTCGGCGCCCAACCAAGGCAGGGAAAAACGTTCGCGCTCCGCGCGCTCGCCCTGTTCGCCGCACTGGATCCGTATGTGCGGATCACCGTGGCCGACGGTGGCGGGAAACCCGACTGGCGCGCGTTCGCGAGCATCGCGGACCGCGCCGTGTTCGGCCTGGCCCCTACCCGGGACGGCGACCCTGTAGATATCCTCATCGACACGTTGCGCGAAATCCGCTCCGATGTGCAGGCCCGCTACCTGGCACTTTCCGACCTTCCCCCGGACATCGTGCCCGAATCAAAACTCACCCGCGACATCGCCCGAAACCCCCGTTACAACATGCCCGTACGGTTCCTTCTACTGGACGAGTTCCAAGAGTTCTTTTCCACCGGAAACCCGGCCGCGGACACCGAAATAGCCACACTTCTCGTGTATCTTATCCGGGTTGTCTCGGCGGCCGGTGTCATCATCGGAAGCGCGACACAACGGCCGTCGGGAATCGGCTCAGGGGACGTCGCGAAGAAATTCACGGACTACAGAGACAATCACCTGGTTCGTTTCGCCCTGCGCGCCGGATCGTGGCAAGTCTCTGACCTTATCCTCGGCGCTGGTGCTTTCAGTGAAGGACTCGACTCGTCGACCCTCACGGGCGAACACAAAGGTGTCGGAATTCTGCGTGGCGCGTCCGACGCCAACCCGACCGTCCGCACCTACCTTGCCGACACGGAAGACACCGCGCACATTCTCACGATCGCCCGGCGCCTACGCGAGCAAGCAGGAACGCTCTCCGGTCAGGCCGCTGGACACATCGCGCACCGCGACGAGCGCGACGTGGTAGCCGACGCCCTGTCGGTGTTCGCCGATGCCCCCGGCCTGCACTGGACCGAACTCGCCGCGCGGCTGGCGACCGCCTACCCCGAGACCTACCGCGACCTGACCGCCGACGCGATCAGCGCCCAACTCCGCGCCGTCGGCATCCCGTCCGTGGGCGTGCGCCGAGACGGCCAAGTCCTCAAGGGTGCCCGCGCGGACGCGGTCCGCGAAGCCCACCGACGCCGGGCCGCCGACGGTAACGGCACGCCAGGCCAGTAACGCCCCCGTTACGCCCCCGGTTACCCGGCGCACCCCTGCTGACCTGCACCAAAACCCGCGCGTAACGGGTAACGC
>Ga0068863_100005379_pt1 | contig 12626 bp, 23 predicted proteins | sample KBSSwiS62_FD_66596 | JGI IMG/M metagenome (GOLD analysis project Ga0068863, IMG submission 66596) | Switchgrass rhizosphere microbial communities from Kellogg Biological Station, Michigan, USA - KBS Switchgrass S6-2 | ecosystem: Host-associated > Plants > Roots > Rhizosphere > Soil ...
GGCTGCTACGATGGCGGCGTGTCTTAGATCAACGAACCCGAGCACAACGCCTGGACCAAGAGCCTCCCGCAGGTCGGCCAATCCAATTGTGGTTTCAGCACCCATAATTGCGCGTTCTCCCTCGCAATGGTTTGATGGTGGGTTCATGATTAATGAGGTCTAGTTAGTTAGTTAGTTGTGAACACGTATTGACGCTGGTAGGCTGTTGCAACTGGTCCAGAATTTGTGTGCGGGCGAACTTGAATGAAGAAGGAAAATGCCCCTTGCCGATCCAGTGTGGATCGACCATTTTCATGTATTGCCAGCATTTCATGCCGTTCCCGGATGGTCGATCCGCACCACCGAAATCTAATGATAGCCTACAATAAACCGAGCCCAGTTCAAGCCCATTTTGCGCCATGATTCACGCTGCCGCAGTAATTCTGGCTTCTGTCCTTGAAGAGATGAAGTGAACTTGGCGTCCAAACCAAACTATGTGCCGCGATCTGATTGGCCGGAGCTAACAAAAATGGAAACTGACGTGCAGCGAGTTCAAAGCTCGGCCCTTCACATCCGGGGTGCCTGTCGGCGCGAACGTCGGCCTAAAGCGTACGTAGGCTCGAATTAAATGAACTTCCAAATCGAATCATCCGCTTCGTCCGAGGAGCACCGCAATTTCCTTCTAATGGAGGCAGGCTTGCCCGCGAGCACCCATTGGGTGTTGGGCACCTCTCCGGGATGCTGCCTCGCTGCGGAGGAGTTATGTGATGATCACGCCTTCGACTAGCTATCAAATCTGAACTTGTCTCGCGTGAGCTTCGTCGGTCAGGCGTGTCGAAATGGAGTCAACAGATTGCATGAATTCCCGTGTTTCGATTGGAAGAAGGGAGTGCGAGCCCTCGCGGCGGAATTACCCTTTCAGTGCTTTCACGCTCGTCGAATTGTTGGTTGTGATCGCGATCATCGGCGTTCTTGCCAGTTTGCTGCTTTCAGCGTTGTCAGCCGCCAAGGCAGCCGCGCATGCAACAACCTGTAAGAATCAGCTGCGTCAAATGGGCCTCGCGCTCAAGATGTATGTCGATGAGAATAACAACAGTTATCCATTCTACGCCGGTTCTGCCGGGCCATCATACCGTGACGCAACCAATGTCTGGTGGGGCGGATCGGTGTATTGGTCGTCAAAGTTGTTCCCTTACTATCCGATGAATTGGACCAGCGCGGGATACCGCTGTCCTGGTTACAAAGGTCTCACGAGGGGACCCGCAGGCACCAACCTGGGATCGCGGCTCGGGAGCTACGCCTACAACGCAAAGGGGTCAGTGGTTGATTACGCCTCCACCAACGCGCACCTCGGACTTGGATCAGCGATCTCTCGACAAATAGGCGTCTCCGAGAGCCAGGTTAAAGCCCCCGGCGAAATGTTCGCCATCGGAGAATCGAGATATGCAAACGCCAAAGCGAATCCCTTTCCGGGTGGGGCAGGTGGGAAGGACGTGCTCGAATGCGGTATTGGAGGATTCGGTTCGGCATTCGACCCCCGCCGCCACGGTAAGAAATACAACCAGCTCTTTTGCGATGGTCATGTCTCAGCCATGAATCCAATAGTTCTGTTCAACCCAACGAACACCGCATCAATGTGGAATTGCGATCATGAGCCGCACCCCGAGACTTGGCGCGAATAGGGCTGCTGGTAAGTTTAAGTCGTGTCAGCGTGCAACTCCAATCCGCTTTGGTCGGTAAGGCAGTCAAGCAATGAACCGAGTTGCTCTGTCAAGCTGCTGCGGCTGCGCTTCGCCACAGCCACAGTCCGACTTATCCTCGGAACACGATGGCCGGTTCGAGGCTGCGGATCTTCCGGATGCCGAGCGACGCCGCCAACCAGCAGATGAACAGGATCGCGGCGAGTGTGATCAACGGCAGTGGCCAGGGCAGGAAAAACGGCGGCATGCCCTTCTTGAGAAGCACCATTCCGAACAACATAGCCAACCCGACGCCGCAGCCATAACCGATCAATCCGACTGTAAGCGTCTGGAGCATGACCATTCGAGATAGCACGCGGTCGGACGCACCCATCGCCTTGAGTGCGCCGAGATTCCGGAGGTTTTCCAGGACAAACGAGTAAAAATCCCTCCACAGAAAACCTCCTTCTCCGGGAAGTCCAACCCCGGCTCCGAAATGCAATCCACACGGTTCCTGCCGTCGGTTCCGACGATCCGGAGGAACTGCTTCAAGACGGGCTGGTGATCGCGTTGCTTCTCTTGAACGGCGCACGGCGTTCCAGGAAAAACGTAACGGCTGCCAACGTGGCGTATTACACGGCCAAGAGCCTTGGCTCCGGCCGTCGAAGCATCGGTTATCCGCCAGCCTACCGGGTTTTCCCTCTGAACCGGCATAGGTGCAAACGGATCCTTCTTCGGAAGTCGGGACTAGCCTGGAAGGCCCGATAAGAACCGAAGGTCGCCTTGTCCCGACGTTACCCATGGGTACACTGCAGAAACGCTTCAAGGCATCTCCACGCGATAGCGGTAGTATTCAGCCAGCATCCGTTCCTTCTCGCTGTGGTCCCCATATAGCCGGTCTTGAAGCTGACCACATCGCCGGTTTAGCGGTTCTGGAAGAAGCGGAGATTTGACATCCCTGAATAGGCGGCCCCTCTGAGTGGCAGCTTTGCACCGGCTGCGATGAACTTTTCATTTTGCTTCACACGAGATGGCAGTTTTGTTTTGATTCCTCGCAGACTAAAGGAATGAAAAGAGCCAATTCTCCAGTTTGCCGGGGGTCCATCAGCGCAATCCTCACGGTGCTGGCATTCATCCAATTGCTCGGTGGGGAACAGAAGGAATCCACCACTTCCTTGCAGGAAGCCCGTCGTGGGTTTGCCACGCAACTGGTCCGCAAACAGAAGGCTGACGAGCCGGTTCCCGATCCACCACCGCGGTTCTTCCGGGTGGTGAAGTATGATTCTCCGGCGGGCAAACTGGCGGCCTACGTCAGCCCGTCGCCGCAGGACGGGAAGAAGCACCCGGCCGTTATCTGGCTATTCGGCGGCTTCAGCAACGGCATCGGAGAGACCGCCTGGGAGAAGGGGCCGCCCGAGAATGACCAGTCAGCAAGCGCATTCCGGGAGGCCGGGAGCATCATGATGTATCCGTCGCTGCGGGGCGGTAACAACAACCCCGGCTTCATCGAAGGGTTTTACGGCGAGGTGGATGATGTCCTCGGTGCCGCCGAATATCTGGCAAAGCTGGATTACGTCGATCCGAAGCGGATCTATCTGGGCGGTCACAGCACCGGTGGCACCCTGGCGCTTTTGGTTGCGGAGTCCACGGACCGGTTCCGCTCAATCTTCTCGTTCCGTCCGGTCGAGGACGCGAGCGGTTACGGCTCAAAATATCTCCCCTTCGACATCTCCAGTCGGAAAGAAGTGGACCTCCGAGCGCCGATAAAGTGGCTGCAGGCGATTCGCAATCCGACCTTCGTATTCGAAGGAACCGAGCGTCGAAGCAACATCGACTCTGTCACGGCGTTGTCGCGTGCATCCAGAAATCCCCTGGTCCACTTTCAACCGGTCAAAGGTGCAGATCATTTCAGCATCCTCGCGCCGGTTTCGCGGCTAGTCGCCTCGAAAATCCTGCGAGACGATGGCGTCGCTTCGAACATCAAGTTCACAGAGAATGAATTGACCGGCGCCCTCCATAAATGAATCTTGGGGACGAGCGGACACACTTACAACCGGAGCGCGATGGCCGGGGAAGGTGCGGCGCGTTGGTCGGAATCACGTTCCCCCTTTGTCGAAAAGCTTGATGGCCACTCTGCCAGCCGGATCAATACCGACTTGGACATCTGCGATGTCTGACAGCCTCGTGTAAATCCACATGGGGCCGTCCGGCCACCATCCATTGGATCGCCTCACGGCGATCCATCCGCATCGGCTCGTTGTCGTTCATTTCAAATATTTCCCTTTCGCATTTGTTCGAGCAGGTAATCGGAGGTGCGCCACGCGAGGGCCATGATGGTTAGGGTGGGATTCTTGTCCGCATTGGAAACGAACGGGCCGCCATCGGCAACGAAGAGATTTTTCACATCCCACGCCTGGCAATATTCGTTGAGCACGGAGGTTTCCCTTTTGGAACCGATAACGTGGTGCCGACTTCGTGAATGATGGTTCCGGCAGGAGCAATGGCTTTGGCGCCGTCCAACTGCGGCCCGTCAATGACTTTGCCGCCCATCGCTTCGATGATTTCCGCGAACGTCTTCTGCATGTGCGCGGCCTGGCGGGTTTCGTGCTCCGACCATTTCCAAAAGAAACGCAGGACCGGGATGCCCCATTTGTCTTTTTTGGCGGGATCAATTTCACAGTAACAATGCTCGTTCGGGATCATCTCACCGCGGCCGTTGAAACCGAGGAAGGAACCGTAGTAACGCCGCGCATCCTCCTTGAACTTCTTTCCATAACTCCCGCCCGTAAACCGTTCCAATCCGTTGAACGTGTCCATGCCGGGCATTTCGCGTCCGCCGCCGAATTCAATGTGATAGCCGCGGGGAAAATCGAGCTTGCCGCTTTTCTGTTCCTGGTAAAGCCACCACGGCATGTACCGGTGCAGACCATCCGCGCCGTCCTGATTATGGGGCGGCATGTTTTCCATCGCGGGAATTTGTCCGGTCAGGCTGCTGCCGACGGTGTCCATGAGATAACGGCCAAGCTTTCCGCTGCTGTTCGCCAGTCCATTGGGAAAAAGTGCACTCTTGGAATTCAACAGGATCCGGGCCGATTCACAACCGCTGGCCGCGAGCACCACGACTCGACCGCGCAACGTCATTTCCTTGCCGCTCTTCTTGTCAATGAAACTCACGCCGGTCGCCTTGCCGGTTTTGTCAGGTGGTGCAAGTGGGATGGCGGGTGGCCTCGTGCGAAGGCTACTTCGGTATTTCAGGCTGAGGTTTGATCCGTTTGATAGCTGAACTTGCTCCTGCGAAACAGTCAAGCGCGCCGCCGAAGGAACTTTGCTGCAGATGGCAAGTCGAACCCGCCCGCCTCCTTGCCCTCGACGACGTCTTCGCCCTCGTGCAAGACACCTTGAGGCACCATCCAACAGCGCTTCAGGCTGGGCGAGCCGGCGGCCTGTTTTAACGGCTCTCAGGCTCTTGACATTCTCCCAAAGAGTGGTATGTTCGCTGTAGCCCTCTTCCCTGGGCGGCTCCCAAGGTGTCCCTCTCTAGTCCGGCTGAATTCAAAGTCTAAACCATGAACTGCTGCATAGCTGCAGCCGATAGATCTATGAATATATTACTGCAAAACAAAAAGACATTGAGCTACGTAACGGACCTTTCCACATGGACGATGCAACACGAAAAAGCGCACCTGTTTGAAACAGGGATCGAGGCCCTCTTTTTCTGCTTCAACCGCCATCTTAAGAACATGCAGATTCTGGGCGAATTTGTTAACCCGCGAATCAATTTCACGATTCCGGTGACGGACCTCAGGGGCGGCTAATTTCTGGGTCTCTTCATGTTGAGAATTCCCAATTTGTGAACTCTAACAACAACCCGCGCGAGCACAGGCAACCCACACATTGGAGTCTATGTCACGCTTTCTAAAATCTTTCGACAAGTTGTCTTTGGAGTTGGTCGCCATCGACACTATCGCCGACAGAAACGTTTTACTTCAATTCCCGGCCTCCCGCCCGCAAGCGACATCCCCCGGCGCGGCGAATTCTCTTTTGCAGCCCACAGGGCGCCCCCGCGCTCCTTTTGCGAACACTGATGGGTGGCACCATGGAGGCATCAACGAATGACCGACAGATGGCCTCGGCCGGATTGTTGGCCGAAGAAAAGAACAGCCGGATAATGCCGAGCAGCAGAGATGAAAAAAGGTGATTCCTTGGATTTTCAAAGAATCACCCGCATTCACTCAGCACAATTCAGAACGCGGCACAATAACCTAACTCCCGCAAGCTGCACCGGTTCGGATTTCCCATGATGACGTGATCAAGCACGTCAATCTTCATCAATTGACCGGCGCGAATCAGATCGCGCGTCACCTTGATGTGTGTTAGCCCGACTGGATGCATACTCTGATCCAAATGAGAGGAGGTATTATCTGACACGGGAAAGTGTTGAACGGGCGATTGCAGAGGAAACGGCAAAAGTCGTGAAGAACAACCCGTCTTCTGAACCCGTCGGAAACATTCCGAAGAATGCAGGACACCCCTCGGAAAAGTCGTTGGAAAGCGCAGAAGACGAGTCGGATCGTGTTCATGAACTGGAACAGGAAGTGATGGACCTGAAGATTACGAACCGAGGGAAGGATTACTTTATCGACCAGTTGAAAGGGGAACGTGAGTCGTTCGCACAAGAGCGTAAGGAATACGTAGGAAAACTGATCGAGGCTCATCGGAAGGTTGGCGAGCTGGAAACGAAGCTGTTACAACTCGCGCCTCCCGTTGATGGCAGGACCGCGGCAGAGGGAAATGTAGGTGCGCGAGACACTGTCTCCCCCACAGGCCCGTGAGAAGAAAGAGGTGTGCAAACCTGCAGCGCTGCTTTACTGAAGGGTTGTATACCGCTCTTCATTTTTTATCCTCATCCTGTAGTGCTTGCAGTGTATTTCCTCGTCGCCAATGAATCAGACCTTCTTCCCGAACACTGGCCCGCAGACCAAATACACCGAGAAATGATTTACACTGACCTGCGGGGGTCGGCAATCACTGCGTTTTCGGTGCGCTGCTGGCTGTCTCGACCGGACTGATTCTTGTTGCACGGAAGACCAAGTGGAAACCCACACCCATCAGACCAGTTCGGGCGGTTTTGGTAATTATCGCGGCAGATTTGGTGGCAGGACTTGTGTGCAGCTATTACGGCAGAGACATTCACATACTTTATTGGTGGTTGTTGGGACTGCCGATGGCGGCGCTTGGAATTCCGTTGATTGTTATCACCACGTCGGTTTGCGCCAGGCTATTCAACGCCGCGCTGTTTTCGATTCTGAACCGATGCCGGAGCAAGAGATGACAACGATATGGTCCAACCATGCGCAGCAAACCCGGCCATCGCGCTCCTGTTGCAATCGGGGGGCCTCCTGGCCGCCGTAGCTGAGTTGAGTTGCTAGACAAATGCTGTCCAGGCGACTGAAAAATAAAGGCAACCAACCTTGAGATTGGAATATGCGGACTGGCGGGACTATATTGAGGCAGGCCGAGCCCCTCGACTGCGCATGACCTTAACGAACCTCATCGTCGTTTATCTCTGCATCGGCTGCGTGAAGGGCATCGTCGAGTTCTTTATCGCTCAGAGAGCGTTCAGAGGCCACCCGCACGCTGACGCCATTTCGTGGCCGGACATGCTGCTCACTTGCGTTCTCAAGAATGCGGTGGCTTGGCCTGTGTTTCTTTTCTGGTTGGCGGCATTAGGACTCCTCAAACTCGTTTTCCTTTTTTGGAGACCAGGAGGACGCAGATGAGAGAGTTCAGGTTCACGGGGTCAAAAACACGCTCGACTGAATGACGAGGAGCGCGGCCAGCCGTACGTTCCATGGCGACCGCCAAGGGCGCGCTCCTCGTCATCTGTAGGCTTTGCGTTCGATTTCAATATGACAGACCACAAACTCAAGGCGGGCGATCAAGTCAGAGTCACCCAGATTCCTCCAGCCGTGATTCGGGACCGTGACCGCCTCCCGGAAACGTTCGATTTGTTTGAAAAGGCCGTCGGACACGTGTACGAGATTCGCGACATTGATCAGCACGGCCACGCCGAGCTTTGGTTGCGAGATGACGGTTCGGAGGACCGGAGTGGTGGGGCTCATTCCATCTACGTGGAGCCTGAGTTCGTCCAGATTGCATGAGAGAAGATCGAACAAGCGGATGTACCGAACCCGGCGATAGTGCTGCCGTTTCATTCGGTGGCCAGTGGCGGGTCCGTGATCCTGGTCGTTCGGCGATGAAGGCATGACAAGTCAGGAAAAGCGCAAGCTCATGGGCCAATCCGCCACAGTGTCAGGCTGGCTATGCCTCGGACTCGCTGTAGTTATGGGGCTCGGTCTATTCCTGATTCCCCTGACTCGATCCAAGGGAGGCGGTCCGGAGGCAGCGTATGAGGTGTCTTTGTTGTTCACGATTCCCGTGCTGATTTTCCTTTCAGCGCCGTTGATGTTGCTCGCCCGGATCACCCGGCGCGCCCGTTTCAGTCTTGCCTATTGGAGTGTTGTCGGCCTGGCACTGTTTCCTTGGCTGATGTCTCTGATGGATTTTGTGGCGCGAGGCGAAGGCCAAGGCTTTCAACAGGCTTTAAGGGCTTTGGGGTTCAAATGATCCCAGCTCTTGACCGTCAATTGCAAGCAGTGACACAAGCCAGAGCGGCGGAGGATTGGATGCCGCCTGACCATGCGCCCAGCGAACCCGGCCATCGCGGTTGCAAGGGTCTCGTGGGGACGTTAGGCCGCTTCACACGCCATGCGTCACCCCTGGCTTGAGATTCCAATTGCCGACTACGAGGCGCACATGGCGTTGCCATCGATTGGCCAAGCGCAGCTTCTCGGCACCGCACTACAGCGAACCATTGCTCAGTTTCAGCCTTGCTCGCTGGCAGTTCTCGGTGTCGCTGGCGGCAACGGCTTGGAGTTCGCTCAGCGCGCCGGAGTGCGTCGTCTGGTCGCCCTCGACTTCAATCCTGATTATCTTGCGCTTTGCTCTCGGCGTTACGCAACATCCTTTGCCGAGTTCGAGCCAGTTCTGCACGACTTATCGCAGGGGCCACCTGTCATTACTCCCGTCGAGTGCATCTTTGCGGGGCTTGTGCTGGAGTATCTTTGTGTCGCGTCATTCTGCGGGTATTTAGCTTCCCTTCTGACTATCGGCGGTAGTTTCGCGGCGCTGCTCCAGTTGCCATCCCCGACACTCCCAAAGGTCAGCCCGTCACCATTTGCCAGTCTCTCCCGTCTTGAGTCCGCATTCTCCTTCGTTCATCCTGCGTCCCTGCATGAGTCCCTTGTGGCCCACGGCTTTTCGCGCATCGGCACTGACCGATACGACCTGAATTCCGGCAAGTCCTTTTGCTATGCCTCCTACCAACTCACGAACGCGGCCTAACCCGGCCCAATGCATGAGTCAGTGGCGCGGGGTCGGTGAGCGGGGCGTTCGGCGGCAACATCGCGACAAATGAAAACCATCTATTTACTGTTTACTGCGGCGACATTGACGTTGACGCCGGGTTGCATGACCGAGCGTGCCCCCGCCGAGGCTGAGGCACGGAGGTATCACACGCTAAGCGTCACACCTGAAATCAAGAAGGCATTTCAGGGCGGCGACGCGATCAAGATTGGCTCGGTCACAGGCACCGCACCGAAATTTCAGACCGGCGGTACTTATCGCGTCGTAGGCACCTGCCGCCAACACACCCTGAAGAACGCGAGCCTCTACTTCGGCAATACTGCCGAACCCGGTTCTGCGGCCATCGCCGCCAGCGCAGGCTCGTCCCTCTCCAAACCGCTTCCGAAGGGTACCACTGAGTTCGACATCACCTTTACGCTGCTGCGGCCCGGGCTCCTTCACGTCACCATTTACGACTTGGACAACCACGACAAGAACGACAACGCTTATGCGGGCATCTATCTCGGCGACGTCGTTTTTCGCCGCTAAGTAACCAATTTAACCAATTCTGAACCGAGCGAATGTCGCCTCTAATGCGCTTGCAGCGAACGGTTCCTTGCCCCATCCAAGGGCATTACGTCGGGAATCTCACGGCTTGTAAATGTGACGACCACGAGTGTGTGAGGTTTTCCGACGCACGGGCTGACTTCCTTTATGAGGGTAGATTTCACGAGCATTGGGGGGTGTTTCAGAAGAGCGGATGGAATGCCTACGTCTTGAGGGAAAGTGGCGGTGAGTCGTTTCCTGTTTCGATTCACACGGGATGGCTTTTCTTGAAGATAAAATATGCAGATAAATCTCGACGCATCTTTAAAGAAGATTGGCTGGTTCGAGATTTCCATTTTCTCAGATGGATGCCCTGAAATCGGCAGTGGCCCTGTTGGATATTCGTGGCGGTTATGGACGTAAACCAGATCAATGCCTATCTCGAACGAGCACGTGAGATCATTGGAGATCGATCGCGTGCAGAGATCGACTACGACGATGCCGTGGTTGCAAATCTCACCGCCGGGATGGATATCAAAAGATCCATCGCGGCGGCGAACCAGAAATACCCGACGGAAGCGCTGAGACCCGGTCCAGAGGACTGGGCCGATCTAGCCGATCGTTATCAGTACATCAAAGAGCATAAGGCCATTCTGAAAAGACTGGGTGTAAGTGAATGATGAGCGAACAAATCGCTGCAGCGAAGCGGAGCCAGCCGTTTCGCTCAGAGACAAATCCAACGTCATCGGCGGCTGGCATCGCTGATCTTTACGTTCGACGACTTGATGAGCGTTTTATGACGCAACTTCGGCTAGGCGACGCGACGGATCTTGATTTCCTGAAGACAATGCTATTTGAAGCGTTCTTCTGGGATCCTGAGACGAAGCGTCCATCTTTCGCCAGCTTCTGCGGCGACGCTGAGTTTACGAAACTCCTCGCCGGCTGGGGACGGACGGGAGATCGTGCTGTCATCGCACAACAGCATGAAGTTCGGCTCGGCAGCGCGTGGTTTCGCCTTTGGACACCAGAAAGTCATTCCTACGGATTTGTGGATGCCAGGACACCGGAAATGGCCATCGCGGTAAGGCCAGATTCTCGGTCCATGGGAGTTGGGGATCAGCTGCTCAACGGCCTTGTTCAGCAGGCCCGAGCTGACGGCTATCCCAGCCTCAGTTTGAGCGTCAGTCCCAAGAACTCGGCACTTCGACTTTACGAATCGGCAGGCTTCCGCAAAGTTGGTGAGTCCGGCACCTCCTGGACGCTTTTGCTTTCACTTTCTGAGCAGCAGTTAGAGTGCACATCCGGCTGTCATTGACCACGTCGTCGAACACGGCGCTGCACCGAACCGCCGCCAAGCACTGCAGTTTCGTTGCGCGGGTACGCGCCTCACACGGCCGGGTCTCGGGTCAGAACGGGGCTGCCAAGCGGCTGGGCCTGCCGCATTCGACTCTGGAATTTCGCATCAAGAAGCTGGGTATTGACAAATTCCAGTTCCGACGGAAGGAAGCCGTCTGACCTGCCACCCCGGTCTTCTCTCGATCGCATCCGTGCCGCCAAGCTGTGGCGCCTGTTGTCTCTTCTATTCGCTGCACAGTGATGTCACTTCGATGGCTCGTCCGGAATCGTGATGGCTTTTGCCTTGAACACCTGCTCGGCCTCGCGGCGGTGAGCTTTGGCCAGATACCAGCGCGCATAGCTCTCTCCCAGATCGCGCGGTTCGTCCCTCAGAGAAGCCGGCCCAAGATTCTTCATCCCCTCCGCAAACGCCTGGCGCGCTTCGTCAGAAAGGCCCAGTTGGCCGAGGGCAATGGCTCTCCTGAAACCAACGATCGCTCCGAGACGGTCCGCCTTCCTTAATCGTGCGACGATTGGCGTCGTGGGGAGCGGCGGCTCGGATACGCTGGGCGAAGGTGCCGCGGCTTCGGCCAGATGTCCTTTTCTAAGCATGAGCCAGGCGCGCGCGCCGGCCACTGATTCTCTCGAACAGAAATCAGGCGCGCGCTCCACGCGCTGGGCCAGGTCTCCTACGACTTGCAGGATCAATTCATCCTGAGGTACTGCGAGGAACATCTCGGACAGACTTAACGCATTGATGCCTTCCGCTCCCGCGGTGAATCGCAGCAGACCAATTCCACACACGTGGCGATAGCTCATGCGATCGCCGGAGCCAATCGCGACTGCAGCTGCCTCCACACAATCCCGTGCCACCGCTTTCGATCGCCCAAAAGCAGGCCGTCGCAATTCGGCATTAGAAACTGCCAACTGCTCCGACTCGACTCCACCTGGTTCGCGAAAGCGGCAAAGCGCAACGAAAGTAATTGTTTGGTGGGTCTTTAGTCCCGTCCAGTTTCGGGAACTGACGCCTCGTCCAGCCTTCTAACTCCCGTGAACATTAGAACCGTCTTTTGCGTGATTCAGGCCCTGTTCCTGACCCACTTCAAGGCCTCGACCCTCGCGCAGGAAGTAACCATTCCCGATCCCGGCTTGAACGCGGCCATCCGCGAGGCGCTGCAAAAACCCAGCGGTCCATTGACGGAGCAGGACATTTTCAGCCTGACGAACTTGAACGCACGCAATCGGAACGTGAGCAGCATTGCTGGGTTGGAATCGGCTCGTAATTTGGTCTCGCTCAATCTCGAGATCAATCATCTCAGCAGCGTTTCCCCGCTGAGCGCGTTGACGAACCTGAGCACGCTGGACCTCAGCATTAACCCGCTCATCGATTTTTCCCCGCCCAGTGTCCTTACGAATCTCGCCTCGCTCACCATCGAAGGCTGTGGACTTACCAACCTGACCTTGCCTGCGACGCTGATCGGCTTGACGAACCTTGACGTCGAGGGCAATGACCTCCGCAGTTTCAACCTCCCTTCGAACCTGACCAGCCTGATTGCTCTCAACCTTGGCTTCAATTCATTCACGAATTTTTCTCTTCCGGGCGGCTTGACCAATCTGGACTCGTTCTATTTCGCGGGTAATCCACTGACCAACGTCACCTTGCCGCCGGGCCTCGTGGGCATG
>Ga0068863_100005385_pt1 | contig 12618 bp, 7 predicted proteins | sample KBSSwiS62_FD_66596 | JGI IMG/M metagenome (GOLD analysis project Ga0068863, IMG submission 66596) | Switchgrass rhizosphere microbial communities from Kellogg Biological Station, Michigan, USA - KBS Switchgrass S6-2 | ecosystem: Host-associated > Plants > Roots > Rhizosphere > Soil ...
GACATCGATGATCGTTTCCCAATCCAGGAGTCTTCGACCGGGTTTCCGTTCATCATCATTCCGCTCAAGACCCTCGACGCCGTCAACCGAATCAACATTCAACGCGACCGCTACTTCGAATTGATCGAACAGACGGAAGCGAAAGCGCTGCTCGCCTTCGCGCCTGAGACTTATTCGCCGGAAAACGATTTGCACGTCCGTGTGTTTGCTGAGTATTACGGCACGCCTGAAGATCCTGCAACCGGCAGCGCCAACGGATCGCTGGCAGCTTACCTGGTTGAGAATCGATATTTCGGCGGCGACAACATCGACATACGCGTCGAGCAGGGCTACAAACTTGCCCGTCCGTCTTTACTGTTCCTGCGTGCGACTAAAGAAGATGAAAGTATTACGGTGCGTGTCGGTGGAAGAGTGCAGCCGTTCGCCAGTGCAACATACAAACTTCCAAAGGGCGTTCCGGATAACGATAATGGCGATCGACTCGAGTCAAAGCCGGTTGGTTCCGTTGCCCTGAAGCCGTTCGGGACTTCGATCTTCAGCGAAATGACGGCGCTGGCGATACAACTCGGCGCCGTCAACCTCGGCCAGGGGTTTCCTGATTTTCCAGCGCCGCCAGAAATCGTTGAAGCAGCGATGGCTGCGCTCAAGGCCAACGAGAACCAGTACTCGCGTTCGATGGGAAATCCTGTGCTCGTGAATGCGATCGCCGAGCATCAACGTCACTTCTACAATCTCGAATACGATCCAATGTCGGAGGTGACAGTTTTCTGCGGAGGTGCTGAAGGTATTGCTTCGTCGCTGCTGGGCCTGCTGAATCCGGGTGACGAGGTGATACTGTTCGAACCGTTCTACGACAGCTACCCGGCGTGCGTAGCGATGGCGCGCGCAGTGCCACGTTTCGTGTCGCTCCGGCCGCCTGACTTTTCGTTTGATCCGGACGAACTGGCGGCCGCGTTCACCGGCAAAACACGCGTGCTCATACTCAACAGCCCGCACAATCCGACTGGCAAGGTCTTCAGCCGCAGTGAACTTGAAACAATTGCGCAGCTCTGTCAGAAAAACAATGTAGTTGTCCTGGCGGATGAAGTTTATGAACACTTCACTTACGATGACGTTCAACACATACCAATTGCAACGCTTCCCGGAATGCGTGAGCGAACGTTGACGCTCTCGAGCAGTGGCAAGGCTTTTTCGTTGACGGGATGGAGGATCGGTTGGGTCACCGGACCCGCGGAGTTGGCGTGGGCGGCGCAGGCTGCGCACCAGTACATCACGTTCGCTGTTCCAACTCCTTTACAGGTGGCAATCGGCTATGCGCTGAGCACGCACACTGAAGATTATTTTGCGATGTTGAAGAAGGAGTATACCGAACGACGTAATTTTCTGATGCAGGTGTTGTCTGACTGTGGTTTCAAAGTCACAAAGCCACGAGGCGCCTACTACATCGTCGCCGATTTTTCAGCACTGCATGACACAGATGACCGTACCTTCGTGCGCGATATGGTGGAGCGTTGCAAGGTTGCGGCAGTTCCGTTGAGCGGCTTCTGTAATACGGGCTCACCCATAAAAAGCCGGCACCTGCGATTCGCGTTCTGCAAGCGAATGGAGACGCTTCGCGCTGCGTCGTCAAGGTTAACGGAAGCTCGCCTGCTCGGCGCTCTGGCCAGCTCGGCAGTGTAATCGTTTCCTCACCGCTCCTGACCGGCTCATTCACCTCTACGAGTTGACGGCTTTTCTTGTCGTCATCAGTAATTTCTCGGAAATCAGATCCTCACGGACCGTTACCTCAATCTCGCTCTGCTCTTCTCCGCCTTGGTAAACATCTCCAGCGTGATCCAGATCGTCCTTTCCTTCGTCGTCGTCCTCATCGAGAGTTATCCTTCCGCCGCTGCTCGCTCGCCTTCACGATTTCGCTGATGTCCGCCGCTGGACGTATCTCGAAAGTATTTCCATAAGACAGCGCCGGATGCTGCGACATGAGCTGTACTGCGTGGTTCATGTCGCGAGCTTCAAGGACGAGAATGCCGCCGAGTTGTTCCTTGGTTTCCGCGTATGGACCATCCGTCGTTGCCACTTTGCCGTTCTTCCAGGACAGGGTCAGGGCGTTTTCCGCAGGCTGAAGCGCTTCGCCACCAGCCCAGTGCCCGCTGGCGCGAAGATGTTCGTCGTATGCAAGGCATGTGTCGAACATAGAGTTTCGTTCGCTCTCAGTCATGCCGTCGAATTTGTCTTTGTCGTAGTAACCAAAACACAGGTATTTCACTGTTCTTCTCCTCTTCCTTCCGGGTGGGAGCCAGCGGCGTAGCTTCGCGCTGGCTCGTTCATCCCATGGTCAAGACGGCCGGCTATTCCGCTGCTTCCTCCGGGGCCGGGAAGAAAAGAAGCTCGCGCACCTCGCCGGCTACATCGCAGGCGATGGCACCCTTGCGCGCCCACGCGAGTGCCTCGTCCATATTGGCGGCTTCCAGAATCCAAAAACCACCCATGTGCTCCTTGGTCTCGGTGTATGGCCCGTCGGTGACGAGCACCTTGCCGTCGGACTGCTTCCGCACCGTCTTGGCGTTGGCGGCCGGGGAAATGCCGCAGGCGAATTTCCTTATGCCGGCGGCAATCATTTCGCGGTTGAGCGCGTGGATCTCTTCCATCATTGCTTCGGTTACAGTGGATGGGTCGAAGTCGTCGGGCAGGTAGTTGGCAACCAGATACTGTGGCATTACTTTTTCTCCTTGTTTTCTGTGATTGTGTCCGATGACTCGTTTCTCGTTCACCCGGGAACCGTAGCTCATCGTTCTTTTGACCTATAGTCGTTGGCGAGATGGAAAATCGACAGCCACTTCAATTTTTATTTCAGTTGCCGAATCCGCTCCTGCAGGAATTGCCGTTCCGGTTCCTGTTGGGTCAGCGACAGAGCTTTCTCATAAGATGACCGAGCCTCGGCTGTCCTCCCGAGCCTGCGATACATATCGGCACGGGCGGAATGCGCCAGGTAGTAATTTGCCAGCTCGCCCTGATCCAACACAGCGTCGATCTGCGTCAGACCGGCCTCCGGACCATCGCGCATGGCAATGGCCACGGCACGATTGAGCTGTACAACCGGCGAAGGCTGAATTCTTAGCAATTGGTTGTAAAGCGCAACAATCTGCCGCCAGTCCGTCGCGGCGGCTGATTCCGCCTCCGCATGAACGGCTGCAATTGCAGCCTGCAGTGTGTAAGCGCCGAAGCGGCGGGAGCTCAGCGCTTTCTCCACTAATGCCACTCCCTCCGCGATCTGTTCGCGGTTCCAAAGCGCGCGATCCTGGTTCTCCAGCAAAATCAGCTCTCCGGACGGCGAGGTCCTCGCCGCACGACGGGATTCCTGCAGCAACATCAGGGCGAGGAGCCCCATGATTTCCGGATCACCGCCTTCCGACTCTGGCTGAAGTTCAATCAGCAACCGTCCCAGTCGAATTGCCTCGCCGGTCAGCTCGGCTCGCGTTACCTCCGTTCCCGCTGCAGCCGAGTAACCCTCGTTAAAAACCAGATAGACGACCTGAAGCACCGCGTCCAGTCGCTCCGGCAACTCCTCCGGGCCTGGCACCTCGTAGGGGATCTGTGTCTCCCGGATCTTTGCCTTCGCGCGCACGATGCGTTGGGCGAGTGTTGCCGGCGTAACCAGAAACGCGCGGGCAATCTCCTCGGTTGTCAGGCCGCAGATTTCGCGCAGGGTCAGCGCAACCTGTCCTTCCGGAGGCAAAGCAGGGTGGCAGCAAGTGAAGATCAGACGGAGGCGATCGTCCTCGATCTCCTCCTCCTCAAGGGGCGCGTCGTTCGTGCGCGATTCCATGTGAGCAATCAGATCTCTCTGTGCTCCGTCGAAGCGCGCGCGCCGGCGCATATTGTCTATGGCCTTGAAGCGCGCCGTTGAAATAAGCCATGGTCGCGGTTTGTCGGGAATACCTGTCTGAGGCCAGGACTCCAAAGCGGCGGCGAATGCCTCATGCATCGCCTCTTCAGCGAGATCCAGATCTCCGAGAAGGCGCACGAGCGTCGCCAGAACCCGGCCCGACTCCAAGCGGTAAAGGGTCTCAATGGCTCTACTAAGTTGTTCGGGTACAGGCGGCGGCATCTACGCCAACCTAGCAAACGGACGGCTCGACAACAACTGCGGCGCCGTTGAGCATAGCCGCGTGATCAGCAAACACAAACCACGATCGCCCACAGCTCCCACTGTGGCGATTCATCGTGTCAAGGCGGTGAGATTGGCTGGTCTCACCGCCCTGGGTGTTCAATGTCTCAGTTTTTCGCAACAGCCCAGACTGTATTCCAGCCTAAATAAACTCCCGCCGAAATATTTTTCTCAAATTCTCATTATAGAGAGTGAAGTTGAATTAAGCCGTCTGTTCCCTGGTTTTTAGGCGACCTGATTCTGAAGATCTATCCAACTACTTAATAGTAGTCGACGCGAGATGGTTCGCTAGTGTTACGCGGATCCTCTCAAATCTTGAACCTTATCGGTAAGGCACGACCCAGGAATACTCGATTGAAGTTTCATAAGTCGTGGGCCTGGCGGCTTACTCATCGCATTTAACCTCGAATCCTCCAGGAGATAATAATGAACACCACCTCGGCCCCGCTTGTTCAGACGCTTACCCGTTTTTTTTGGACGGTTACTTTTGTCATCACAGCTATCGCCTTGTTGTCGTTTCGCGATGCGACGACTTCCAAAGCGCAGACTGCAACAGTGCCGGCGCAAGATGTTCAGCTATGGAGCCGGCTAAATTCTGGACCCATCATCACAATCTTTGGTGATGGAAGCATTCTCGCCAGCAGTTGTCAGAGTTGTCCCTCGCAGATCATCAGCCCGGGAACAGGAATAACGATCAATCCGAATTATCCGGGTGTGCCGGGTGCCGCACTCGCGCTTCCCTCCATCCGTCTGTCAAATTCAGAGCAGGACCTGGTCATTGGTGGCTGGGAAAACCAGTGGGGATTCAGCAAGGATGGGACACAAAAGTGGGTGAAGCCGGTGGGTTGCTGTAATAGTGCATCGCTACCGTGGGCAATTGATGCAACGACGAACAGAGCCTATATGGTGGGCGGTGTCTTAAACGGACTAGGTCAAATCGATATGTCATCCGGTCTGTACAACAATCCTGGCCCATTTACCTTCCCAACCTTTGCCTGGTCCGCCGAACCAGTCGTCGTTAGCATGACTGCTTCGGACAATTTATACCTGGCCGCACGTACCGGATGGGTAGCGCGTCTCTCTCCATTCAACACAACGCAGTGGCAAACAACCGTCGAACTCAACGCGGCGCTTCAGCCAGGTGCTGTTGCCGCGGATGGCAGCTTGGTCGTTACTTCCGGTGCCCCGCATTTCAATGCCGAGAGCCTTCCTCCACAGCCAGGTCGGTTAGCGCGAATACTGTCGGACGGATCCATCGTGTTCAATAACTTTATCAATGCGGTAACGCCGCCTGTCATCGGCGGAAATGGACTCATTTTTGTCGGTTTACATCCTGCGCCGCTCAATGCAAATGGGACAGGTACCATCGCGGCTTATGACCTCAACGGCAACCAAGTCTGGAGTACTCAAGTTCAAGGTTTGCCAAATGATTTGTTGGTAGGAGACGACGGGGCTGTCTACGCAGGAACGGGAGCATTCAATAACGGAACCCTTTACGTTTTAGATCAGAATACTGGAGCGATCCGGAAAGCGATTACTGGCGTCCCGGGTGTTTGGGAAATGAAGTTGCGAGCCGGAGTTCTCTACGCGGCTGGCTCAGCTATTACGGCCCTCAAAGTTGACGCGGTAAATTACGACTCTCAGTCGCCATGGCCTCTTCGGTTCCACGACAATCAACGGACAAGCAATCGCATGGCTCCGATATTGAATCCTCCGCGCCTCCCCCCGCCGCCAATACCAGTCCCGACTCCAACTCCGGGGCCGCTTTGTGGAGGGCCGCCGAGTTACACCCCTGGACCGCATGTCCCAACACCTGGAACATATCAAACGGGTGTTGCTCTTGGAGATTTCAATGAGGACGGAAATCAGGACATCTTGTTCTCCAATGAAACCACTAACAATGTTTCGCTCAGACTTGGCGACGGGAACGGTAGTTTCTCGGGTTCAACAGATTTTTCGGCCCCTGATCATCCTTGGAGGATTGTTACCGCCGACTTCAATAACGACGGGAATTTGGACTACGCCGTTGCCGGTAATAATAGCGGCCTTTCACAAGTGCGGCTCGGGAACGGCACTGGTGGCTTCAACAGTGGGGCGAACTACCAGATGACATGGGCGGCAGCGTTCATCACCACGGCCGATTTTAACGGTGATGGAAATTCCGATCTGGCCACCTCAAGCGGCGGTTTTCCTCCAGACGGAATTCAAGTCGCTCTTCGTCTCGGAAATGGTTCAGGAGGCTTTGGGCCAATCATCTCTGTGCCTGCGGGAACCGTATTGTCGTCCATCGTCTCGGCGGATCTTAACGGCGACGGTTGGCCGGACCTCGCCATTGCGGACTTTGATGACAACAAGATCGCCATCAGGCTCAACGATGGTAACGGCGGATTCGTGACCTTGGCCGACGTCCCGGTCGGTAATGGAGCTCGCGAAATCGGTATTGGAGACTTCAATGGTGACGGAAAGAAGGACTTGGCTGTCACCAACGAACTCTCCAACACGATTTCGATCCGCACCGGCAACGGTTCGGGCGGCTTTTCAGCTTTTACTGAACTCCCAGCTGGAAATCATCCTTATGCACTGGTCGTTTCGGATCTCGACAATGACGGTGACGACGACATTCTCCAGTCTGACGCTTTTCAGCAATCAATCAGGGTTCATCTCGGTGACGGACTCGGCGGTTTCACTGCCCTTCCGAACCTTGTTGGAGATGTAACTACAAATGTGCTCGCCGTTGGCGACTTCAACAATGACGGAATAAAAGACTTCGCTAGCGCGAATAACCAAGGAGGACCTGACCGGGTAAGGATCTGGATCGGAAGCTGTGACTTGGCGGATTCGGTCGCGCCCTCGACCACCGCCAGCACTTCGGCACTCCCCAACGCCGCCGGCTGGAACAACGGCGACGTTACTGTGAACCTAATCGCCGCGGATGATGCGATTGGATCTGGAGTGTCGGAAATTACTTACTCAGCAACGGGAGCGCAGCCAATTCCCTCAACAACAGTGAGTGGCTCATTGGCCTCACTTACGATTACTGGCCAGGGTGAAACTTCAATTACCTATTTTGCTCGCGACAACGCAGGCAATACCGAAACTGCGCACAGTCTTACCATTAAGTTGGACACGCAATCGCCAAACATTTCCTGTGGCACCGCTGATGGCCTTTGGCATGCAACTGACGTGAGCATAGCTTGCACAGCCAGCGATACTGTCTCGGGCTTATCGAGTGGGTTAGACGCAAGTTTCTCGCTCTCAACCAGCATTATCGCGGGAACGGAAACAGCCAACGCCTCCACCAACAGTCGAACTGTTTGTGATCTTGCCGACAACTGCGCTAATGCCGGAGCCGTAAATGGCAATAGGATCGACAAGAAAGCGCCAACGATCACAGTTACTGCGCCAACCGCTAGTAACTATGTATTGAACCAGGCAGTCACCGTACATTTCAGTTGTGCCGATGCAGGTTCGGGTATTGCCAGCTGCACTGGGTCGTCGCCTGACGGTGGAAATCTCAACACCTCTACCGCGGGTCTGCATACATTCGTCACTAATGCAAACGACAACGTGGGCAACACTGCGGCCCAGGTCTCAGTGGACTACAACGTTGGCTACAACGTTGTAGCACTGTTTGATCAGACGAAGGCGGCAAGGAGCGGCAGCACGATCCCTATTAAGATTCGTCTCGTTGATGCAAACGGAGCGAATGTGTCCTCGCCAGCGATAACCGTGCATGCCATAAGCATCTTGCAAGTCAGCAGTCAGTCGTCATCAGTGCTTCAAGATGCAGGCGACGCAAATCCTGATTTTGATTTTCGTTACGATTCAAGCCTGGGGGGTTATATCTTTAATCTGAAGACAACAGGCTACGGCACGGGTCAGTACCTTTTGAATTTCGTTACGGACGGCAGCCCAACGCTTTACTCGGTAGGATTCCAGATAAGGCTCTAAGTTCAATTTACGTTCTTGTCGGTACCACCCAGTGTTCTTGTTTCTCTGAGGTTGCTGTATCGCGCATTCTGATAATCACTGAGGCACACAGAACACAAAGGTCGCATGAAGAAATCGAAACTAGAGCACTACCAAAGTGAGAGTATTGTGAGGTGCTAAAACAAAAGATTGCACCGCTCGTTCGTAAACTCTTCATCACTCGCTGCCCGTACCTATTTGATTCTGTTGTGGTGCTGAGGGCGGGAGTCGAACCCGCACGTCCTTTCGGAAACGGATTTTAAGTGTCCCAACATCAGTTTTTGTGCGTTTTCCTCTGTAAGGATAAGTGCGGACTGCTTAGCATTCTCACGTCTTCGATAGTCTCTCTGTTCGGCTCGGTGTAGTTGAGTTTGCACGGTTGGCACACAATCGGCACACAAGAAAAGAAAGCACTCCGCTACCAATGGCGGGAGTTCGATCCTTTCTTGCGACAGTTGCAGACCACTCTTTACATACGGCAGTCGGAAAACAAAAAGGGGATGTGCGAAACCTTTATAACCGTACAGGACTAGACACTGTAATAAACTCTCCGACCTGACACACCTTGTCACCGTGATAGACTACGATTGATATGTCCAACCAAGTCATCAATGTACCGTCCACGAGCGTGAGCATCACACCGTTCGCATTCCAGCATTACGCCAAGGACTTCTACGAGGCGTACCAAAAACACAAAGGTGGGCCAAAATTCTCCCCGGCAAGATTCTTTCTGATCACGCGCAGTATTGAGCTAGCCGCAAAGAGCCTGCATCTTGCTGCCGGTCGAACAGCCAAGGATTTAAAAGAGCTCGGCCACGATCTCGAAGCTGCCTGCGAAGGCAGTGTTCTCGCGCAGTTTCGCATCACGCTTACGTCAACTGAGGCAGAGGAATTGAAGAAGGCTAACCAATATTACGAGGGCAAGGGGTTCGAATATTTCCTCTTCAAATTCCCTGGAGTTTCGATGGAACGCTCAGGTCCGCAGCAGGCCCTGTCTGGATGGCGAGGGTTGCCGGACGAAACCGTTTTAGAGTCGCTCCTACTCAAGCTCGTATCTCCAAAGTTGTAAATGAGCTGCCCAATTGTGACGTTTTGCTGATCCGTCCTCAAAATATTCGTCCACTCATCTAGGGCTCGGTCAGGCACGGCCTCGATATTCTTCGCACACTTTTGCTCCGAACGTCTCCAGACCGGCATTCCGAGCGCGGGCGGAATCCAACACTTTGGCGGAGCATACCTAGATGAAATTCATAAGTTCGCTGACCATCACGATCAAGTGATGCCAGTAACCATCACCCTCACTGGCAAAACAGGCAGGGACATGGTGGCGGTGGCCCAGGTGGCATGCATTTACCTACCGCGTAGATGTCTCGGACTTCCGTCGCTGTCAACACCTTACTGAATAGCTCGGTTTGTCCGAGGACAGCTTTCAGGTATCCGCCCAATTGAAACGAGCGCGATCCGAGGCGCAAAGGTGATGAATTGGTTAGATCTCCCGGGAGTGGCGCGGTAGTAGTATCGACCAGGTTGCCGTCAACGTACCACAAGATCTCTTTGGGGTTGCCGGTGCGATTAACTGTCACCGCGAAGTGATGCCAGTACCCATCGGCGAGATTGGCGTTCGAAGTGTAGTTAATAGGTGAGTTTCCTCCATTGGCCAATTGCAGGCCCAGTTTTCCGTTGTTGTCGAGATACAGGTGGTAACCCTGATATTTCGTGCCGACGTGGGTTCGCTTGTCGAGGATTACGCTGGTTTGACCACTGGAAATCGGTGCCGACTTAATCCAGGCATCAGCACTAAAATCCCCTAAGCCAAAATTGAGCGACGCGCTATCCGCAACTTCTACGTAATCGCCGGCACCATCGAAGCTCAGGGCGTTGCCCGGACCGCCCGTTACGGCGCCCGCTGCGCCCGTTACAGGAGTCGGTCCTGTCCAGGTCGGCTGCAACGACGTTGCTGGTCCCAAGGGCCCGGGATGGGGAGTGCCGTTGTTCGCCTGACCGCTAATGTCTACGATGCAGGTCGAGCCTGAGACTTCTTCGAAAAACCACCAGGCGACATTGCCCTGCGGGACTTTCGCACAGTCGTAAAGGGGCGCGTCGTCCATAAGGTTGCGCGGCTGCAAGTCGAAGCCCGACCACATCACATGGGCGACTCCCGATTTCCAATTATTCTGTGCGTCAAATTCCTGGTCCTCATCGCGCGGCATGTGATGATTGGATGACATGTACCAGACAACCACATCAGTATCAACGATGGACTCACCGTCAATGTATGAAGGCAGACCGTTCCCAGTTTCGTAGTAGATTTCGCTTGCCGATGTCAACGCCTGATTTGGAGAATGGTTTTTGGTAACCCAGAAATCATGTTTAGTGAAGAGTTCATCATGCCTCGCCGTACCGGTTCGCATTGGCATCAAGTCGTAGCTGATGTTGTTGCCTCTGGCATTCTTGGTAATGGTATCCGTGATGTTAAGACCTGTAAATTCTTCAGCTTTCCAATCGACGAAGTCCTCATTGTTGAGAGACTGCATCGTATCGGTTGCCAATAGGGAATTTGCAGGCTCAAGATGGCTCATCACACTTACCGAATTGTGGTCATAGTGGCTAAGGTTAATGTCCAGGTACCAGAGGGCATTGTGCATGTGGGCCAGATAGGCCATGTACGCACTAGTAGGAAAGGTATAGCCGGTGCTGCCCATGCGGAACGTAATCGTTCCGTCATCACGAAATCCGTACTGAACGATGTACTCGTAGTTACCAGTATCAATGACCCCCCACAGTAACAACTCCTCGCCGCGATGAAGATAACCGTTCCCCGTCCAGGCCACCCCCCGGTCACGAATCTCCTTAATTAACACGCGACGTGGTGGACTGGTATTACTTGGAGATTGGAAGGAAGGATCCGGCAGGGACGGACCGGAAATCGTTCCGCACGGACCTGTATACGCCAAAACGGCTTCTCGGAGGACATTCCAACCATTCAAGTCACCCGCTCGATGCAAACCATCATGGTACGGCACGAAAATATTAGACAGACCGCTTTGACCTAAAACCATGATGGGCTGGGCGCCCGGCTTTGGCGTGAACCAGGCATTCTCAATCCACAACCCGCGATAGCCAAACTCACCCCAGACGATTTTCCAAGAGGTTTCGGTAGGGCCGAGGGCGGGAAACTCCTGGTAAATCACTCGATTGATTTCAAGGGCTGTGGTCGTAGCGGGAAGACAGGGTGAACCTCCGGCCGCTCTGGCCCGGATTGCGGAGGCCGTCAGAGCCATGAATACGACAATGAAAGCAAACACTGTTCTATTATTGGTGAGGGTTAACATGGCGTTTCTCCTGTGTCGATAATACGTTTGCGAGCAGTCAATTCTACTTGCGGTCACATCGGCCTTCTCTTCGGGGCCGGTCCGATTATTACTCTCTCAGTGGTGAGATCCACGGAGACTCTCGACTCCGGGATTAGGTAAGTGGAACCCGTGCGGAACAACATATAGATAACCCGATGTCGAAAGAGTGGGTCTTTCGGCGATTCGCTTCGAGAAATTATCGGTTCCACCACTAGTCGATCGCGGTAGCGTCCCAGGACGTCTTTCAACTTCGGGTGATTGAATGCCATATCTTTAGCCAGCGCAAACTCCTCACGTGAGATAGGCGGCATAAGGTTTGGGAGTTTATTGACCGCCAGCACTTTCTGCCGGGTGAGATTGATGAAGACCTCCATGGGTAAATCACCTTCATATCGATAGTAGGTGAGAACCACCAGTCGTTCGAACACCCCTTTCACCTCGGCTGCGGTATCACGACTAAAACGCGCCTCGGTCAAATACATTTTCCTTTCGGCGAATAGTTTTTTAGATCTCAGCGCTTGCTCGGCCAACTTGACCGCAAGGTTTCTTTCCTCACTTGTTAGCGGCGCTGAAATCTTTGCGACGTTTAACGCTTCAGTAAAGTCGGGCTTTTGTTGGGCGGCCACGTTGCTAATTAGGCAGACGAATAAAATGAGCCCGATCGCTGGAGAAGCGCCGATCTTTGGAAAAGGTGAGAACGACATAAATTCTACCTCCTGGCTATTCAAATAGGACGGTACTGCCGAACTGTTAGCAGCTAAGGATTACTGCTAGATGGGTTGATGTGTCTGAGGTCTCACTCCACGATGTTTGATAAGTTGCAACAGAGTAGTGATGTTATTCAGTGAGCCATTGTTCAGAGGCGATGGAACCGCTCAGTCAAATCTCTCGGCGATTTGGCGAAGGTGAGAGACGTGCAAAGGTACTCAAGAGCGTCCCAAGACTGCTTACTGCCTACAATGCTGCAGAGTCTAATCCAGTGGTTCAATGAAAGCAATGAATTGTGAGCCTATGGTATCAACGGCCCAGGACGAACCGAGGCCATCTTGCGTTGAATGTGATTGAAGGTTAGTGAAATTAGCTGTGGTGCCGAGGGCGGGAGTCGAACCCGCACGTCCTTACGGACAACGG
>Ga0068863_100005387_pt1 | contig 12615 bp, 10 predicted proteins | sample KBSSwiS62_FD_66596 | JGI IMG/M metagenome (GOLD analysis project Ga0068863, IMG submission 66596) | Switchgrass rhizosphere microbial communities from Kellogg Biological Station, Michigan, USA - KBS Switchgrass S6-2 | ecosystem: Host-associated > Plants > Roots > Rhizosphere > Soil ...
AGGGTCTGCGCGTCGGCGAGAAACTGGGCGCTGTTCATGCTCGTCGCCGCCGCTGGAAGGTTCCATCGCAGCGACAGCTGCTTGGCGGCGCGCCACGCGTCCCAGGTGTTGGTGCCCACGACCGCCACCGCGTTGGTGTTGCCCGCCGCCTCGGCGCCGCGCGCGGTCACGGTCGCGACGCGCGTCGCCACGACGGCGATCGCGCCCGAGGGGGTCGAGGGCAGCGCCGCCAGCGTGCCGCCGAAGGTCGGGCAATGGCGGATGACGGCATAGACCATGTTCGGCACGCGAACGTCGAGGCCGAAGACCGCGCTGCCGTCGACCTTGAACGGGATGTCCGGCCGCGCCAGGGTCTTGCCGATACACCGGAACTGCGAATCGGGGACGAGCGGGGCGCTCGCCGGCGGCGGCAGCAGCGCGGCGGCGGCCGCCACCTGGCCGTAAGTGAGGGTCGCGCCGGTCGGCACGTGGCGGATCACGCCATTGCTGATCGTGTAGTTGCTCGCCGTGGCATCGCCCACGCGGGCCATGGCGGCGCTCAGCAGCAGAGTTCGCGCCGTGGCGCCGGCGTCGCGCAGCTTCCAGTAGTTGCCGCGCGTGACGCTGCTGCCGACGGTGTTGATCGCGCTGCCCACCGGCGCCGGCGACGCGAGGCTGGGAGCCCCCTGGGCGAGAACGACCCGCGCCGGGTCGACCATCAGGTCCTCGCAGAGGATCTGGGCCAGGCCGGAGAAGGAGCCCTGTCCCATTTCGGAGGCGCCGATCACGAGCCGGATGCTGTCGTCGCTGCCGACGACGAGCCACGAGTTGACGGCCGACGAGGAGGCCGCTCGGGCGGCGTTGCCGAACGGCAGGGCCAGGCCGATGGTGAGGCCCGAGGCGGCGCCGAGGAACTGCCGGCGATCGATGGCGAGTGCGTGCGTCATTGTCTTGCCCCCTCAGAGCGTGGAAACAGCCTGCTTGATGCGCTGATAGGTTCCGCAGACGCAGAGGTTGTTCACCTCCGAAGCGATCTCGGAACCATGGTGGCCGGCCTTCATCGCCCCGGCCACGCTCATCAGCATTCCCGATTGGCAGAAGCCGCACTGCGGCACCTGGTTGGCGATCCAGGCCTTCTGCGCCGGATGGCTCCGGTCGGGCGACAGGCCTTCGATGGTGACGATCGGCTTGCCGACCGCCGACGTCACGTCGAAGTTGCAGGAGCGCTCCGGTTGGCCGCCGACGAGCACGGTGCAGGCGCCGCAGATCTCGATGCCGCAACCGTACTTCGTCCCGGTGAGGCCGATCAGGTCGCGCAGGACCCAGAGCAGCGGCATCTCGCTGCTGGAGACGGTCACGGTGTGATCGCGGCCGTTGACATTGAGGGTAAGGGTGGACATCGGCGGTTCTCCTTCGGGGGCACAAATCCCCGGTGTCGCGACTATATGTGTGAATTGCACATTTAATTGTCAGCAAGCGAAACAGCGGCGACATGCCGGCTGGGTCGCCGCGAAAGAACGCGGCGCCACCGACCGCCTCCGCACCGTCACCGGCCGAGCCCGCGGCTATGATCGTTTCGCCTCGCACCTTTCCGAAGGAAGCCATGGATCCGACCGCTCTGACGATCAGCGAAGCCGCCGCGGCGATCCGCAGTGGCGAGACGACCGCTCTGGCGTACGCCGAGGCCTTGCTCGCCCGGGCCGAAAAGGCGGCCTCGCTCAACGCCTTCATCCACCTCGATCCCGAGCAGGTGCGGGCGGCGGCCCGCGCCGCCGACGCGAAGGGCCGCAGCGCCGCCGGCCCGCTGCACGGCGTCCCGCTCGCGCTCAAGGACAACCTTGACACCGCCGACATGCCGACGACCGGAGGCACGCCGGGGCTGAAGGGCCACCGCCCGAAGCGCAATGCCGCAGTCGTGCAGAAGCTGCTCGACGCCGGCGCCATCGCCTTCGGCAAGGCCAACCTGCACGAGCTCGCCTACGGCATCACCAACAACAACGCCGGCTTCGGCGCCGCCAGGAATCCCTACGACCCGACGCGCATTCCCGGCGGCTCGAGCGGCGGCGTCGGCGCGGCCGTCGGCGCCCGCATCGTCCCCGGCGGCATCGGCTCCGACACCGGCGGCTCGGTGCGCGTGCCGGCGGCCCTTTGCGGCATCGTCGGCTTCCGGCCGACGACCGGGCGCTGGTCGCAGGCCGGCGTGGTGCCGATCTCGCACACCCGCGACACGCCCGGACCGATGACGCGCAGCGTCGCCGACTGCGCCCTGCTCGATAGCGTGGTCACCGGCAGCACTGCAGGGGCGGCCACGAGCCTGAAGGGAGTGAGGCTCGGCGTGCCGCGCGCCCACTTCTGGAGCCCGCTCGACACCGAGACCGCGCGCCTGATGGAAGACGTGCTGGCGCGACTGAAGAATGCCGGCGCGATCCTGGTCGAGGCCGACATCGCCGACGTCGGCCGGCTCGACAACGAGGCCGGCTTTCCGATCGCCCTCTACGAGACGGTCACCGACTTGAATGCGTACCTCGCCGGTCACGGCTCGCCGCTGCGCTATGCCGAGCTCGTGGCCCAGTGCGCCAGCCCCGACGTCGCCGGGCTCTTGCAAAGCCTGCACGGCGAGGCGGCGATTCCGGAGGCAGCCTATCGGCATGCGCTCGACGTGCTCCGGCCGCAGCTGCAGGCCGCCTACCGGGACCACTTCCGGAGAAAGCAGATCGAGGCGATCGTCTTTCCGACCACGCCCCTGCCCGCCGCGCCGATCGGCGACGACGAGACGGTGCTGCTCAACGGCCAGCGCGTGCCGACCTTCTTCACCTTCATCCGCAATTCGAGCCCGGGCAGCGTCGCCGGCATCCCCGGCATCAGCCTGCCGGCGGCCATGACCGACGCCGGACTGCCGCTCGGCATCGAGCTCGACGCGGCCGAGGGCGCCGATGCCCGGCTGCTGGCGATCGCGCTTGCGGTCGAAGCCGTGCTGCCGAAGCTGCCCGTTCCCAAGATCTATCGAGGAGGTATCGCATGACCCAGGTCCCGTTCGTCCCCGCGCGTCGTCGCATCCTTTCCGCCGCTGCCGGCACCGCCGTGCTCGGCACCGGCTGGGTCGGCTCGGCCCTCGCGCAGGCGAAGGAATTCAAGGTCGGCTTCTTCATCGCCTTGAGCGGGCCGGCGTCGCTGTTCGGGCCGACGCAGCGCGCCTGCGCCGACCTCGCCGCCGAGAAGATCAACAAGGCGGGCGGCATCATGGGCCGACAGGTGAAGCTGATCTTCGCCGACGCCGGCGGCCCGCCGGCGGAGACCGCGAAGTCGGCGGTGCGCCTGATGCTCGAGGACAAGGTCGACCTCTTCATCGGCTCGCACGACAGCGCCACCCGCGAGGCGAACATCGCCACCATCAAGGGCAAGACGCCCTACATCTATTCGCCGGTGTACGAAGGCGGCGAGTGCTCGCCGAACGTGTTCTGCCTTGGCGAGACGCCGCCGCAGCAGGCGCAGCCGGCGATCGAGTTCCTGGCCAAGGAGAAGAAGCTCAAGACCTTCCACCTGATCGGCGACGACTACGTCTGGCCGCGCAAGGTGAACGAGCAGGTGAAGAAGTTCGTCGCCGAGTACGGCGGCAAGGTGGTCGGCGAGGAGTACGTTCCGTTCGGCGCGCCGAACAAGTTCGAGGAGGCGGTGACGCGCATCAAGGCCGCCAAGCCCGACGCGGTGATCGCCACCCTCGTCGGGGCCGACAACGTCAACTTCAACCGCACCTTCGCCGGCTTCGGGCTCGACAAGACGATCGCCCGGCTGTCGCTGCTGCTCGAGGAGAACACGCTGATGGGCGTCGGCGCCGAGAACAGCGCCAACCTCTATTCCTGCATGGGCTACTTCGCCAACAACCCGTCGGACGCGGCCAAGGCCTTCAAGGCCGAGTACATGGCCAAGTACGGCGAGAAGGCGCCGCAGCTGGCGACCATCGGCGCCGACTGCTATTCGGCGCTCAACCTCGCCAAGGCGCTGTTCGACAAGGCCGGCGCCGCCGATGCGAAGAAGCTCGCCGCCGCGTCCGAAGGCCTGGTCTTCGCCACCGCCTCGGGGCGGGTGACGATGCGCGGCCGGCAGGTCGACAAGGACATGTACCTGGCGCAATGCAAGGGCACGGAGTTCGAGGTCATCAAGACCCTGAAGGCGATCAAGAGCGGCACCGCCTGCCGGGCCTGATGCGGGGCGGATCGCCTCGCCGCTCCTGAGGGGCCGGCGTTGGAGCCGGTCCTCGTCGCCCAGGCGTTGAACGCGCTGTACGGCATCGCCTCGCTGGCGATCCTGGCGCTCGGCCTGGCCGTCGTGCTCGGCCTGCTCGGCGTGCTCAACCTCGCCCACGGCGAGCTGGTGATGATCGGCGCCTACTGCGCCTACGTCGTCCAGGCGCAGGGCTGGCCTTACCTGTATGCGGTGCCGCTCGCCCTCGTGGTCTGCGGCGTGCTCGGCTACGTGGTCGAGCGCTGGCTGGTGCGGCCGCTCTACCAGCGGCCGTTCGACACCCTGGTCGTCACCTGGGGCCTGAGCCTCTTGCTGCGCAAATGCGCCGAGGCCATGTTCGGGCTGGGCTACAAGAGCCTGACCGAGCCGATCGGCGGCACGGTCGAGGTGCTCGGCGCGACCTATCCGCGCTACCGGCTGATGCTCATCGTCGTCAGCGTCCTCGTGCTCGGCGCCCTCGTGCTCTGGTACGGCCGCAGCCGTACCGGCACACGCATCAAGGCGATGGCCGGCAATCCCGAGCTGGCGCGCGCCCTCGGCATCCCGGTGCGGCGCTACGCCTCGGCCACCTTCGTCGTCGGCACCTGCCTGGCCGGCCTGGCGGGCGTGATGATCGCGCCGCTCGCACCGGTGCAGCCCTTCATGGGCCTCGATCACATCCTGATGTCGTTCTTCGTGCTGGTGGTCGGCGGCCTCGGCAGCGTCGGCGGCCTCTTGACCGGCTCGGCGGTGATCGGCGGCAGCAACAGCATCGTCTCGGCGCTGAGCGACGGCACCGGCGGCTATTTCTGCGTGCTGCTGCTGGCGATCGTCTTCCTCTGGCTGCGGCCGCGCGGCATCCATGCGCGCAGCTAGCGCCGCCGTCCTCGCGCTCCTGCTGCTGCCGTTCGCGGTCGGCGACTTCTGGGCCTACCAGCTCGGCCTGCTCTACCTGTACGCGATCGCCGCGCTCGGCATCGGCCTGTGCTGGGGCCGCACCGGCTTCCTGCCGCTGGGGCAGGGCACCTTCTTCGGCCTGGCGGCCTACCTGTCCGGGCTGGCGCTGATCGAGCTCGACGGCAGCGCCTGGCTGATCGTGCTGCTACCGCTGGCCGCCTGCGCTTCGGGCCTGCTTGCCTTCCTCATCGGCGTGCTGGTGTTCCGCCGGCGCGGCGAGAGCGGGCCGTATTTCTCGATGATCACGCTGGCCCTGTCGCTGCTCGCCTACCAGGTGGCGAACAACTGGGAATCGGTGACCGGCGGCTTCAACGGCCTGAAGGGCATCCCCGGCCTGCCCGGCCTCGACAGCTACACCGCCGCCTACGAAGTCGCCGCCGTCGCCCTCGCCGTGTCGGCGTTCGGCATCGCCTGGCTCTATCGCGCCCCGCTCGGCGTGCTCTGGGCCGCGCTCGCCCACAACGAGCGCCGGGTCGTGCTCTTCGGCTTCGATGGCAACCGGCTGAAGGCGGTGGCCTTCGGCGTCAGCGGGCTCCTCGCCGGCATCGGCGGCGCGCTGTACGCGCCGCAGCAGGGCCTGGTGACGCCGCAGCTCTGCGGCTTCGGCCTCTCGGCCGACCTGGTGATCTGGGCCGCGGTGGGCGGGCGCTTTCGCCTCCTGGGCCCGGTGCTCGGCGCCGTGCTCATCGGTGCGCTGACGAGCGGGCTGCGCGACCGGTTCCAGTTCTGGGAGATCGGCATCGCGATCGTCTTCATCGCCGTCGTGCTGCTGTTTCCGCAGGGCCTGATCGGCATCTTCGCGCCGCTCGAGCGACGCCTGGGCCGCCGCCCGGCACCTGCGGCCGGCATCGCCGCGCCGGCGCGGCGGGATCCGGGCGGCGCCGCGAAGCTGCTCGTCGAGGGTGTGCACGTGCGCGTCGGCGAAGTGACGATCCTCGACGGGCTTTCGCTGGCGCTCGAGCGGCCGGGCATCTACTGCGTGATCGGCCCGAACGGCGCCGGCAAGACCTCGACCTTCAACATGCTGAGCGGCGAGCTGGCGGCGCAGGCGGGGCGGGTGAGCTTCGACGGCCGGCCGCTGGCGCGCCTGGCGACGCACCGGATCGTCCGCCTCGGCATCGGCCGCAAGTTCCAGATCCCCTCGGTCTTTCCGGCGCTCTCGATCGCCGACAACGTCGCGATCGCGCTGTGGAGCGCGCGCGCGACGCGACTCGATCTGCTGCGGCCGCGCCTGCGCCGCTGGACCAGCCCTGTGTTCGAGGCACTGGTCGCGCGCTATCCGTTCCTCGCCGATGCCGGACGCACCGCCGCCGAGCTGTCGCACGGCGAGCGGCAGATTCTCGAGCTCTCGATGGCGCTGCTCGGCGAACCGCGCCTGTTGCTGCTCGACGAGCCCTGCGCCGGCCTCTCGCCGCAGGAGACGGCCCAGGTCATAGCCGTCATCCGCTGGGCCAGCGAGCGGCGTGGCGCGACCGTGGTCGTGATCGAGCACGACATGAGCCTGGTGCGCGAGCTCGCCGACCATGTGTTCGTGCTGCACAACGGCAGCCTGCTCGCCGAGGGCACGGTGTCGGAGATCCAGGGCAACGTCGCGGTCAAGGCGATCTACGTGGGGGCGGAGAAGTGAGCGCGCGGCTCTCGTTCGAGGGCCTGGTCGGAGGCTACGGCGACGTCAGCGTCGTGCGCGGCATCTCCGGCGCGGTCGACGCCGGCGAGGTGCTCGCGGTCATCGGCCGCAACGGCGTGGGAAAGAGCACGCTGATGAAGCTGCTGTTCGGCCAGCTGCCCTGCCGCGAAGGCAGCGTGCGCTTCGAAGGCCGGCCGGTCAAGCGCCTCGAAGCCTCGCAGCGGCGCGGCCTCGGCATGAGCTACTGCCCGCAGGAGCGCCCGGTGTTCGACGACCTGAGCGTGCGCGACAACCTCACGCTGATGCGGCCGGACCGCGGCCTGGCCGCGTTCGCACCGCTGTTCGCCCGTTTCCCGATCCTGGCGCAGCGCCTCGGCCAGCACGCCGGCACGCTCTCGGGCGGCGAGAAGAAGATCCTGTCGTTCGTGCGCGGCCTCGCCGAGGCCCAGCCGCTGCTCCTGCTCGACGAGCCGAGCGAAGGCGTGCAATGGGAGAACGTCGTCCACATGGCCGAGCTGATCGGCGCGGCGAAGGCGGCCGGCACCTCGCTTGTCGTCGTCGAGCAGAACCTGGCGTTCGCCGAGCTGATCGCCGATCGCTATCTCGTCATCGAGCAGGGACAGGTCGCGCTCGACGGACGCCGCGCCGAAGTCGAGCGCAGCCAGCTCCTGCGCTACCTGCACGTCTGAGCGGCAGCGCTAGAGCTGGAAGGCGAGCCAGAGCAGCAGGCCTTCGAGCAGGTCGCGAACCAGCCCCGGCTCCGTCGGCTCGAACCGGGCGGCGAGCCCGCGCTCGTGCTCGATCCAGGCGGCGAAGCGGCGCACGTCCGCCGGCTCGTAGAACGCGACCATCAGCTCGTAGTTGAGGAAGAGGCTCCGCAGGTCGAGGTTGGCCGAGCCGGCCAGGGCGAGCTGGTCGTCGATGACCACCACCTTGGCATGCTGCATGTACGGCTCGAACCAGAGCCGTGCGCCGGCTGCCGCCAGGTCGCGCAGCGGCCGGTGCCGGGCGACGTCGGCGAGGCGATGGTTCGAGCGGCGCGGCAGGACGATGTCGATCAGCACGCCGCGGCGCGCCGCCAGGGTCAGCGCCATCAGGAGGGTGGCATCGGGAATGAAGTAGGGCGTGACCACCAGCACCCGCCGCCGCGCCATGAAGCAGCCCGAGACCAGCAGCGACTGCACCGTGTCATCGACCTGCTCCGGCCCGCTCGGCACGAGCTGGGCGAGCGAGGCATCGTCCGCGCCGAGGGCCTGCGGAGGCAGGCATTGGGCCACGACCGGGGTACGACTGGCATAGGCCCAGTCCTTCTCGAACAGCTCGCAGGCGTGGACGACGAGCTCGCCGCGCAGGTCGAAGCTGAGGTCGTGCCAGGCGTGGTTGCGGAGCGACTGCCCGGCAAGCTTCGCCGGATTGCCCTCGAAATATTCGGCTGCGAAGTTGCGTCCGCCGCACCACAGGCGCTCGCCGTCGGCGACGAGCATCTTGCGGTGGTTGCGCAGGTTGGCGCGGCCGCGCAGGATCGAGCGGAACGGCGGCACGAACTTCACGACCTGGACGCCGGAGCGGCTCAGTGCCTTCATGTCGAGGCGGCCGCCGAGCCAGGCGCCGATGCCGTCGATCAGCAGCCGCACCTTGACGCCACGCTCGGCCTGGCTGCGCAGGGCCATGGCGATCTCGTCGCCGAGGCCGTCGGTGGCGAGGATGAAGGTGCAGACATCGATCGTCCGGGTGGCGCTGACGATCAGCTCGAGCAGCGCGGCGCGCGCTTCGGCGCCGTCGCCGTGGATGCGCAGGCTTCGATAGCCGGCCGCCGGCGCCAGGCCCATCGAGCGGCCGAGGCGGCGCGCCCAGAGAGAAGCGGCCTCGACATCGTCGGCGACGCCTTCGACCGGCGGCAGCACCGGCGGCGGCTCATCGCGCATCCTGAGCTTGCGACTGCCGAACATGAAGTAGAGCGGCAGGGCGATGTAGGGCAGGAGCGTCAAGGCGACCACCCAGGCGATCGCCGCCGAAGGATCGCGGCGCTGCGGCAGCGCCCGCGCCGCCGCGACGTAGAGGATCAGGCCGAAGGCGACCACGATCGCATGGATCGTGATCAGGTAGCGATCGAAGAAGATGTCGAGCGTCATCGCGCCGCCGCCAAAAACGAAACCCGCCGGGCCTTCGCCGGGCGGGTTCGCTTCGCGGCGAAGCGCGTCAGCACATCATCACTTCTTGCGGTACTTGCGCAAGGCCGCGATCTGCGCCGCCATGGTCGCGAACTCGCCCTGCGCCTTGGCGAAGTCGATGTCGCTCTTGGCGTTCTTCATCGCTTCCTCGGCCGCCTGCCTGGCCTCGGTGGCCATCGCCTCGTCGAGGTCGTGGCCGCGGATCGCGGTGTCGGCGAGCACCGTCACCGAGCCCGGCTGGACCTCGAGGATGCCGCCGGCGACGAACACGAACTCTTCCTGATCGTTGTCGGCGCGCAGGATCCGCACCGCGCCCGGGCGGATGCGGGTGATCAGCGGCGCGTGCCGCGGATAGATACCGAGCTCGCCCATCTCTCCCGGCAGGGCGACGAACTTCGCCTCGCCGGAGAAGATCTCCTCCTCGGCGGAAACGACGTCGACTTTGAGCGTGGCCATAAACCTATACCTCGTTTGTACGGAGACCGGCCGGGCGCCGGGCCGCTCCCAAGCCCGGCCGCGCCCCCTCGGGGGGCAGCGAACGCAGTGAGCGTGGGGGCCTCATGTCACTTGATGTTCTTGGCCTTCTCGAAGGCCTCGTCGATGCCGCCGACCATGTAGAAGGCCTGCTCGGGCAGCGAATCGCACTCGCCGTTGACGATCATCTTGAAGCCGCGGATCGTCTCCTTGAGGGTGACGTACTTGCCGGGCGAGCCGGTGAAGACCTCGGCGACGTGGAACGGCTGCGACAGGAAGCGCTGGATCTTGCGCGCCCGGGCCACGGCCAGCTTGTCTTCCGGCGCGAGCTCGTCCATGCCGAGAATGGCGATGATGTCGCGCAGCTCCTTGTAGCGCTGCAGCGTGCCCTGGACCGCGCGCGCGGTCTCGTAGTGATCCTGGCCGACGACGTTCGGGTCGAGCTGGCGGCTGGTGGAGTCGAGCGGGTCGATCGCCGGATAGATGCCGAGCGAGGCGATGTCGCGCGAGAGCACCACGGTCGAGTCGAGGTGGGCGAAGGTGGTCGCCGGCGACGGGTCGGTCAGGTCGTCGGCCGGAACGTACACCGCCTGGATCGAGGTGATCGAGCCCACCTTGGTCGAGGTGATGCGCTCCTGGAGGCGCCCCATCTCCTCGGCCAGCGTCGGCTGGTAGCCCACCGCCGACGGCATCCGCCCGAGCAGGGCCGAGACCTCGGTGCCGGCGAGCGTGTAGCGATAAATGTTGTCGACGAAGAACAGCACGTCCTTGCCTTCGTCGCGGAAAGACTCGGCGATCGTCAGGCCGGTGAGCGCGACGCGCAGGCGATTTCCCGGCGGCTCGTTCATCTGGCCGTAGACCATGGCCACTTTCGACTCGCCCAGGTCCTTGAGGTTGACGACGCCCGAGTCGGCCATCTCGTGATAAAAGTCGTTGCCTTCGCGAGTGCGCTCGCCGACGCCGGCGAACACCGACAGGCCGCTGTGCGCCTTGGCGATGTTGTTGATCAGCTCCATCATGTTCACGGTCTTGCCGACGCCGGCGCCGCCGAACAGGCCGACCTTGCCGCCCTTGGCGAACGGGCAGACCAGGTCGATGACCTTGATGCCGGTCTCGAGCAGGTCCTGCGAGGGCGAGAGCTCGTCGTAGGCCGGTGCCTTGCGGTGGATCGCGGCGGTGAGGGTCTGGTCGACCGGGCCGCGCTCGTCGATCGGGTTGCCGAGCACGTCCATGATGCGGCCGAGGGTGGCCGGGCCGACCGGCACCGAGATGCCCTTGCCGGTGTTGCTGATCACCATGCCGCGACGCAGGCCGTCGGAGGAGCCGAGGGCGATGGTGCGGACGACGCCATCGCCGAGCTGCTGCTGCACCTCGAGCGTGAGGGCCGAGCCTTCCATCTTCAGCGCGTCGTAGACCTTGGGCAAGTGGTCGCGCGGGAACTCCACGTCGACGACGGCGCCGATGCACTGGACGATCTTGCCCTGTGCGGCGGTGGCGGTTTGCATGTCAGCCATGTTCGATTCCTTGGATAGAGCGATTCGTTGTCAGACCGCCGCCGCACCGGCGACGATCTCGGAAAGTTCTTTGGTGATCGCGGCCTGGCGCGTCTTGTTGTAGATCAGGCGCAGCTCGGCGATGACGTTGCCGGCGTTGTCGGTTGCCGACTTCATCGCCACCATCCGCGCCGCCTGCTCGGAGGCCACGTTCTCGGCGGTGGCGTGGTAGACCAGCGCCTCGACGTAGCGAAGCAGCAGCTCGTCGATCACGACCTTGGCCTCGGGCTCGTAGATGTAGTCCCAGCCGTGCTGGCCGTCTTGCATCGCCATCTGCGCGTCGGTCAGCGGCAGCAGCTGCTCGATCACCGGCTCCTGGCGCATCGTGTTGATGAAGCGCGTGTAGCTGAGGTAGACGGCCTTGAGCTTGCCCGCGGCGTAGGCGTCGAGCACGACCTTGACCGGGCCGACCAGCTTGTCGAGCTGCGGCCGGTCGCCGATCTGCACCGCCTGGGAGACGACCTTGGCACCGATCCGGCTGAGGAAGCTCAGGCCCTTGCTGCCGATCGCCACCGCTTCGGTCGCCAGGCCCTCGTTGTCGAGCTCCTTCAGCTTGGCGGTGACGGCGCGCAGGATGTTGGTGTTGAGGCCGCCGCACAGGCCCTTGTCGGTGGTGATGACGATGATGGCGGCGGTCTTGGCGTCGTCGTTCGGGATCAGGAACGGGTGCTTGTACTCGGCCGTCGCATGCGAGAGGTGCGCGGCGAGGTTGCGCACCCGCTCGGCGTAGGGCCGGGCCTGGCGCATGCGCTGCTGCGCCTTGCGCATCTTGGAGACGGAAACCATCTCCATCGCCTTGGTGATCTTCTTGGTGTTCTCGACGCTCTTGATCTTGCCGCGAATTTCCTTGCCGGCTGCCATGGCGGTTCCTTGATGTGTCCTGCGCGGGTCGGCGGGATCAGGAGAACGACTTCTTGAACGCGGTGATCGCGCTCGTCAGGTCGGCCTCGGCTTCCTTGTCGAGCTCCTTCGAGTCTTCCATCTTCTTCAGCAGCGCCGCGTGGCTCGACTTCAGGAAGGTGTGCAGGCCGCTTTCGAACGCCAGCACCTTCTTCACGTCGATGTCGTCCATGAAGCCCTTGTTCACCGTGAACAGCGACGCCGCCATCAGCGAGATCGGCAGCGGCGAGTACTGGTTCTGCTTCAGCAGCTCGGTGACCCGGGCGCCGCGGTCGAGCTGCTTGCGGGTGGCTTCGTCGAGGTCGGACGCGAACTGGGCGAAGGCGGCCAGCTCGCGGTACTGCGCCAGGTCGGTACGGATGCCGCCCGACTGCGCCTTGATGACCTTGGTCTGCGCCGAGGAGCCGACCCGCGACACCGAGATGCCGGCGTTGATGGCCGGCCGGATGCCGGCGTTGAAGAGGTTGGTCTCGAGGAAGATCTGGCCGTCGGTGATCGAGATCACGTTGGTCGGCACGAACGCGGAGACGTCGCCGGCCTGGGTCTCGATGATCGGCAGCGCGGTCAGCGAGCCGGTCTTGCCCTTGACCTCGCCCTTGGTGAAAGCCTCGACGTAGTCGGTGTTGACCCGCGCCGCACGCTCGAGCAGGCGCGAGTGGAGATAGAACACGTCGCCGGGGTAGGCTTCGCGGCCCGGCGGGCGGCGCAGCAGCAGCGAGACCTGGCGGTAGGC
>Ga0068863_100005391_pt1 | contig 12612 bp, 7 predicted proteins | sample KBSSwiS62_FD_66596 | JGI IMG/M metagenome (GOLD analysis project Ga0068863, IMG submission 66596) | Switchgrass rhizosphere microbial communities from Kellogg Biological Station, Michigan, USA - KBS Switchgrass S6-2 | ecosystem: Host-associated > Plants > Roots > Rhizosphere > Soil ...
CCAGCCGCATTTGTTCTTGTCGCTGCGAGCAATCCCTGCCCGTGTGGCTTTGCGAACGACTTTCGCCGCGAGTGCTTCTGCACGCCGCCCCAAATTCAGCGCTACATGTCGAAAATCTCCGGTCCGCTGATGGATCGAATCGACATTCAGATTGATGTGCCGGCAGTTCCCTATAAGGAATTGTCCAACTCGCGCGCTGCAGAATCCTCAGAAACGATCCGCATGCGCGTCGTCGCAGCGCGCAACGTTCAGCTTCGCCGATTCTTCGACGAACGCATCTATACCAACGCGCAGATGGGACCGCGGCATCTTCGCAAACACTGCGTGTTGACGACCGAGTGCGAAAAGATCATGGAGAACGCCGTCACCAAGCTCGGCTTCAGTGCGCGTGGCTACGATCGCATCCTCAAAGTTGCCCGCACGATTGCAGACCTCGCCGGCGAAGACGCTCTTTCATCAAAACATCTTTCGGAGGCTGTCCAGTATCGAACGCTGGATAGAAATCTATGGGCATGATGAAACGTCGCGAATTCCTGATTGGCGGCACACTGGGTTCGGCTCTCGCCACTCCGCAAGAGACTCTCGAAGTCGAAGTGATGGAAGTGTTTTCGTCCTCAACAGGTCCCTCGGCTTTACTCATTCATCATGTCGACGAGGCAACGCGCGAAACCTTCGCAAATTGGCTTCGGAGCAACAGCGGCAAACAAATCACCTGTGAGCTTCGAAGCAAGAGATCCTTTACAGCACGCATCTTTCGAATAAGCCTTTGCTTTGGACGCGGGCTGATCCTTGTAAGCGTCCCAGCCATCGGAATTGCTGCAAAAGACATTCTGAAAATCAAATGAGGCCGAAGTGTTGCTGTCCGAAGTGGACGATTTCTGCGCCACGGAAATGGTGGCCATGCCGCTGGAGACGCCGGTACACCCACCGGCCTGAAAAACATTGATCTTTCCCGCGATTAAAATATATCGTCCCCGAAAGCGCGCACTTACGTTCAACAATGCCCGGTTGAGTTTCCTGAGGAGGATTGATGCAGGGGAGACGGTCTCATCTCGTTGTTGTTCTGGGTTGCTTCCTTTTGTCGGCACCCTTCATTGCCCAGGAGGGACACCCACTGGTCGGTTCGTGGCATGGGGACAGAGGAGCGACTGCGGCGACCCGAGTCCCTGTGACTTTGATCGTGGACTGGGACGGCACAGAAATAACAGGGCTAGTCAATCCCGGGTACGACCACATGGCTCTGCAAAGCGCGAAACTCAATGCGAAGGACTGGACAGTCCATTTCGAACTGGATTCGAAAGACAGCTCCGGCAAGATCACTCGCTGCATCGTGGACGGCAAATTGGATAAACTGGGTTCAGACCGGCGGACATTGACGGGGACGTGGCAATGCGGCGCCACGAAGAACGATTTTAAGCTGACCCGTGACCGCGATTACTACCACACGATCGGTGAACCGAAGTGAGAAGTAAGCCGCAGAACAACCTGAACCGAGGAGGCTCAGTGATGAGATATACGGTCATTTTTGGCTTCGCTCTTGCTCTACTGTCAGCGGCCCCGCTGCGGGCCCACCATTCCTTCGGGTCCGAATATGACAGTAACAAGCCGCTGAACTTGAAGGGGGCGGTCACTAAGATCGAATGGACGAATCCCCACGTGTACTTTTACATCGATGTGCGGGACGAGCAGACCGGCAATGTCGTGAATTGGGCGTTGGAAATGGGCGCGCCGGCCGTGATTCAGCGCAACGGCTGGACGCGGAATACCATGAAGATCGGTGATCTCGTGATCGTCACAGGTTCGCAAGCCAAGAGCGGTAAACCGCATGGGAATGCACGGACGGTGACGATGGCCAGCACCGGCCAGCGGTTGGGGGCGGGCTCCAGCGAAACCAACCCTGCAGAACAATAAATCCCGGATTCCCGCAGGTCCGTAGGGAGGGAAAATGCGAAACCATCGGTTACGTGCTTGTCTCCGCGTGGCGGTGCCCGCACTTCTGTTGTCATTGCCGGCTGCTGCCACGCAGGCTCCCGCCGGTGGTGCACAGGATGGAGCTCGTGGCCAACAACCTGCTGCAGGCGCTCAACAAGGCGCCAGGGGAGCTCAACCTGGTGGTCGCGGCGCGCGCGGAGCACGCGGTGCGGCGCAGCCCGCTGCACCATCCAAGCCCACTCCGCACTGGCCGGACGGAAGGGTCAACCTTAGCCAGGCTCCGGGGATCAAGGGGTTCTGGAACGTGATGGGCGGTAGCCCGATCGGTACGGGAGGCTCAGGACTGCCGACGAACTTGACGCTTGCAGAAGTTCCGTTTCAGGATTGGGCACGGGAACTTTATGCATACCGTCAGTCACGGGCGGGACTGGACGACCCTCACGCACGATGCCAGCCGGCCGGAGGCATGCGGTTCTTCACCGTTCCCAATGGTATGGAGTTCATCGATCAGCCGGAGCTTCAGCGGATCTTCATCATCGACGGCGAGAACCGGGACTGGCGCAGAATTGCCATGGAACCCGGGCGGAAGCATCCCCCGGAGGATTTACTTAATCCGAGTTACTTCGGCGATTCGATTGGCCATTGGGAGGGAGAAACACTTGTCGTCGACACGGTGGGTTTCAACGAAAAGTTTTGGTTTATCCGCGGGGGCTTGCCGCACACGCGGTACATGCACCTTACGGAACGGTTTACCCGTACGGATTTCGACACGCTGAAGTATGAAGTCACGATCGACGACAAAGGCGCCTATACACGGCCCTGGAATGGCGGCTGGCTGATCAAGTGGCAATACACCAATTACGATGGCTCGCCCGGCGGAGAGATTCACGAATATTTCTGCATCGACAATGAGCGCGATGCGATCGAATTCTCCACTCAATAGCGCCGAGCTAGTTTCTGTCCTGAAACTCTGTCTTTCGGATTGCGACGTGACCTTCACCGCGACAGCGGTGAAAGGAATTTGGGGTACGCCTTTTTGGCGTACCCCTGGGAAAAAGGCATCGTGCGAATCTTTGCTACTCCTCAACCAGGGGTTTCGGTGCGCTCAACCCCTGGCTACACTCCTTCACCCCTTCGGGGTGAGTTTCGAGACACAAACTAGCTGGGCAAGGAAACAACTCAGAAGTTCAGCCTCGTATTGATCGTAAATGTTCGATTCCCGGTCTTGTTTGTGATTCGTCCGAAGTTCGCGTTATTGATGTCCACCGTGGGGTTGGCCCATACCGAATGGTTCAATACGTTGATTGCGTCGACGCGCAACTCGAACTCTTTGTGTTCGTCGATCTTGAAGCGCTTGATCAGATTCATGTCGAGAGTGAAGCTGGAAGGCCCCGTGATCCAGCGTTTCCCGAGACTGCCCAGTTGTCCGGGCTCCGGATTTGACAGAATCAGATTCCCTGCTTCATCGCGTACTGCAAGGTTCGTACAAAGGGTGTTCAGATTCTGCAGGCTGGTAATTCTGCCGCAAGTGGGGTCCGCACTCGAAATCAACCCCTGAAAGTATCGTGCGCCCGCGACGTCGGTGGCAGGCACAACCTTACCCAGGTCCTTGGGAAAAGCGCCGACCAGATTCGGTGTGTTCGCGGTCGACGCACTGAAGGTTGCAAGATTGGCCGTGATGTTCAGCGGTGATCCCGACGTCCAATTCGCGATCGCGCCCATTTGCCAACGCTCGACGACGCGCGCCAGCCAGCCTGAGCTGTTCCCCAGCAACAGACGGTTCGGTCCAAAAGGCAGTTCGACTGTGCCATTGCTCCGGAAACTGTGCCTTCGGTCGAAGCCAAGCAGGGTCTTTTCCATTTGGCGATTGTTCACGTCGCGGAAATTGCTGGCGTCGTCGGAAGAATCTTCTCCGATCGCTTTGCTCCACGTATAAGACGCTTGGAACGTCATGCCGTGCGACAGCCGCTTGGTGGCCTGCAGGACAAGCGAATGATACGTGGAGTTCCCGCCATTCGCGTTCAGTGTCACGGTGCTGAACTGGGGATTTTCGACGAAATAGTTTTCCGGCAGCCCCGCGTTGCGCAGGATGCCGCCGTTTTCGTTGGTAAAGGCGTTCGTTGTGTTGAAGAAGTTAGCGAGCGTCCCGACGGCTCCGTTCGCGATGCTCGTCCGCGTGTTTGTGAACGTGCGAAGAGCCGCCGAGCCCGTGCGAGTGACCCCGTCGACCACTCCGAAGCCGGTCACATTGAGCCCCATGAGCATGCGGTCGAACAGCGCCGCGTTGCCTCCGGCCTGAGTGATCCTGAACGCTTCAAGAAACTCCGCATTGCTGGTGGCCTGCCATTGGTTCAACGGAATCTCGTCGTAAAGCCTGGTGCCCTTGCTGCCCACATACCGAACCTCGAGCGTCAGGTTCCTGGCCAGGTTGCGCACGACCTCGACGTTGAAGTTTTGCACATACGGGTTGACGTACTCGTTTTCATACAGCGAAATCGCGATGTTGCGGGCATTCAGCGAGACGGGCTCAAGGATCTGTCCCCTCGGCAGCGGCAGCACGAGTTCCCCGACATTTTTCCAGGGCAGACCGTAGGTCGTGTTGTTGGAACTCCACCGAAGTCCTTGAATGCTGCCAAGCGCTCCGTCGAGGTTCGAAAACGTCCGCCCGCCTCCCTGATAAGTGATGCCGTACCCGGCGCGCAGCACCGTCTGGTCCTTTCCAAAGAAAGGAATGGACCAGCTGACGCCCACCGTGGGACCGAAGTTGTTCAAGTCGTTTTTCCAGACCGTGTTCGGGTTGGTGGAGTTCTTCCCGACGAAATCAATGTAAGTCAGGGCGCCGTCAAAGTTAGTGCCCGTCAGGCCGTGGACGTGGTCTTTTCCGCCCTTAACAGTTCCCATCAAACCGTACGCATCGTACGGCACGCCGAAGTAGTCCCAACGCACGCCGAGGTTGAGCGTGACATCGGAACGGATCTTCCAATCGTCTTTGAAAAATGCGCTGAACGCGTTTTGGTGGATCTGGCGGTGCTTTCCCTTTCTGGTCTGCTCCTCGTAATCCCTGAAGTTCGGATCGCTGGCGCTCTCCAGCTCGAAAGCCTGCGTGACGGACGAAACGCCGCCGCTCAAATCAGCCAGAATGCTTTGAGCGCGCGTCTGATTCGCACCCAGAAGACCGGGGAACGTCGTGGATGTGATTCCTGTCACCGCTGCGCTTGCCGGCGCACCCATGGTCACGGTCGGAAAGACATTTCCGCCCTGCATGGAGTGATTGAACGAGAGATGACCTTCGCCGCCCATTCTGAAGGCGTGTTTGCCGCGCGTTAGGCTCAACGTATCGCCGAAAGTCTTGTCGGAACTCCATTGATCGCGATCTCCCAGGCCCCACGCCCAAAAGTTGCTAAAGTTGATCGGATTTCCTACCCAGGGATACGAGCCGGGCGTTCCATCTGCGCGGCGTCCTCTGGTGATCAATTGGAGCAATTCATCGACAGGGTTCTCTGGATTGGTGTAGGGCACCTGGAGCAGATGCTTGCCTCTCTTATAACCAATCCGCACTTCATTGAGCAGTGTCGGGGAGAGTGTCGAAACGAAGGAGCCCGTGTAAACCTGCGGCTCCCGAAGGACGCGGCCGAAAAAAGGGCTATCGGGGAACGGCGGCGGATTGCCCTCGGTAGGAACGCGCTCGCGCGTCAATGTCGCGAAGAGTTTATGTTTCTGGTTGAAATTGTAATCCACGCGGAGATTGATCTGGTTCCGCACCACATCTACACCGTCTCCACTGGCGCCGTCGATTCCCTTGGTGTGACGGACAAAACGGTAGCCGGCCGTGTTGAGGCCGTCGCCCGACTCAAACCAGTTCGGAAGCGGTGACCTTGAAAGAATCTCGGTGATGAATCCGGTCGGGTCGAGGCCAGGCCGGAGTGGATCACGGTTATAGAGGCTCAGTGCCATCAAGTCACCGGTAGCGGCGGCGGGCTTTATGGGATTTCCCAGGACATCCACCACGGGAGCCTGTGGGTTTGCACCACTCGTGGTGCTGGAAGCCGCATTTCCATTCACCACGCCCGGGTAGTAGCGGAAGATGCCCTCCCGCGCGGTCGCCGTCAGCACTGGAGAGGTCACAATCGAGCGACTGATATGGCGCTGACCCTCATAGAGGAAGAAAAAGAACGCTTTGTTTCGGATGATCGGTCCGCCAATGCGCCCGCCGAACTGATTGCGGTTAAGGTAATTCGGTGTCACGCCGGTGCGGTTGTTGTTCCAGCTGTTGGCATCCAACGCAGTGTTGTGGTTCGTCCAGAAGAGGCTGCCCGAATATCGGTTGGTGCCGGAACGAGTGGACAACTGGACGCCTCCCGCCCTGCCGGATTCGGCATCGGAAGCCGAGACGACAATTCGGATTTCCTGCACCAGGTCCGGACTGACGTAGGTTTGTGAGAAGACGCCGAGATCGTATCGGCCGTCGGAGACGCTGATGCCGTCTCGCGTCGTCGCGACCTCATTGATGCGATGGCCCGCGAAGTTATCTCCTTCGACTCCGGCGGCAAGCTCTACCAGGTCGAGCACGTCCCGTGAACTCAACGGCAGGTCGCGTATTTTGGAATCGGGAAGTACGGTCCCGACGGACGACGAGGACGTGTTCAGCAGCGTATCGACCGCGACGTTCACGTCAACCTGCGTCGCGACCGAGCCGACCTGCAGCGTGAAGTTCAGTCGCACTTGTTGTGCGATACCCAGCACAACGTCGCTATAGGTCTGGTTTCGAAAACCGGGCAATGCTGCACCGACTTTGTAAGTCCCGGTTTGGAGGTTCGGAAATTGATACGCCCCGGACTCGTTACTAATGACTGTCGTGACGACTCCAGTGTCGTTGTTGGTGGCCGTGATCGTCACACCAGGAATCAGAGCTCCGCTGGCGTCGGCTACGGTTCCACCCAGTGTGGCGTTACTCGTTTGACCAAATGCGTTTGCGATCAGAACCAGAGATAGCAGAAATGCGGCAGACGCAGGCTTACCCATGGTGTCGCCTCCCATCGGAACCCGGTTTTTTGAACGTGATTTTGGATGCAATCTATCGTCTGGCGTGGTTCAAGTCAAAGCTTTCCGGAGTTTGCTGGCGCATTCCACGGCTTTACCGGGTAGTTTCCTCAACATGCTGATGGTCGGACCTCCAGGCTCAGGCAAGACGATGCTCGCCAAGAGAATTCCCTCGATTCTGCCAGCCATGAGCTTCGAGGAAAGCCTCGAGACGATATCAATCACCCGAAGATGAATGGGATCGATGCGACCGTCTTTTCAGAACCCGCTCTCTTCAGAACTCTAAACGTACTTGCAGTTGAAATTGGCGTTGACCCGTCTTTGTGGCGATATTGCCAAACGGGTTGCTGCCGTTGATATTCAAGTCCGGATTTGATGGCTGGGGGTGGTTCAGAATGTTTGTCGCATCCATCCGGAAATTCAATTTCGTACCTTCTGAAATCTTGAAAGCCTTGCCCATCGACGTATCCAAAGTCCACAAGCCCGGCAGTTCGATCACATTCTGCCCGAGACTGCCCCTTGTGCCCGGTAAAGGATTTTGCAAAACGATCTTGCCCGACTGATCGGCGATGGCGCTAAGAGTGCAAAGATTATTGGAGACCAGAATCGGAGCAATGTTTGAGCATTGCGGATCCTTCACTCGCTGATACGCTTCACCGAAGTAGTTGCCGGCCAGGGCTCCATCCTGCCAGTGAACATGCCCAGAGCTAGGATCAAAGTTCCCGACAACGTCCGGGACACCATTCGCATAAAGCATGCTCTGGGCCGTAATGGTCGAAGCGTCCCCGCTGCCCAAATCGAGGATCCAGCTCATCTGCCAGCCCTCAATTATCCGAGCCAAAACACCGGAAGAATTCCCGGCGAGCAACTTGTTCGGCCCGATTGGCAGCTCGAAGGTGCCGTTGGTCCGGAAGTCATGCCGGCGGTCTCCATTCTGGATTGTGTAGTCTCCGCCTCGGTCTACAGGGTTTGTGTAACCGCCTGCTCTGCCGAGAAGCTTGCTCCAGGTATAGGACGCTTGAAGGCTGACACCCGCCTTTGGCCGCAAAGTCGCCTGCGCTTGCAGCGAATGGTAGTTCGTATTACCCATGTTCGTCTGCAATGTTGCCCCGTTAAACTGAGGATTCGTCTTGATGAAATTCTCCGGGAATTTATTGAACCGAAGAACCGCGCCAAGTGTGTTCGGCGGAATGTCCGGAAGAGTGGAGTTGATGCCGCCCGCCTTGGAGTAATTCAGCGTCGAAAGTGTCGTGGCCAATGCAGAGTAATTGCCGTTGGCGAGGTTGTTTCGAATGTTGCTGGCGGTTGCGCGTCGCAGTTGCTCTGCGCCAGTCAGTCCGGTTCCCGCAATGTTGATGCCCTGGAACATCTGGTCGAGCAATGCCGATTCGCCGCCCGCCCGCGCCGCGTCAAAAGCTTCCTTCAATCCGTTGAAAAGGAAATTGGCAGAGTTGAGCGCGACAGTGTCATACAGTTTTCGGCCGAGCGTCCCTATGTACCGCACATCAACGGTCAGGTTTCTTCCTACATTCCGCGTTACGGCCATCGTCATGTTCTGGATGTAGGGAGTTGTGTAGTGCGCGTCGAAAGCCGTCAAGCTTACACTGCGATCCTCAATGGGAATCGGCTGCATGGGCTTCACGGAAACAGGCACCGGCACAATGGCCCCGAGTTTTGTCATGTCGAGATATTCCAAACCCGTCGCTCCTATAAAAGTCGCCTGGTAGGAACTTCCCGGGGGGTTGGCCAGGGGGCCGTTGATTGTATTGAATCGGCCTCCGCCCGAGATATAGGTCAGCTGATAGCCGCCGCGTACCGTGGTCTGACCTTCGCCAAACCATGGAACCTGCCAGGAAAAACCGATTGCAGGGCCGATATTATTTTTGTCTTTCGGCCAGGCATTCAGATTCGGATTCGGTGAATCGGGGCCGACGAATGTCAACTCTGTGACGTCCGCACGAGCGCCCGGTTTCATCCACTCGTCAAAACTGCGCCCCGAAATACCGAAGAGCGCGTTGCCCCCTCCGACAAGACTCGTGGTCAAACCATCGGAAACCCACGGCACACCGTAGTAATCCCAGCGGACACCCAGATTGAGGGTCAGATGGCTGTTCACCTTCCAGTCGTCCTTGAAGAAAGTGGAAGCCTCGTTCTGATTCAGCTGGCGAATTCTTTGAACGGAGGTCCGATAGTCGGTGAACGTGTCGAGGTTCTGAGCCGAACTGAGCCAGTTGAGCTGCGTCACCTGGCTCAGTGAGCCCGACAAGAGGGTCAGCAGACTCCGCATTGCCACGTTGTTTCCCGTGGTGGACGTGCCTTGAAGCCCCGGGATGCGCGTGGAGTCGATGCCCGCGATTGGAGCAAGTTGAGTCTCACCGCCGAAGGCACGCGCGTAGGCACTCCAATTGTTGCCATCGACGTCGTCCCCAAATCGCGAACTGGAAAAACGGAGTTCGCCGCCACCTTTGAAGGTGTGTTTTCCTTTCGCCCACGTCACCGTATCGCCGTAGGTGTAGAGCGGGGAGCTTTCGGAAATATTGCCGTTGAACAGAGTTCCGGTTTCCGAGCTTAAGTTTGGCTGCCCGCCGCACACGCAAATAATCTGGGTCGTGGCGACCGGATTCATCCCCAATTGCGGCAGAACCGGAATGCCGGCGACCGACGGGATAAACGCTAGAGCGTCCTCGCTCGTTTCAGGGTTCGCGAGCCCATGTTGCGTGTTGGTTCCCGTCCGCCGCATTCCCCACCGCGCCTCATTGATCAGACTCGGTGTAAGGGTCGACGTGAAATTGATCGTCAAAACCTGCGGCTGCCGATGAGAGATGCCGTCATAACCGGTCGGCCAGACCCGAGTTGCGTAGTCTGCCCTGACCTTTTCAATACTCCAGGTTCCACTAATCTTGTGTTTCGTATTGAAATTGTGATCGAGTTTGACGTTGAGTTGCTTCCGGACATCAGCGGCGCCAAAGCCGAAACGATTTTGCCCACCCCTTGTGCTCTTGACCCAGCGGGATCCCGCGGTGTTGAGGCCTTCGCCAACTTCCCAGTTGTTAACTGCCGGCATGACGCTTAATACCTTTTTCACGTAACCTGTCGGATCCATCTGCGAGCGGAGTGGGTCCCAGGCCGTTCCCTGCACTACTGCGTCTGAACAGTCGGCCCTGGTCGGAGCATTCGCCAGGGGCCCGAACACACTCGCATACCGCAAAATACCGTTATGCGGAGTGCCGTTCGGATTTGTTGTCGGCGCGACGGGATTGCCGGCCTGATCGACCACCGCTCTCCTTGGAGTGGCGGCTCCCTGATCCGTTGTGACCTGGAGTGCATTGCCGTTGGCCCAGCCGTCGTAGTACCGAAAGATGCCATTTCGGGCGCAAGGAGTCAGGACGGTGGCATTTTGGTTCACGCGGCCTGCCGGCAACAGACCGTCCCATAGTACGAAGAAAAACGTCTTGTTCCTGATGATCGGCCCTCCGAGGCTCGCCGTGTATTCGTTGATATTCGTCCAATTGCGAGTGAGTGGGGCGCCATGGACGCGATTATTCGCCCATGTATTGGGGTCGAGCGCGCTGTTGCGGATGTTCCACACCAGTGCTCCATGAAATCTGTTTGTCCCGGATCGTGTCTGAACTTGAATCTGAGCATTGCCCCGCCCCAGTTCCGCATCGACGGGAGCGAGAATCATCCGAATTTCGCCCACAAGGTCGGGATTTATAACTGTCGCCGCCTGGATGCCTGCAGGCCACCGGCCCGCGGCACTCGCGTCGGCTCCGTCCCGTTGAATGTTCACGTTTGCAGCACTCACGCCAGCCAGCTTGCTGTCGTTCGCGCTGAGCACAAGATCGTTGGAGAGGTTCAGTCCGGGGAGTGTTCGCACCTGGGAGAGCGCATCGTTGCCCATTACGCCGACGACCGGGAGATCTTGAACCGTTTTTTCAGTTAACGTCCCACCCACCGATGAAGTGGATTCCAAAAGAAGGCGATCGGCCGAAAACGTCACTTCAACCGAAGTGGTGACGGACGCAACTTCGAGGATAAAATTCAATCGCACCTGCGCGGCATTGCCGAGCCGGACATCTGTAAAGGTCCGCGTCTGAAAGCCGGGTAGGCTCGCGCTTACCGTATAAGCGCCGGGTAAGAGGCTTGGAGAGTTGTAGATGCCGCTCTCATTCGTCAGCGCGGTCGAAACGACTCCGGTATCTGTATTCGTCACGGTAATCGTTACGCCCGGGATCAGGGCCTTTGCAGAATCGGTCACCGTCCCACTCAGACTTGCATTACTGGACTGACCAAAAATCGGGACTGAAAAAGCAACCAGACAAAAAGACACCGCGCCGACTAGAAATTTCGTCATGGTTCCCCCTCGAAATATGCCTATTGGTTTGAACTTGGCGGCACTATATGCCGACTCCGATTGCCGGTCAATCTAGCAGGTGGAACATCTAGCAGGCGGAACATTGTCGGAGCGTCCTTGAATCCGACACCGGGATCGAATCCGACCGCGTTGATAACCTCAGGATCTTGGCTCGGGTGCCCGCATTATTCGGACTAGGATGTGGCGACAAGAAGGCAATCAGTTGCGGATGCAAGTACTCTATCTTCCGTTAGCTCGGTTCATCGCAGTCTTTAATTCCTCGAACCAATTTTGAATGATGTTTATCTGCGGGCGGGCACCCCGACTCTCGCTGGCGGGAAAGATTGCGATCAAACGGTCCCATTTCGCTGTGATGTCGTAATCTCGGAAACCGAAAAATGCCAGCGCGTTTTTCGTTAGCGATTGTTCACCGCCGAATCGAACGTTAGGACTTGTGTAGACATCAACCATCACCAATTCGCCCCGCTGGCCGGCATTGTCCCTTTCGAGATTCCGGCGATAGATCAATTTTTCGTTGGACACGCACAGCGGATAAGACGCTTTCTTGGAGGGCATCGGATATTTCGACCCTGTCGTCGGAAATGGCTGCATCTCGATGTGAGTTCCACCGCTGTTGGATCTGTATGCGATCCATCGTCCATCGGATGAAAAGTCCGCACCGCCACACTGCTCGCCTATCGAACCGCCCGCAATCTCCTTCGGTTCTTTTTCATCCAGGGAAAGAGTGAGGACGTGCTGTACGCCTTTACCCTCAGCGAAAGCTGTAAAGAGAAGAAGCCGGGGGTCCTTTGGCGACCAGCAATCCGATTGATGCGAGGTATTCCCCTCCGCTTGTGTCAACGGTTCGGCCCGGCCACTATCATCGGCCATCTTCCACCAGATGCTTTCCGCCATCCCTCGCTTCGAGGTGAAGGTCAAACGCTCACCGTTTCGCGTCCATATCGGCCGGGAGTTGCTGCCCTCAGGGTGGAATGGCTGCGCCTCAGATTTGCCGTTCAAGTCGTAAACCCAGATTTGGCTGTCGTTGTTGGCGTCGGTTGTTTGAAAGGCGAGACGCGTCCCATCTGGCGACAACCGTGGGTGTCTGTACGGTCGCGGAGGCAGCTTCAACGGCACTGCCTCTCGAGTCTTAAGATCCACCCACGTCAGAACACCGTCGGGGGAATCTGAGCGAGGCACATAGATTAAAGCCCCGGAATTCGAGACCGCGTACTGAGCGGGATCATTCCGAACGTTGTTCACGAGGGCAACGGGATCCCCAACAG
>Ga0068863_100005394_pt1 | contig 12610 bp, 15 predicted proteins | sample KBSSwiS62_FD_66596 | JGI IMG/M metagenome (GOLD analysis project Ga0068863, IMG submission 66596) | Switchgrass rhizosphere microbial communities from Kellogg Biological Station, Michigan, USA - KBS Switchgrass S6-2 | ecosystem: Host-associated > Plants > Roots > Rhizosphere > Soil ...
GGATCTTCGACGGTGGCGAGAGCCTCGCGAATCGCGGTCTCGAGTGACACTGCGGGTGCTGACATGCCTGCCATGCTACGGCGGCGTCCGGGGTGAGCCAGCTCTCAGGCCCTCCCCAGCTCGATCTTGCGACGTTGGGAGGGCTATAAGCCGCCCAAGTTCGCAAGATCCACGGAGCCCACGGAGAACACGGAGAACACGGGGAGCGGCTCAGGTGGCGTCGGAGTCGTAGAGCTCGACAGCAGCGCGCGGCTTTGGCTGCTCGGTCGGTCCACCGGCACTAACCGCCTTCGTACGCGGATCTAGATCGCGTACCGATTTGTTCAGGTCGTCCTTCGCGCCGGTGATGTCGCGGCGGACGCCGTGGTAAAGCTCCTCGATCGGCGCGCGCAGTGCCCGCTCGTCTTCCTCGCTGAGCAGGTGCTTGCGGAGCAGGGCCTTCGGGTTGAGGTCTTCCAGCGCTATGTCGGTGCCGAGTTCGCGGCCCAGGTCATCGGTGGCATTGCGGGCCATTTGAATCAGGTTGCGGGCCATCCGAACGCCGTCACTGATCGCCTTGGGCAGCCGGTCCGGACCGAAGATGAACATCGCGAGCAGCAGGAGAACAATCATCTCCCAGCCGTTTATCCCGAAGAAGTCCACGGCGGAAAGGCTACCCCGCGTCGGCCGCCAATTTCACCTGCACTGTGTGGCTGGATCCGGCCCTCGTGTAGGTGACCGGAATGACCGTTCCGGGTGCATACTCCCGAACCAGAGCAGTGAGATCGCCGGGCTGGTCGATGATGCCGCCGCCGACGTCCAGCACCACGTCGCCGGCCTTGAGGCCGGCCACCTCGGCGGGCCCGCCATCGGAAACCGTGGCCAGTTTGACGCCGCCCGCGGCGGCACCGGAGTCGGCAACCGTCACGCCCATCACCGTGTGCGGCACCTTGCCACTGTTGATGATCTGCTCGGCGACCCGCTTGGCCTGGTCGATCGGGATGGCGAAGGCCAGGCCGATGTTGCCGGCGTCCTCGCTGCCGCTCATCGACTTGATGACGGCGTCCACGCCGATCACCCGGCCGGACGCGTCCAAAAGTGGACCGCCGGAGTTGCCGTGGTTGATCGCGGCATCCGTCTGGATCGCTGCGTAGTAGCGGGTCTGGCCACCCTCGGAGACTTCCAGCGGACGGTGCAGCGCACTGATGATGCCGTAGGTGACCGAGTTCTCCAGGTCCAGCGGAGCTCCGATGGCCAGCACCGGGTCGCCGACCGCGACCCCGCTGGAGGTCCCGAAGGTCACCGGCTTGAGCCCGGTCTTGTCGATCTTCAGAACCGCGATGTCCGACTCCGGGTCGCTGCCGATGAACTTGGCCGGCGCCGTGGTGGCGTCGCTGAATCGCACGGTCGGATTCCCGGACAAGCCGTTGACCACGTGATCGTTGGTGATCACGTAGCCGTCGGCGGAGACGATGAAGCCCGACCCGATGGCCTCGCCGAGTTCCGTCTCGGCACGCACCGTGACGACGCTGGGCAGCACGTTCTTCACCACGCCCGCAAGCGAGTCGGGCGGGCGGTTGGTCAGGCCGCCGGCGCCTCCGCCACCGAGCACCGATGCGCCGGCGCCCGATCGGACCGCGGCCAGATAGCCGAGGGCGCCGCCGAGACCACCGGCCAGCAGCGCCGCCAGCAAGCTGATCATGATGACCTGCAACAGGCTGGTACGGCGCTGCTTGGGGCTGAAATCCGGCTCCGCGACCGCGTCGGCGGCCGGCGCCGGGATCACCACCGCCGCGGCCGCGCTCGGATCCCGCCATGGATCACTGGTCGCATCCGACCACCAGGCCGATTCGTTGGCTCGAGGTCCGCGAGTCAGGGGCTGGGATCGCGGCGCGCCGGGGACGTTGGCGGGCGGCGTTGAACTGCCGTCATAGAGTGCGCCGGATGACGGGATCGTCGATTGCTCGGACGACCAAGCGGAACGTTCCGTCACTACGCACCTCCCGTCCCACTACGCTGCGCCCATCCATTCCCACTCATCCGCTCCAGCATTACACGCGACAGCGCCAGATATGACAGGTCTTCCGGACGCCGATGCTCTTGCGCGGACGCGAGCCCTGGCCACGGCTGCCGAACTGAGGAGGCGAAAATGTCCGGCATCGGCCCACGCAGTGCGCAGATGCTCGACTTCGCCGAGGCGTACGCGGCCGAGGACGACCTCATCGACGTGGCTCGACGGGTTGCCGAGGAATTCGGGCTGACGCCGATCTCGCCGGCCACCGGAGCGGCACTGAGCCTGCTGACCGCCGCCGGTTCGGCGAAGGCGGTGGTCGAGATCGGCACCGGCACCGGGGTCAGCGGGCTGTGGCTGCTGCGCGGGCTGCGCCCGGACGGCGTGCTCACCACCATCGACGTGGAGGCCGAACATCAGCGGGTCGCGAAGCGGATCTTCCTCGAGGCCGGGTACGCACCCTCGCGTACCCGGGTGATCGCCGGCCGTGGAACTGACGTGCTGCCGCGGCTTTCCGACCACGGCTACGACCTTCTGTTTCTCGACGGCGACCGGGCTGATTATCTGACCTGCATCGACGAGGCCGCCCGGCTGCTGCGCGCCGGTGGAGTGCTGGCGGTCAACGGCGCGCTGGTCGGAGGGCGGGTCGGCGATCCGACCGCGCGTGATCCGTACACCGTGGCGATGCGGGAAGTCGTGCGTACGCTCCGCGACGACACCAAGACCTGGCGCAGCGCGCTGGTGCCGGTTGGCGACGGCCTGCTCTGCGCGGCGCGCTGGTGATCGCCGCGCTACTAATCGACCGCGGCCGGCGCCGGCTCCAGGGTTGCCAGCCATCGGACCAGCGTGCGTACGCCCCATCCGGTCGCGCCCTTGACCAGCTCACCGTCCGGGCCGTCGGCCCAGGACGGGGCCGACATGTCGATGTGCGCCCAGGAATCGCGCCGATCGCCGGTGAACTCGCGCAGGTAGAGCGCGGCGGTGATGGAGCCGCCGCCGGTGTCCGACGAGTTCGCGACGTCGGCGATCTCGCTGCTGATGTCGCGGACATAGTCGTCGACCAGCGGCATCCGCCACACCTTCTCACCGGCCGCGATCGCGGCGTCGGCGAGCGCGCCGGCCAGGTCGTCGTTGTCGCTGTAGAGCGCGCCGGTGCGCTTGCCGAGCGCGACCGCATTGGCGCCGGTCAGCGTGGCGAGGTCGATCAGGTAGTCGGGCTCCAATTCGGCGACCGCGTAGGCGAGCGCATCGGCCAGCACGACGCGCCCCTCGGCATCGGTGTTCAGCACCTCGGTGGTGCGACCGCCGTAGTGCGTCACCACATCACCGGGGCGCCAGGCCGATCCGCTGGCCATGTTCTCGGCGAGCGGCGCGAGCGTGGTGATGCGTACCGGCAAATCCATCTCTGCGGCGGCGAACGTCGCCGCGATCACCGCCGCCGCTCCACCCATGTCCTTGCGCATCAGCTTCATGCCATCGCGGGGTTTGATGCAGATGCCGCCGGTGTCGAATGTGATGCCCTTGCCGATCAGCACCACATGCGCGGCGGCGCGCTCCGGCTGCCAGGAGAGTTCGACCAGGCGTGGCGTCCGCGCCGATCCAGAACCAACCGCGACGATGCCGCCGAATCCATCCTCGGCCAGCGCGTCATTGCCGCGCACCGTGACCGTCAGCGCCGGGTTGCCGGCGGCGACCCGGGTGACCTCGGAGGCGAACCACTCGGGGGTCTTCTGCTCGCTCGGCATGTTGGTGAGATCGCGGGCAAATCCGGTGGCCACGGCGGTCGCGCGAGCGTCGTCGAGCGCGTCGTCGACCGCGTCCGTGCGGGACGCGACGATCGTGACGTGGCTGAGCTTCTTCTCCTCGGCCGCGGCGTCGACCTGCTGCTTGAGCCGGAACGTGTAAGACGCCAGCCACAACCCCTCGGCCAGGCCGCGGACCGCCTCAGCACCGGCTCCGGCCGGCATCAGGACGGTGAGCGCTCCGTCTCGCGCGGCGGCGCGAGCCAACCCAGCGCCCGCGGCGCGCCATCCTGCTTCGTCGGTGGTGCCGGCTCCCACCAGGAGTACGCGGCGCGGCGTCGCCAGCGGCCGCGGCAGCGCGTGCACCGAACCGGCCCGGACCGGCCCACCCGCGAACGCTTCTTCGGCAAACGCCGTGAGCTGTGCGGACAGCTCGGCGTCCAGCTCGACGGCTAGCGGCAGCGGCAATCCGGTGTCGGCGGCCACGGCTATGGCTACGACAGCGGGATTGTCGGAACGGTCTGAGACGGTTATTTCAAGCACTAACGCTCCGATTCATCGCGAAGGCCGACAATCTACGCCTGGACCGGCCCGGCAAACCTGGGCTGTGGCGATTCCCACAGCCCAGGTCCACGATATTCACACGGCCTACAGCGGAGTGCACCCGGCCACAGCGGGCAGTCAGGTCTGGCGGCGCCGCCGGCACACCGGCGGCGCGGTGACGGTTAGCCGACCGCCGCGCGAAGCGCTTCGCCCAGCGCCGTGGCCTCGTCGGGAGTCATTTCGACGACGAGACGGCCACCGCCTTCCAGCGGAACCCGCATGACGATCCCGCGGCCTTCCTTGGTGACCTCCAGCGGACCGTCACCAGTCCGCGGCTTCATCGCCGCCATGTCATCTCCCCTCACATTTCGGCCACAACACCTCGTGGCCGCTCACGTCTGCCGGGTCGCTGTACGACACCGTCTAATGATTTTCCCTGATGACATGCCCAAGACCCAAACCGGCTGCGGATTAGGTATGACACGTCCCTAGCACGGCGGCGCGAACGATGTCACAATGAGCAGCATTTCTGCGGGTAACGGCCACCAAAACCGATCTTGAGGGGTGGGTGATCGGACGGCATGCAAGCCCGATCAGCGCTCTTCGACCTATACGGTGATCATCTGCGTGTGCACGGCGGGCGCGCTCCGGTCGCCGCCCTGGTCCGATTGCTGGCACCGCTCGAGATTGGCGCTCCGGCGGTCCGCACCGCGGTGTCCCGGATGGTCCGCCAGGGCTGGCTACACCCGCTCCGGCTCGCCTCCGGCCCGGGCTACTTGATCACACCGAAGGCGGCCAAGCGGCTGGACGAGGCGGCCGCCCGGATCTACCGGACGGCTCCGGTCGCCTGGGACGGCACCTTCGACGTGATCATTGCGGAGCCGATGCTGCGGTCCGAGCGGCTCCGGGTCGCCAACAACTTGGCCTATCTCGGCTATGGCTCGATCGCCGACTGCACCTGGGTGGCGACCAAGGCGTCCAGCGAGGCCGAGGCCGTGCTGGAGGAGTCCGGCGTGCAGTTCGAGCGGTTCACCGCCACCCACGCCGGCGGCGAGCCGGGCGCCAGCGCGCTGATGACCCGAGCCTGGGACCTGGACGCGATTGGCCGCGAATACCAGCAGTTCGTCAAGACCATGACCCCGGTCGTGGCCGGCGTCGACGAGCACGGTGACCCGGAGACCGCGTACACGGCCCGGTTCCGGCTGGTGCACGCTTGGCGCACATTCCTGTTCCGAGACCCGGCACTGCCGCCGGCCCTGCTGCCCCGACAGTGGTCCGGCCATGCGGCTGCGGAATTCTTCGACGCGCACGCCGGCCGGTTGCGCCCGGCCGCGGATCAATTTGTCGAGGATTGCTTGAACGCGCCGATCGGCGCCAACCCCAAGGCGGTACGCCCATGACAAGCCCGCTCATCGTCGAGCACGCCGACGGCGTCGCCACCGTCACGATGAACCGGCCGGATTCGCTCAACTCGCTGAACGTGGAGTTGAAGGAAGCGCTGCGAACGGCGTTCGCGTCGCTCACCTCCGATGACTCGGTAAGAGCCGTGGTGCTGACCGGTGCCGGACGCGCCTTCTGCGTCGGCCAAGACCTGCGCGAGCACATCTCGTCGCTGGAGGCGATCGACGCCGGCCAGGACGTCGGTGCGGCCGATCCGCTGGCCACCGTACGCAAGCACTACAACCCGGTGGCCCTGCTGCTGGCCGAGATGCCGAAGCCGGTGGTCGCGGCCGTCAACGGCATGGCCGCCGGGGCCGGAGCCGGGCTCGCATTCCTGGCCGACTTCCGGATCGGTGGTCCGAAGTCCGGGTTCCTGATGGCGTTCGCCAACGTTGGACTGGCCGCCGACACCGCCACATCGTGGACCCTGCCGCGGCTCGTCGGTCATGCCAAAGCCACTGAGCTGCTGATGCTCGCCGAACCGGTGCGCTCGGAGGAGGCCGCGCGGATGGGTCTGCTGACTCAGCTCGTCGACGACGACGCGAAGATCCTTCCGGCCGCGCAGGAGTTCGCGGCTCGGCTGGCGGCCGGGCCCACGGTCGCGTACGCCCAGATCAAGCGGCAGCTGCGGGACGGCTCTCGATTGACGTTGGCCGAGGCGCTGGAGGTTGAGGCGGACGCGCAGACCATCGCCGGAGGGACCGAAGATCACCGCGCGTCGGTCGAGGCATTCGTCGCCAAGCAGCCGATGGTCTTCACCGGCCGGTGATCCCGGCAGGTTCTCGGCGCCTGCTTTCTGGTCGGCGTTGGGCTCGGCGCCGTCGATCTTGAACGTTTGTCGCGCTCATATGCCGCTCTCATATGACGACGAACGTTCAAGATCTACGGGACGGGTCAGTCGTCCGGCTCTTCCGGATCCTGGTTCGCCTCGTCACCGAAGACGAAGGCCTGCATCGCCAGCTGGTTTTCGGTCGGGCTGACGTAGGCCGGCAACTCCTGGGGACCGAGTTCACGCAAGTAGGACCAGTACTGGCGGACCGCGTCCGCCGGCGTTGCCGCCTCGATCGGCAGGTCGACACTGACCAGCCAGCTGCGGCGGGCACCGGCCGGCCGCGGCAACCGCTCGGACAGCGCCCGAAACGCCTCGGCTTCCACCGACGTCGCGTGCTCACCGGCGCCGGCCACCGGGATCAGGCCGTCCACCGGGATCAGCTGGTCAAAGCAACGCCGTGTGTAGGCGATCACCGCGCCCGGCTCGTCGTCGATCGGGTCCGGTTCGTCGGCGCCGATCTCCGGACGGATGCTGCGCACCTCGCCCAGTGCAAACACCACGGGCGGCTCAATGGCGGCGACCAACGCCACCTGGTCACCCGGGCGAGCGCCCTCGGGAACGGCGAGCTCGAGCACGTCATGGTCGTAGAGACGCTCGGCGCCGTAGCGATCCGCGGACACCGTCACCGACCAATAGCGCATGGACCTCATCTTCCCACGGGCACCACGAAGCAGTCCGCGAGGTGATCGTCAACCATGCCGGTGGCCTGCATTAATGCGTACGCCGTCGTGGGCCCGACGAACCGGAACCCGAGCTTGCGCAGAGCCTTGGCCATGGCGGTGGACTCGGGCGTGCTCGGGGGCACGTCGGCGAACGTCTTCGGGCGCGGCCGTGGCTCCGGTGCGAACGACCAGAGCAGTGCGGCGAGCCCATCCGGAAGCTCAAGGGCGGCCCGGGCGTTCGCAATCGCGGCGTCGATCTTGGCGCGGTTTCGGACGATGCCGGCGTCGGCCATCAGCCGCGCCACGTCGGCATCACCGAATCCGGCCACCTTTTTAATCTTGAAGTTGCCGAACGCGGTCCGAAACGCCGGACGCTTACGCAGGATGGTCAGCCAGGACAGGCCGGACTGGAAGGCTTCCAGAGTCATCCGCTCATAGAGCCCGTCGTCGGTGCGCACCGGCTGACCCCACTCGGTGTCGTGATAGCTCACGTAGTCAGGTGTGCTGACTCCCCACGCGCAACGCAGCCGCCCGTCAGGTCCGGCGACCAGCCCCGAGTTTTCATCCATGCCCTGATCCATGGCGGCAGCCTAGGCGGGCCGTACGACACTGTGGCACGGACCGCACGGCGGGTCAGTCGCTTGCCGACCGTAATCGCGAGTCTTGAGCTCCCGAGGGGTCGAATTGCCGAAGTGCCAGGTCCGGGGCCTGTCGGGCCGGTATGGACTGCGGTTTCGCGGGGCTTTGCTTTGCATACAAATACGCACCAGTAACGATCCGTGAGGTGCTACCGGGAGTGTGCAAAGCAAAGCCCCTCACACCATGTCCCGGACCGACATCAAAGCCACGCGCGCCGTCCAAGCCACATGCATATGCACTGGAAATCGAGGGTTACCGGACGGTAGTCAAGGTATTGCCGCCCGGTAACCCGCCCGCTTAGGGTGCTCGACTATGAAGGACCTGCCCGACATCATCACGTGGTCGATCCCGGCGTTTATCCTGCTGGTGGTCATCGAACTCGTCTCGTTTCGGCTGCACGCCGACGACGATGAACTCGGTTACGAGCCCAAGGACACCGCGACCAGCCTGTCGATGGGCCTGGGCAGCGTCTTCACCGACGCGGCGCTAAAGGTGCCGCTGGCTCTCGGCTACGCGGTGATCGCCGCCATCACGCCGCTGCGTCACTTCTTCACCGACCATCTGCTGTTCACCATGCCCACCGCGGTGGTCGTCTGGCCGGTCCTGCTGATCGTCCAGGACCTGTCGTACTACTGGTCGCACCGCTGCCATCACGTCATCCGCGTGCTGTGGGCATCGCACGTCGTGCATCACTCGAGCACCCGATTCAATCTGTCCACCGCACTGCGCCAGAGCTGGACCGGGTTCACCAGCTTCCTCTTCTACGTACCGATGATCGCCCTCGGCGTCCCGCCGTACATCCTGGTCATGCTCTCCTCGATCAGCCTGCTCTACCAGTTCTGGATTCACACCGAGCGGATCGACCGGATGTGGGGCTGGTTCGAGGCCGTCTTCAACACCCCGTCGCACCATCGCGTGCACCACGCCTCCCAGGGCTCCTATCTGGACCGGAACTTCGGCGGCATCCTGATCATCTGGGACAAGCTGTTCCGGTCCTTCGAGCCGGAGGTGGAGCGGCCGATCTACGGGCTCACCAAGAACATCGGGACCTACAACCCGGTCCGCGTCGCGTTCCACGAGTGGGCTGCCTGGGGTGCCGATCTGCGCCGGTCCCGGAGCCTGTCCGAGGTGTTCGGTCACACCTTCCGAGCGCCGGGCTGGCAACCGGCCGGCTCGTCGGGCCGAGACGGCGGTGCGAGCGTGGCCGCCGGCCCGGGCACCGCCGGCACCCCAGCGATCAGCGGAGCCGGCGCCGCCGCTATGGCAGCGTCCCTGCCTCGACCAGCCGAGCAAACCGCTTGAGCGCCTGAGTCAGGCTGGCCTTCGAACCCGGCCATAGCACTGGCCATGCGACCCGTCCCAGCACGCCGGCCGGCAACTGGAACCACTCGTGCCAGACCACCTGAGTGCGATCCGGCCCCATCGGGGTGCAGCGCATCACGCCCGGGCCGCGGAGGATCTTGCCGCAGTGCACGACCCGAAGCTGGTACGGCGGATCAACCTTCTCCACCCGCATCACGTCGACCAGCGTGGCCGGGCCGACCGCCGTGATCGCCTCGATCGTGCTGCCCTCGCCACCATCGCCGTCGACCACTCGGACCTTGGTGAACGGGATCCACTCGCCCTGCCGTTCCCACGCGGTGAACGCCGCGAACACCTGGGCGGCCGGGGCCTTGATGATGGCGCTGGCGGTCACCTCACCGGTGCCGGCGCGCGCAGAATCGTCGGCGGGGCTTTCGGTGCTCACTTGGAGCCGTTGGCGGAGTTGACCCGGCCGTTGGCGTCAGCATCGGTGCCATCCGAAGCGTCGGGTCGGCTCGAATCGGTGCTCGACTTCGCGGCGTCGCCCGGCACGTCACCGGACTCCGCCGAGTTGCCCTGGTCGGCCACGACGGTCGATGCCCAGGCCTGATCGGCGATTGACGGCGCGGGCCGTTCCAGAGGTTTCGGCTCAGCGCCGAGACGGGCCCGACGCAGCGCTTCAGCGTCCTCCTCGCGGCCGTCGCGGAGCGCCTCGACCTCGGCTTCCAGGACGTTGATCAGCTCTTCCTTGTAGCCGATGTCGTAGGCAGCGCGACGCAGCGCGGCATCCACCTGGCCCATCCGGTAACCACGCATGGTCGTGTCGAACCGGACATCCGCCACATCACCCTCATTGAGCGGCCGATTGGACGGCAGCGGCACCGCGATCCCGTCCGGTTCGGCCGTGGTGATCCCCTGGTCGCGCCCGGCCACCAGCCAGGTCACACCAAATCCGATCACTCCGACGACCGCGGCGCCGACGAGGGCGAGAATCAAACCCATGCCGACGATCGTGGCATGTCCGCCGTTGCGTGGCGAGCCCAGGCACGCCATGCCCGATGGTTGGTCATGATCGGCTCGGCTAACGTCGGACCGGTGAAGTCACCATTTCGCCTCGGTCCGCGGGTGTTCGGCGAGACTGAGCTGGCGGTCATGGCGATCGTGAATCGCACCCCCGACTCGTTCTACGACCGCGGCGCGACGTTTGCCGAGGATGCGGCGCTGGCCGCGGTTGACCGCGCGGTCGCCGACGGCGCCGACATCATCGACATCGGCGGCGTCAAAGCCGGACCGGGCGCGGTGGTCGATGCCGCGGAGGAGATCCGGCGCACGATTCCCACGATCGCAGCGGTACGCGCAGCCTTCCCGCACGTGGTGATCTCGATCGACACGTGGCGCGCCGAGGTGGCCCGGGAGGCCGTGGCGGCCGGAGCCGACCTGCTCAACGACACCTGGGCCGGCGCCGATCCGGGGCTGGCCGAGGTGGCCGCGGAGACCGGCGCGGCTCTGGTCTGCTCGCACGCCGGCGGTCTCACGCCCCGGCACCGGCCGCACCGGGTGGGCTTCGATGACGTGGTCTCCGACGTCATCACCACCGTGACGGCTCTCGCCGAGCGCGCCGTCAGCCTGGGCGTACGCCGCGACGGCATCCTCATCGACCCGGCCCACGACTTCGGCAAGAACACCCGGCACTCGCTGGAGATCACCCGGCGGCTCGGCGAGATGGTGGACACCGGATGGCCAGTGCTGGTGGCGCTGTCCAATAAGGATTTCGTCGGCGAGACGCTGAACGTGCCGGTGGAGGAGCGGCTCGACGGCACCCTGGCCACCACCGCGGTGTCGGCGTGGTTGGGAGCCCGGGTGTTCCGCGCGCACCAGGTCCGGCAGACCCGGCAGGTGCTCGACATGGTCGCGTCGATCCGTGGCGATCGTCCGCCGGCCGTCGCGCGGCGCGGACTCGCGTAAAGTTCTGGTCGTGCACGGATATCTGGGCTCCTACGCGACACTCGGCGTGCTGCTGATCGCGGCACTGCTGGTGTTCGTCGGCGCGTTCAGTGCGAACAAGCTGCTCAGCCCGTGGACACCGGCCAGCCCGCCGAGCAAGTTCGACACCTACGAGTGCGGCGTCGATCCGGTCGGTGGCGAATGGGCGCAGGCGCAGATCCGCTACTACATCTACGCATTCCTCTACGTTCTGTTCGCGGTCGAGAGTGTCTTCCTGTTCCCGTGGGCAGTCATCTATTCGCTGCCCGAGTTCCGTACGACATCGGTCATCGAGATGGCGATTTTTATCGCCGTACTCTCTCTTGGTCTGTTGTATGCGTGGCGCAAGCGCGTCCTGCGCTGGGTCTGAACTATTTTCGTCGCATGGTTAGCCAGGGCGTGGAGATCTACACAGACGGTGCGTGCAGTGGCAACCCCGGACCCGGCGGGTGGGGTGTCTACCTGAAATACGGCGCGCACGAGAAGGACCTATGCGGCGGCGAGCCGTCCGGCACGACCAACAACCGGATGGAGCTGATGGCGGCCATCATGGCGCTGGAGAGTCTGACCCGGCCGGCTCAGGTCAAGCTGCACACCGACAGCGTTTACGTGCGCAGCGGCATCACGTCCTGGATGCACAACTGGAAGCGCAACGGCTGGATGACCTCGGACCGCAAGCCGGTCAAAAACGCGGACCTGTGGCAGCGACTCGACGCCGCGGTGGCGCGTCACAAGGTCGAGTGGCTGTGGGTGAAGGGCCATGCCGGCGATCCCGGCAATGAGCGTGCCGATGCTCTGGCCAACAAGGGCATGAAGGCCGCAGTAGCAGCGGGCTGATGCCGCCAGCGGACGGGTCGCCTGTCTGCGCTGGCGCCTCGGACCAAGATCGCGACGTCCGCGGAACAGCGGCAGTTTTCGGGTACGTGATCGCGACGTCCGCGGAGCCATGGCTCGTCCCGAGGCCGATTGAGAGCCCTCAGACCGCGAACGTTGCGATCTCACAACCGCCGGTCCGCGGACGTCGCGACCTTGAGTCCGCCGCGCCGTCCACAACCCGCCAAGATCGGAAATCTTGGCAGATTCGGTGCGCGACCCGTCCCAACCGCCCCCGGAGCCTGTTGCGCTCCCGGGCCCCGCATGATCACGAAGACCGCCCCACGCCATAGCGTCGTGAACCCTTCGTGATCACGGGCTGGTCCGCCGCGCCGCCCCGCTCCCGGCCACGCCGCCCCACGCCCCCGGCCGTATGCCCGGCGCTCCCGCGCATGATCAAGTGCGCCAGCAGGTGCAAGACCACGTGCACCCGAGGCCGCCATATCGTCCTCAGTGCTCAAGATCGTGCACTTGATCATGGAAAACAGCTCAACTCCACACGCATTGAGTCCGACAAGCCGTCGCAGCAACTGGTGCATATAGGTACGCAAAGCAAGCACCCACCATCTCGACAGGTGATCAAGCTGCCCGGGAAGTGGACCGC
>Ga0068863_100005400_pt1 | contig 12606 bp, 11 predicted proteins | sample KBSSwiS62_FD_66596 | JGI IMG/M metagenome (GOLD analysis project Ga0068863, IMG submission 66596) | Switchgrass rhizosphere microbial communities from Kellogg Biological Station, Michigan, USA - KBS Switchgrass S6-2 | ecosystem: Host-associated > Plants > Roots > Rhizosphere > Soil ...
TTGCGCACCACATACAGGCGCGGTCGCGATTCGCGCACCGGTTGCGGCGGCACGATCGGCTGCGCCGCGGAGTGCAGATCTGCCGCAAGCTCCACCCATTTCCCGCCGCTGCAGGATTTCGCATATTCGGCGGCGAGCGGCGCCGGCGCCTGGATCGTGCTGCCCACGGTCAATGACTGGCGCGGATCGACCGCGGGATTGAGGTTACGCAAGGTGCGGAACCAGCCATCGGCATTGCCTGTCTGGCCGAGGCAGATCGTCAGTTCATCGAGTGACGTCGACTGCTTCAGCGTGATGCTCACCGGCTTGGCGTCGAGCTTCGGGAAATTTAGGTTGTAGCGTTCCGGATGCAGGAACAGCCAAGCCGCGGCGAGCACCATCGGTACGTAGTCGCGGGTTTCCTGCGATAACGCAAAGTATATTTTTGGACTCCAGAAGCCGGCGTCCGGCGCACGTGCCGCAAGACGCTGCATCGCGCCTTCGCCGCCGTTGTAGGCGCCGATCGCCAGTTCGAGGCTATCGTTGAGCTCGCCGAGTTGTTCGTTGATATAAGCGGCATTGGCGCGGGCCGACAAGGCGGGATCGAAGCGCTGATCGAAGCCATCGACGATGCCGAGACCGAAGCGCGCACCGGTCGCAGACATGAACTGCAGCGGCCCGCTGGCGCCCGAGCGCGACACTGCATGCACCTTGCCGCCGGATTCCTGCGCCAGCATGCCGAACAGAATCGCCTCTGGCAGACCGGCCTTCTCGTACTCCGGCCACATGCGCGAACGCAGATAACTGTAATTCTCGTAGGCCTTCATGAGGTTCGGCCGGTACTGCGTCAGCCACTGCTCGAGCGCGAGCTTGACCGGGTCGTTCATTGCGATGATGTCGGAAAGTTTGCGCCCCTTGAGCAAGGCGACCGAGCGCTGCGCCTCGGGCAACGCCGAAATCACGGGCGAAGTCTCGCCCGCTTCGGCTGCGGCCTCGACGGGCGCCGCCTCGCTATCGGCGGCCGCCGGAGCCGTGGGCGCGGCGCGTTCGCGCAGCAGCTTGTCGAAGGCCGCCACGAAACGCACGCTGTCGCAGCCGCGCGTGAGCGCGCAGGCATTCGCAGCGGCGCGCAAGTCGTCGAGCGCGGCTGTCGCCTCCGGCGGCTTGCCGCTGTCGCTGGCCGCCAGATAGTGCTGCGTGTCGGCGTCCATGCGCGTGTACAGCGCATCGACGGCCGAATTCGCCTTGGCGCCGCCACCCTGGGCGGGTTGCCCCGCACAACCGGCGAGCAATGAACACAAAATCAACGAACCCGGAACACGATACATGCTTCACTCCACGACAATGCGACGCACGTTACCGGGCGCGGCCCGAAGCTACAATAGTCGCCGTGAAATTTTTGGGGAGGCGGCGTGAACGAGATACTTGTCGGCAAAAGCGATCGCGAAATTTACCTGCATGCGCGCTACGGCAACCGCCACGGCATGATCGCCGGCGCCACCGGCACCGGCAAAACGGTATCGCTGACTGTGCTCGCCGAGGGCTTCTCGCGCCTGGGCGTGCCGGTGTTCCTCGCCGACGCCAAGGGCGACCTCGCCGGCATGTCGCAAGCGGGCACCCTGAACGACAAGATCAAGCCACGCCTGGACAAGCTCGGCATCACGAACTTCACGCCGGCGGCCAATCCGGTCGTGTTCTGGGACATCTACGGCAGGCTCGGCCATCCGGTGCGCGCGACCGTGTCGGATATGGGGCCGAACCTGTTCGCGCGCCTGCTCGAACTCAACGACGTGCAAGGCGGCGTGCTCGAGGTGCTGTTCAAGCTCGCCGACGACAACGGCTGGCTGCTGCTCGATCTGAAAGACCTGCGCGCGCTGCTGAGCCACGCCGCGGTAAAGGACAATGCCGTCGCGATTTCCGCCAAGTACGGCCTGGTCAATGCAACTTCGATCGCGGCGATCCAGCGCGCGCTGCTCTCGCTCGAGAGTGCCGGCGGCGACGCATTCTTCGGCGAGCCGGCGCTCGATCTGGCCGATTGCATGCGGCAGGACATGAGTGGCCGCGGCATCGTCAACATCCTCGCCGCCGACCAGCTGATCCTCAATCCGATGCTGTATTCGACATTCCTGCTATGGCTGCTGTCCGAACTGTTCGAGAAGCTGCCGGAGGTCGGCGACCTGGATGTGCCCAAGCTCGTGTTCTTCTTCGACGAGGCGCATCTGCTGTTCGACGACGCCACGCCCGCGCTGCAAAAACGCGTCGAGCAAGTCGTGCGTCTGATTCGTTCCAAAGGCGTCGGCGTATACTTCTGTTCGCAATATCCCGACGACGTGCCCGACGTGATACTAGGCCAGCTCGGCAATCGCGTGCAGCACGCGCTGCGCGCATTCACGCCGCGCGACCAGAAGGCCGTTGCTGCGGCGGCGCAAACGTTCGCGCGCAATCCGCGGCTGCCGAATGTCGCCGAGGCGATCGGTCAACTCGCAGTTGGCGAGGCGCTGGTTTCGACCCTGCAGGATGGTGGAGTGCCGTTGCCGGTCGAGCGCGCGTTGATCGTGCCGCCCAGCTGCCGCATCGGCGCGATCACGGATGCCGAACGCGCCACGATCCGTGCGCGCTCGCCGGTTGGGGGCAAATACGATACGGCGGTCGACCGCGAATCGGCTTACGAAATCCTCACGCAACGCACGCGCGTGCAGGCCGCTGAAGCGCCGGCGCCTTCTCCTGACGCAACAGGTAAATCCGGCGCACCGGCGGCACAAGGTTCCGGCTGGGGCAAGGCGGTCAGCGACGCGGTGTTCGGCAGCGGCCGCCGCGAAGGCATGCTCGAGGCGCTGGCTAAATCCGCGGCCCGCAATGCCGGCGGACAACTCGGCCGCAGTATACTTCGCGGTGTGCTCGGCTCGATCCTGAAGAAATGAACGTTGTCCAAAACACTACGCCGATGGCGCCGTTTCACGAGCGCTGGCCGGAAATTTTCAAGTATCCGCTGCAGACTGCGGCGTTGACGACGATTGTCGCAATCGCGGTCGCGCATCTGGTTACGCTGCTTCCGTTCGGCTTTATCCTCGACCTGCTGGTGTGGGTGTCGTTCTTCCAATACGCGTTCGAAGTGTTGCGCTGGAGCGCGAACGGGCGTGCGCTGGCACCGGAGATCGCGTTAAGCGTCAGCGAGGGCGTGGGTCGCTACGCCACGCTGCTGCTCGTGCTCATCAACGCACTGATGATCCTGATTGCCGTGTTCGTCAGCCCGATTCTGGCGATTGTGTTCGGCGTAGTGCTCGCCCTTGCGATGCCGGCAATGATGATGATACTCGCGCTCGACGAGGGTTTTGCCCGCGCACTCAATCCGGTGGCGTGGCTGCTGATCGCCGGGCGCATCGGCAACGCCTATTTCGTGCTCGTGGGCTTCTTCTGCGCCGCGCTCGTCGTGCAGAGCATGAGCGCCGTATTTCTCAACGAGCTGCTGCCGGGTTTCGTGGCGACGCCGCTCGCGTCCTTCGTCGTCAACTATTTGATGATCGCAAATTTCCACCTGATCGGTAGTGTCATTCACGATCACCGCGACACGCTCGGCTACTCCGGCCACCTAGATTTCCAGGAACAGGCAAAAACGAGCGACGCCTCGCGCGCGATCATCGACTCCGCACGGCACGCCGCCGCGGCGGGTGATGCGCGCGGCGCCGCGAATCTGCTGCGCGAAGAAATCAAGGCGCATCCGCAGATGCTGGCGCTGCACGACGAATATCGCCATTGGCTGCAGAATCTCGACGCCAAAGCCGAACTCACGCAGCACGGCCGCTCATACATCCCACTGCTGCTCGCGCAGGATCGCGACCGCCGTGCCGTGGAAGTCGCACGCGAATGCCAGCTGCTCGACCCGGCGTTCGCGCTGGACAAGGCCGAAGATGTCACGCGCCTGGCCAACGAGGTCGCCGAGGCCGGCCATGCGCAACTCGCGCTGAGCTTGCTCGCAGGATTCCACAAGCGTTTCCGCAACCACCCCGACATCGGCCGCAACTACTTGCTCGCCTCAAAGCTGCTCGCCGAAAAAATGAACAAGGAAATGCAGGCGCGCGCGATGCTCAACCAGATCAAATTGACCCTGCCGAACGATCCGATCATCCCGCAGGTCGAGGCTTATATCGCGTATCTGGACAAGCTCGCCACGACGCCGGCGAAACCGGTGTGAGCCGCTGGCGACCCGCGCAGGCAGCTTCGACCGCGATCATCACCGCGGATGGCCACCGCAAGCTCAAAGCGGAACTCGACGAACTCTGGCGCACGCGACGGCCCGAAGTGGTCAAGGCGCTGGCGGCTGCCGCCGCGGAAGGCGATCGCTCCGAGAACGCCGAGTATACTTATCGTAAAAAGCAACTCGGCGAGATCGACCGCCGCGTGCGCTATCTGTCCAAGCGCTTAAAAGAGCTGCGTGTAGCGGCCGAAACACCATCCGACAAAGCAGCGATATTCTTCGGCTCCTGGTTCGAGATCGCGGACGATCGCGGCCGCAGCCAGCGCCTGCGCATAGTCGGCCCCGACGAAACCGATGCCGCGCTCGGCTGGATCAGCATCGATTCGCCGCTCGCGCGCGCGGCCCTGAAGAAGCGCATCGACGACGAATTCGAAGCGGAATTGCCCACTGGCAAGCGCCAATTCGTCGTGATCGCCGTCAGCTACTCCGAGCCGATCGATTGACCTGCAGCAGCCGCCGGCGTAGGGTGCCGCGATCCCTTTTTGCACATCGTGGCCATGGAGCCAACGCCGGCGCTCCTGACTGGCCGCCCGCCCTCGCCGGCGCTGATGGGCACATTCGTGCCTGGGGAGCTTCTCATGCATCGTTTGATCGCAAGTTTGTTCCTGGTACCGATTACCTTCGCAGCGTCGCTGGCCATTGCACAGGACGCCGCACCGGAGAGAGATTCGCCACGCGCGCTGATTTCCATTTACCGGGTTGCGGCTGGCAAGCAGGCCGACTTCCTCAAGTGGCAGGCCACGCGTGATTCGATAGATAAGGAGGCGGGTGTACCCCAGGCGCAATGGTATGCGCATGTCGATGGCGACTCCTGGGACTACGTCTCAGTCGGGCCCGATCTGACTCCGGAACAGAGCAAGAAGGTCGTGGTAACGCTAAAAAAGCATGGACTCTCGACGGGTCTCAAGGCGAGTCTGGAATTTCGCCAGTTCATCGGTTCCCACACCGATACCCTTTCGATTGGACCGGTGACGGTGAGCGAACTGTCGGACTGGGTGAGCAAATAGGATCGGCGATCTCCTGGAATCCGCGCGCGGACGGATAATGTCTGCCCGCGCGCAACGGCTGGAAACACGGCGCACTGCGATAGAAATCTTCTGTTGCGTCAGCCAAACGCCAGCCCGGCACGCCGGACAGCGGCAATGGCCTCAGCCCCTGTGGATCGTTGAGAAGATCGCCAGCGCCGATTGATCTTGCCACAACGGTCAGCGCGCTTTCCACATTTCCACTTTGCGGCACCGCGAAGACCAGCGCCTTGCCAACCAGCAGTTGTTCGGGGACAAGCGCGTGTTCGAGCAGCGCATGACCAAACACGTGCGCCTCGATCTGCCCGTCGCGCCATGCATCGCTTTCGCGCCAGAACAGGCCGTGCCAGTCGTGGGCGTCCCACAAATCCAGCAGGGCCGGGGCGCGCAGCAATACAACGACGCCGGCTTCGTCGAAATGCGTCAATGCGCATTGCGCGCGCGTGCGCGTTTTTGGCCCGGCGATCCTAATCTCGGCAGCCTGTCTTGCATTGAGCGAGGCTTTGATCTGCGGGAAACGCAGCCAGATCAAGGCATTCAGCAGATCGTGCCAGTTGCGTTCGCGCGTGGCGATTGCGCCGCGCTCGAAAATGCGTTGTTCGTAATGCAATCCGTCGGCGAGCAATTCGGGGGTTTGCGCGACGAAACGCGGCGAGCCAGGCTTGCAGTGCCGGTTAAGGGCGTCGATGCCGGGCCATTCCGCACTGCGCAGCAGATCATCGAACGCGCGCCATTGCGACAGCGGCGGTCGGGAGAAGACGGAACGATCGACCGCCTCGCGCTCGGGCGCGACGAATCTCATGTTTCTATGCAGAGAGTGAACCGACGAGGTCGTGCTCGTCGGTGCCTTCGATGCATACCTCGACGAACTGCCCGGGCTTGAGCTTTTGCCCGTCGCCGATGCGCAGCACGCCGTCGATCTCGGGCGCGTCTGCGCTCGTGCGTGCGATAGCGCCGTCGGCATCGGCGTGATCGACCAGCGCGCGCAAGGTCTTGCCGACCTTGCGTTTGAGCTTGTTCGCGCTGATTGCCGCTTGCGTCGCCATAAAACGCTCCAGGCGCACCTGCTTTACGTCCTCGTCCACCGGATCGGGCAGCTCGTTCGCCTTGGCGCCTTCCACCGGCGAATACGCGAACGCGCCGACGCGGTCGAGTTGCGCTTCGTGCAGGAATGCCAGCAGTTCTTCGAACTCGGCCGCGGTCTCGCCGGGGAAGCCGACAATGAACGTGCTGCGGATCGTCAGTTCCGGGCAAACCTTGCGCCAAGCGTGGACGCGTTCGAGCACCTTGCTGCTCGACCCCGGGCGTTTCATGAGCTTGAGAATGCGCGGGCTCGCATGCTGGAACGGGATGTCCAGATACGGCAACAGTTTCCCATCCGCCATCAGCGGAATCACTTCATCCACATGTGGATAAGGATACACATAGTGCAGCCGCACCCAGGCGCCGAGCTGCGCAAGCCCCTCGCACAGCTCGGTCATGCGCGTACGGTACTTCGCGCCACGCCATTCGCGCGCCGCGTATTTCACGTCCACACCGTAGGCGCTGGTGTCCTGCGAGATCACGAGCAGTTCGCGCACGCCCGATTTGACGAGTTTTTCCGCTTCGATCAGCACTTCGTCGACCGGACGCGACACCAGATCGCCGCGCATCGATGGAATGATGCAAAAAGTGCAGCGGTGATTGCAGCCTTCGGAAATCTTCAGGTAGGCGTAGTGTTTCGGCGTGAGCTTGATCCCTTGCGGCGGCACGATGTCGACGAACGGATCGTGCTTGGGCGGCAGTTGCTTGTGCACGGCCGTCATCACACTCGCATAGTCCTGCGGCCCGCTGATCGCGAGCACATCCGGATGCGCTTCGCGTATCACGTCCGCGCGCTTTCCCAGGCAACCCGTGACGATGACCTTGCCGTTCTCGGCCAGCGCCTCGCCGATCGCGTCGAGCGATTCCTGCACCGCCGATTCGATGAAACCGCAAGTGTTGACGACGACGACATCGGCCGCGGCGTAGCTCGGCACGATCTGGTAGCCCTCCACGCGCAGCTGGGTGAGGATGCGTTCGGAATCGACCAGCGCCTTGGGGCAGCCGAGGCTGACGAAACCGACCTTGGGATTGGCTTTGGACATGCGGTTTTTTGCTTGACGGAACAAGGATATTTTACACTGCACGCTGTTCATCCCGGCCGGTCCGGGTGAACTTTCTCCGGGGGCGTTCGCGAAATGGGTCGGGCGAGGTCGAAGTGGGGTGCGCGCTGGGCCAATGTCTGCTGGTCCGGGGCACTGCTGTCCGCCGCCTTCGCACATGCCGATCCGGAGTATCCACGCGCGCAAGCAGCATTAACGGCGCAGTACCTGGCCACCGGCATAGAGCGCGCCGTGACGCCATTTGCGCCGGTTTTTCGTACGCTGACTGGCGCGAGCGGAGAAACCGCGATCCAGAGCGGGCTCGGCATCGTATTCCGCGCACTTGGCGCATTCGATCTGGCTGACCGGCACTGGTCGCGGGCGCAGGAACTTGCGCTCGCGCGCGCCGACGCGGTAGGCGCTGCGGAAGCGGTAACCTTGCGTTGCGAACTGGCGTTGCTGATCGGCGACTACGCGCGCACCGAGCGCCTGGCCAACGAACTGGCACAGCTGGCCGAGAGCGCGAGCCTGCCGTCGGCGCAAGGCAGCGCCGAGGAATTCCTCGGCGTCGTCGCCCGCCGCCATGGACAGCTCGACAGCGGCGTGGCGCACGAGCAGCGTTCGCTCGAACTGCAAACCGCACTCGGCGACGAGCGCGGCGTCGCGCGGGCGCTGTCGAATCTCGGCACGATCGCGCGCGACCGTGGCGACTTCGCCCGTGCGCTCGACCTGCAACTCCAGTCGCTGGCGATCCGCGAGCGCATCGACGAGAACCTGGAGCTGACGCTGCGCAACCTCGCGCTGATCTATCGCGACCTCGGCGACGACGCGGCGACGCGCAAGTACTTCATGCGCGCGATCGAAGTCGCCACGCTCCACGGCGACTACTCCAACTATTCGTCCACGCTCGGCACCTATGCCAGCTATCTGGTCGACGCCGGCGAATTCGCGCCCGCGCTTGCCGCCGCCGACGAAGCACTCGCCGTGGCGCGCATCGTCGGCAACCGACCGTCGACCGGCTTCGACTTGCTCGACAGCGGCCGCGCACTGGTCGGCCTTGGGCGCCTGCACGAAGCCAGCGCGCGCCTGCGCGACGCACTCGATCTCGGACGCAAGCTGGATCAGCAGGAAATCGTCGCACGCAGCCTCGTGGCCCTCAGCGAAGCGGCGCTCGACAGCGGCGAGCGCCAGCTGGCGCGCAAGCTGCTCGACGAGACCTTCACGAGCGTCAAGGCCAGCCAGTACAAACCTGTGCTGGCCCAGGCCTATGCCCTGGGCGAACGCCTCGCCACGATGGAAGGGCAGCCAGCGGCCGCGCTCGACTACGCGCACCGGCGCGCCGCATTGGGCGAAGAACTGCTCGGCACGCGCGCGAACCGGCGTTTGTCGACGCTCGAAAGCCAATACGCCAAGGCCGCTTCCGACCAACAGCTTGCGCTCGTCACCAAGGACAACCAGCTGCAGGCCGCGCGCCTGGATCAGCAGCAGCTGCAACGGCGTTACGGCATCGCCGTCGTGATCGCGCTGAGCTCACTGCTCGGCATGCTCGCATGGCGCTTTTTCGGCGCACGCCGCCTCAATCGCGCACTCGGCGTGCGCAATGCCGAAATCGAAGCACAGCGCGTGGCCCTCAGCGACGCGAACCAACGCCTGGAAACCCAGGCGAAGGAGCTCTACCAGGCCGCGATCACCGACCCCCTCACCGGCGTGTTCAATCGCGGACACTTGATGCGCCAGCTCGATGCGCGTCTGCTCGATAGCGCGCGCAGTGGACAGGAATTCGCGCTGCTGCTGATCGATTTCGACCACTTCAAGCAGATCAACGATGCACGCGGCCACCTGTTCGGCGATCGCGTCCTTGTCGCCGGCGTGCAGACCCTGCGCCAATGGCTGGAACCGGGCGACCTGCTCGGCCGCTACGGCGGCGAGGAGTTCATTGCCGCCGCGGCCGGCCGTGACGTGGCCGGAGTGCGTGCCTTGGCCGAAGGTTTGCGCATCCACGTGGCGGAGACACTGGCCACGATAGCGCCGGAACTGAAAGCGATCGCGACAGTCAGCATCGGCGTGGCCATGCTTTCGCAGCTGCCGAAACCAGCGCGCCTGGAAGCGCTGATCGAGGCAGCCGATAAAGCCGTCTATATGGCCAAGGCAAACGGGCGCAATCGCGTGATGAACTATGTCGCGTGAGGCCCGCCATGGGTGAACATATCCGGCTCAATACGGCCGGCATGCACTGTATCGGCGCGTATCTCGCCAAAGCGGCCGGCAAGCCCACGGGCGGGCTCGTCGTCATGCAGGAGATTTTCGGCATCAATCCGCACATCCGCGAAGTAACGGATCGTTTTGCGTCTCTCGGCTACACTGCCATCGCGCCGGCCATTTTCGATCATCTCGAAACCGGCGTGGAACTCGACTACGGCGCCGACGCCTTCGCGCGCGGACGCGTACTCGCAGGCGAAGTCGGCATCGACCGCGCCGTGGAGGACGTGGCGAGCGCGGCACAGTCGATTGCCTCGGCTGGCAAAATCGGCGTCGTCGGCTACTGCTGGGGCGGAACGATCGCGTTGCTGGCCGCGACGCGGCTCGGCCTGCCGGCCGTGAGCTACTACGGCGCGCGCAATGTCGGCTTTCTCGACGAGAAGCCGAAGGCGCCCGTGCAATTCCATTTCGGCGAGCGCGATACGAGCATTCCAGCCGAGGCTGTGCAGCGTCACCGGGACGCTTATCCGGAAATGGAAATTTATACTTATCCCGCGGAGCATGCATTCAACCGCGATGTGGACGGCAAACACTACGATGCGCCGAGCGCAAAACTCGCGCTCGAACGCACGTTGGCGTTTTTCCAACGCAACCTCGCATGAGCGACTTCAGCGTCGACCTGCGTCTGCTCGCTGATACCTATCCGGTCGGCGACCTGGAACTGTCGCGCGTGTTGCTGATGAACGATGCGCGCTTTCCATGGCTGATCCTCGTGCCGCGGCGCGCTGCCATGCGCGACCTGATCGATCTGGCCGTCGAGGAGCAGCACGTGTTACTGCACGAGATCGGCCGCTGCGCACAAACGCTGCGCAACATGGACAAGCCCGACAAGCTCAACATCGCCACGCTCGGCAACGTGGTCGCGCAGCTGCACGTGCACGTGATCGCGCGCACCGTGCACGATGCCGCCTGGCCGCGGCCGGTATGGGGTGTCGGCGAGCGCGTCAGCTACGCTGCCAGCGCACTGCAGGTGCGCCTGTCCGGCTTGCGCGCTGCATTGCGCATCCAAGTTACACAATGACCATCGAACCGCTGGGCGACACTGCGCTGCTGATCCGACTTGGCGAGCGCATCGACAGCGACCTCAATGCACGCGCGCTGGCCATCGCAGAAGCGCTACGCGCGGCGGCACTGCCAGGGGTGTCCAACGTCGCGCCCTCGTACGCCAGCGTGTGCCTGCGCTACGATCCCGCGGCTTGGACGAACTCGCGAGACGCGCAGGCGCCGTACGACGGCATTGCCGCCCGCGTCGCTGAAATTGCGACCAAGGCGTCAGGTGGCACCACGGGCATTACCCTACCACCCGTCGAGATTCCGGTTTGCTACGGCGCCGAATACGGTCCCGACCTGGCCGAGGTCGCCAGGCTTTCCGGCCTGCCGGAAAACGAAGTCATGGCGCGTCATGGCGCCGCCGAGTATCGCGTCGCAATGCTCGGGTTCGCACCGGGTTTCCCTTACCTGCTCGGACTGGATTTCGCGTTGCACACGCCGCGTCGCGCGCATCCGCGCACGCGCGTGCCGGCGGGATCGGTCGCCATCGGCGGCGCGCAAACTGGGATTTATCCGCGCGAGCTGCCCGGCGGCTGGCAGATCATCGGCCGCACCCCGCTCGGCTTGTTCGATGCCGCGCGCGAGCCACCCGCTCTGCTCACGCCGGGACAGCGCGTACGCTTCAGGGCGATCGACGCCGGCGAGTTCGAGCAGTTGTTGCGATGAGCATCGAGATACTCGCGCCTGGCCTGCTGACGACGGTGCAGGATGGCGGCCGGCTCGGCTATGCCGCAATCGGTGTCGGAGCCGGCGGCGCCATGGACGGCGTCGCGCTGCGGCTCGCGAATATACTTGTTGGCAATGTGGACAATGCCGCAGCACTGGAAATCACGCTGCGCGGCCCGCGCTTGCGGTTTCGCGACGACAGCCTGATCGCCATTACGGGCGCCGATATCGACGCGCGCAGTGACGCGCTGCAGGTGCCGACGTGGCGACCCGTATGGATGCGCGCGGGCGCCGAGCTGGCAGTCGGCAATATCCGCAGCGGCGCGCGCTGCTACCTCGCCGTCGCCGGCGGCATTGACGTGCCGATGGTGCTCGGCAGTCGCAGTGTCGATGTGAACACTCGCGTCGGTGGGCGCCCGCTGGTGGCCGGGGACATCCTGCCGGCGACCCCGACGGCTTTCCCGGTTCCGGCAAGCAGCGCGTTCGTTGCAGCGAAATGGTCGCTGGACCCGGCGCCGTGGTTCGATCATGACTGCGCGCAACCGCTCGCGCTCACTCCCGGCACGCATTTTTCCGACCTCGACGATGGCGCACACGCAGCCTTGTTCAACACGGCGTTTCGCATCAGCGCGGATTCCAATCGCGTCGGATATCGGCTGGAAGGCACGCCACTGCGCCTGCGCAAACCGCTCGAACTGGTATCCGCGGGCATCGTTCCCGGCACGATCCAGCTGCCGCCGAACGGCGCGCCGATCGTGCTGATGGCCGAGGCACCGACGACCGGCGGCTACCCACGCATCGCGCACGTAATTGCAACCGACCTGCCGCGGCTGGCCCAGCACAAGCCCGGCGACTCTTTGCGTTTTACGCAAGTTTCACTCGGCGCAGCGCAGAAACGTTATCTTGAACGCGAACAGGCCCTGGCCCGTATTGCCAACACGGTTTCGGAACGACTGCATGATCCACTTTGATGCCAAGTGCGGGACTGGGCGACCTCACACCACAGCTGCTCATGACTAACATCGACCTCAATTGTGATATGGGCGAATCCTACGGCGCCTGGAGCATGGGCCAAGACGCGCAGGTCATGCCGTGGATCACCTCGGCCAACATCGCCTGCGGCTTTCACGCCGGCGACTTTTCGACGATGCAGCAAACCGTCGCGCTGGCAAAACAGCATGGCGTGGCGATCGGCGCGCACGTATCGCTGCCCGACCGGCAGGGATTCGGGCGGCGCGAAATGAAGGTC
>Ga0068863_100005404_pt1 | contig 12598 bp, 11 predicted proteins | sample KBSSwiS62_FD_66596 | JGI IMG/M metagenome (GOLD analysis project Ga0068863, IMG submission 66596) | Switchgrass rhizosphere microbial communities from Kellogg Biological Station, Michigan, USA - KBS Switchgrass S6-2 | ecosystem: Host-associated > Plants > Roots > Rhizosphere > Soil ...
AGATACCACTGGCGGAGATGGGGAGGGTGATCTGGAAGATGACGTCCCAGCGGGTGGCGCCGAGGGCGGACGCGCCTTCCTTGAGGGCCTGGGGGGTGGTCTTCAGCGCGGCACCGGAGAGGGCGGCGATGGTGGGCAAAATCATGATGGCCAGGACGAACGAGGCGGGAAGGAAGCCGGGGCCGGTGGAGGGCGTGGAGAAAAGGGGGAACCAGCCGAAATTGTGATTGAGCCAATTACCGAAGGGGGTGGTGATGGGAATGATGACGTAGATGCCCCAGAGGCCGTAGATGACGCTGGGGATGGCGGCGAGGAGCTCGACGAGGAACTTGAAGAAGCTGCGGAGTTTGTGGTGGAGGTAATCCTCTGTGAGGAAGATGGCGACGGCCACGCCGAGGGGGGTGGCGAGAAGGAGGGCCAGCGCGGAGCTGACCAGGGTGCCATAGATCAGGGGAAGGGCGCCGTACTCGTCGTTGACGGGATCCCAATCGGTGCTGATGAGAAAATGGAAGCCGAACTGGCGCACGGCGGGAAGGGCCTGATAGCCCACTTCCAAGCCGATGAGCACCAGCAAGGCGACCGTGCCCCAGCCGGACAGGAAGGTCAGGCCGGAGAAAAGGGTGTCGAAGCCCTTGGCACGTTTCGCCCGCTTGGTGGCGACCCACGGTGTCCCGGAGGACACCATGGGCGCTGCAGTCGTTTCAGTCTCGATCATTTGATCGTGGCGACGGCGGCTTCGACCTTGGTCAGCACGCTGGGGGGCAGCGGAAGATAACCGAGTTCAGGGGCGAGCTTCTGGCCATCGGTGAGGCACCAACCGGCGAGGGCCTTGATCGTGGCGGCGACCTCGGGCTTGGTGTACTCGGTGTGGCAGAGCCACCAGGTGAAGGTGACGATCGGGTAGGAACCGTCGCCAGCCGGATCGGTGACGAAGGCGCGGAGGTTGGCGGGCATTTCCACGGCAGCGAGGGCGGCCGAGCCCGACTCGGGGGTGGGGGCGACGAACTTGCCAGCCTGGTTTTGGAGGGTGGCCATAGGGAGCTTGATGCCCATGGCGTAACCGAACTCGACGTAGCCGATGGTGCCGGGGGTCTGCTTGATCAACGCCGCGACGCCGTCGTTGCCCTTGCCGCCGACGCCGACGGGAAACTTGACGAGCTTGCCGCCGCCGACCTTGGCCTTGAAGTCGGCGCTGATGGCGGAGAGGTGGTTGGTGAAGTTGAAGGTGGTGCCGCTGCCGTCGGCGCGATATGCGACGGTGATGGGCATGTCAGGGAGCTTCACGTCGGGATTGGCGGCGGCGATCTTGGGATCGTTCCACTTGGTGATCTCGCCAAGGAAGATGGCGGGATAGACGTCGCGGGGGAGCTTGATGGGCTCGGTAATGCCGGGGAGGTTGTAGGAGAGGACGATGCTGCCGGCTGTCATGGGGAGGAGGACGACTCCGCCGGTCTTGACGGCGGCGATTTCGGCGTCGGACATGGCGGCGTCGCTCGCGCCGAAGTCGGTGAGGCCGTCGGTGAACTGCTTGATGCCGGCGCCGCTGCCGATGCCCTGGTAGTTGATGCGGACATCGGAGTGGGCCTTATTGTATTCGGCGAACCAGCGGCCATAAATGGGCGCGGGGAAAGTGGCACCCGAGGCGTTCAGGGTGGTGTCAGCGTGGATGGAGCAAACCGAAAGGGCTGCCGCGATGGTGAGAGCGAGGAGTTTTTTCATTTTGATGTTCGAGTAATGAGGAAAGGCTGGCAGTGGATTGTTACGGTTGTGTGACGAACGTGAAACATCTCCCCGTTCTTTGCAGGAAAAGTGCTTAAGGAGGTGAAGTTATCGGCTCGCTCTTGAGCCGAAGGAGGTTACGACTTAGGTTTGATTGCGATGAGCCTAACCCAAAAACAGGATGCGGCGCTGCTTGGGGCGCTTTTTGAGGCGCGGGGGGAGCTGGTTGTACGGCGGGAACTGGCGGAGGCGACGGGGATCGCGGCCGGTGAGCTGGAGGGGAGGCTGGCTCCGTATGTGGAGGCGGGGTATCCGATTATTTTTCATCCACGGGGAGGGATTGGACTGCAGGAGCCACCGGATGTGTGGTGCGCGGAGGAGATCCTGGGGCGGTGTCCGGCCCGGGAGGATTCCGGGTTGAGATGGAACCCGCTTTTACTGGCGGAGACGGCTTCGACGAATGACGTGGCTCGGGAGCAGGGGCGGAAGGGAGCGCAGCCGGGGTTTGTGGTGGCGGCGTCGAAGCAGACGCGGGGACGGGGACGGTTGGGGCGGGCGTGGGAATCGCAGCCGAACCGGGGGCTTTATGTCTCGATCCTTTTGCGGCCGGACTTCGGCGTGTCGGAGACGGGACGGTTGACGATCTTAAGCAGCGTGGCAGCGGTGGACGCAGTCGAGGCGGTGGCGGGTTTCCGGCCACAGATCAAGTGGCCGAATGATCTCCTGGTGAATGGACGGAAGCTGGCGGGGCTTCTGATTGAGACGGAGCGGGCGGGGGCGCGGCTGGCTTTTGCGGTGATTGGGATTGGGATCAATGTGGGGCACGAGACGGACGATTTTTCGCCGGAGGTGCGGGGACTGGCGACGTCGCTGAGATTGGTGACTGGGGAGAGTTTTCGCCGGGCGGATGTCCTGGTGGCGTTGTTGCGGGCACTGGAGCGGCGGTTGCGGGCGCCTTTTGCCGAGTCGCGGGCGGCATGGGAGACGAGCAGCCTGACGTTGGGGCAGCGGGTGACGCTGACGACGAGCCGAGGGGTAAAGCATGGGCAGGCGGTGGGCCTGGATGAGTCGGGGGCGTTGCTTTTGCGCGGGGAGGCGGGCGAGGTGGAGGTGGTGACGGCGGGTGATATGTCCGCGGTCTAAGGATTCAGCCTGCTTAATTGGGCGGATGCAAAAAGACCGCGTAGTTCTCGACCGAACATTGAAGATTGGTCTGCTGGCTGATTTCCTTGAGGAGGTCGGTCAGGGAAATATTGTCGAGGGTCACGCTGACTTCGCGATAGATTTTGGTATGAGGGGTTCCAGGGGCGGCATCCTTCGCAGGAGCGTCGGGGAGACGCAGGACGAAGTTGATGCCCTCTTTTTCGGGATCGAGCTCCCTGCTTTTCCGGGAGAGGAACTCGAGGACAGTGGCGATGTCCGTTTTGTCAAAATTCACGCTGACGGTAATGGAGTTTAGTTTGCGAAGAATCGCGGCACGATGAGCGGAGGCGGGGGCAGGTGCGCCGGGGGGAACCTGGGCCGCGGCTGGATCGGGGAGCGTCCAGGCCAGCAACAGACACGAGATGAGGATGGAGAGCCACAGCGTGGATTTTTGCAGAGGGAACATCGTGGTGCGGGGGCTTCTTAAGGAGAGTTTGCCGGAGGAGGAAGCGCCAAGACAGCATAAAAAGCGACGGCGGCTTGGTGAGTTGGCAAGGGGGCTGCTTGATAGGGTGGCATGAACCGATGTGGCCGACATCCCGCACCAGCTCGAGCGGTTGCTCTCGAAGCGCGGGGATGGCAGGCCCTTTGGTTCCGATTTTTGGTTCGGCTGTCTCGGTCCTTCGATTGAGGAAGGGCGGGGTTGGTCGGACCTGACAACTGTCAGAGGAGAAAAAGGAAATGGGGGCGGCCCGGTGGTGCGAGAGCATCCCGGGCCGTTTTTCTTTTTACGGAAGAAGTTTTCCTAGAGGACGAGGAGGCGGGCGAGGATTTCGGTGAGGAGGCCGAAGAAAATGAGGGCGATGAGGGGACGCGAGGGTTGGACGCGGGAGGAGAAGCCAGCCTGGCGTTGGGCGAGGAAGGCAAGGAGGGGCAGGACGAAAGCGGCGAGACCGAGGGCGACAAGAGCAAGCAGGGAAATGCTACCTTCAACTTGATAGAGGAGAATTGGGCTAGCTGATTTGATGGCGCTTGGCACGGGGTTGGCGACAGGGTGCCAGATAGTTTTACTTTCGAAGTAGCCGGAGAAGGTGAGGAAGGTGGCGAGGATCGCAGCGGCGCGGGCGAGGGCGAGGAACGGGAGAACGCCGATGTAACGCTGGAGCAAGCCTTGGGTGGCACCGGTGTTGGCCTTGACGCTTTGGACCAACGCAAAGCAGACGTAGGCGAGGCCGATGACGGCACCGCCGAGGTAGATGGAGGCGAGGAGGAGGGCCTGGTTGAGGGCGGGGAGGTTGGGAGGATAGGCCCTGGGGGTGACGGCGAGGGTGAGCATGACACCGATGCTGATACCGAGGCCGGAGGCGAGGCTGAGCCACATTTTGCCGGCAAGGGCGTGGTCGCGGCGGAAGTTCCACCACGAGGCGAAGCAGAAGAAGGCGAGCATGCCCGGGTAATGGACAATGGTGGAGGGAGAACAGAAGGCGACGATGACCCAGGCGATGAAGGCCTTGCCGGCTTCGCGGGCGAAAAAGGTGGAGGGGACGGTCTTGGTGGGGAGAAAGCCGAGGAAAATGGTGGCCGAGGCGGTCGCGACGGCGAGGATGAGGTTGAAGGGGTAGAGATCCACGGCGTCTCTGGTATAGAGGGGAAGGTGGGGGAAGGGGAGTTTTTTAGACGGAATGATGGGAGGCAGATGGAATTTATGGGAGAGGGTTCGCACGGAGGGCTGGAGGGGGGAGGCACGGCGGTCATAGACTGAGAGGGCGAACGGGCAACATTCCTGCCGTCCGAAGGACCTTGGCATGGGGTGCGCTACAGGAGGGTTGCAAAATTCCGGACAACCCCGAGACTTTGCTTTCCCCATCCGATGGCCACCCAGATGAATGAAAACCCTGAGTTGAAGGACCAGCCGTCGGAAGAGCATCCGCCGCACCGGGGGTCGTTTTTCCGAAGCATGCTTTTCGGCAAGCCGCGGGACATCAACGACCCGTCGCTGTTCCATTCGATTTCGCTGATCCCGTTCCTGGCGTGGGTGGGGCTGGGGGTGGACGGGTTGAGCTCATGCGCATACGGTCCGGACGAATCGTTCCGGGCGTTGTTTGGGCTGAAGATTCCGGGGACGGACCAGCTGATGAACCTGCCCGAGCTGGCAATCCTGCTGGCGATCGCGACGACGATCACGGTGGCGGTGATTTCATGGTCATACGCGGGGCTGATCGAGCACTTTCCCTACAGCGGAGGCGGATACGGCGTGGCGACGAAGTTGCTAGGGCCCTACTTTGGGTTGATTTCCGGTTGCGCGCTGCTGGTCGATTACGTGCTGACGGTGACGACGTCGGTGGCGTCGAGTATCGACCAGGTTTTCAATGTCATCCCGGTCGAGTACGGGTCCCTGAAACTGGGCGTGGAGCTGATGATGATCGGAGGGCTGGTGCTGCTGAATCTGCGGGGGATGAAGGAATCGATCAACGTGATCGTGCCGATCTTCCTTTTGTTTGTGGTGACGCACCTGGCCTTGATGTTTGGGGTATTCTGGCAACATCCGGAGGGGATTGGTGGTCACCTGGTGCAGATCCATGCGCAGGTGCAAAGCGATGCGCACAGTCTCGGGCTCTGGGTGATCCTGGTGATTTTCATGCAGGCCTACTCACGCGGGGCCGGTACGTACACGGGTATCGAGGCGGTCTCGAACGGCGTGTCGGCGATGCGGGAGCCGCAGGTGACAAACGCAAAGTGGACGATGCTTTACATGGCGGTCTCGCTGGCAGTGACGGCGGGCGGGTTGATGATTTGTTACCTGATCGCAGGACTGCAGCCGGTGACGGGGAGGACGATGAACGGGTTGCTGGTGGAGAACGTCGGTTTTGGAAACTGGTTCACCTGGTTGACGCTGGGATCTGAAGCGGGGTTGCTGTTGTTTGCGGCGCAAACCGGGTATATCGGCGGTCCGCGCGTGATGGCGAACATGGCGCTGGACGGCTGGGTACCACGCCGGTTCAGCTCGTTGTCGGACCGGTTGACGAGCCACTATGGGGTGCTGCTGGTGGGCGCGGCGGCGGTGGCCAGCCTGCTCTACACGGGCGGATCGGTTGACATGCTGGTGACGATGTACGCGATCAACGTGTTCGTGACATTCTCGCTATCGCAACTGGGCATGACGCGGTTCAGTTGGGTGCGGAGGAAACGGAAGGGCCAGGGGCCGGTGCCGATCCTGCTCCACTCGTTTTCGTTCATCCTTTGCTTTGGGATTTTGGTGGCGGTGGTGATCCTGAAATTCGAGCAGGGGGCCTGGATGACGATTTTCGTCACGGGCGTCCTGATCATTCTCTGTCTTCTCATCCAGCATCACTACAAGCGGGTGCGGGCGAAGCTGGTGGAATTGAACGCGCAGCTGGGCGACATGCAGACGCTGGCGGGGACGGCCCCGGCGGAGGCTCCGCCGATGAACCCGAAGAAGCAGACGGCGGTGTTGCTGGTGAATTCGTACGGGGGGCTGGGCATCCACACGCTGCTGATCGCGCTGAAGACTTTCCCGGGACAATTCTCGCAGGTCTATTTCGCCTCGGTCGGGGTGCTGGACTCGGGAAATTTCAAGGGAACGGAGGAAGTTGTCCGCCTGAAAGCGGACCGGCAGAAGACGATTGACCAATATATCCTGCTGGCGCAGACCTTGGGATTGGCGGCGGACGGCGGTTACACGCTGGGGACCGACCCGGTAGACGAGGCGACGGGGCTCTGTTTGAAGATACGGGAGAAGTATCCGAAGTCGGTTTTCTTTGCAGGGAAGCTGCTGTTCGAGGCGGAGAAATGGTACTTCCCGCTGCTGCACAATGAGACGGCTTTTGCGATTTCGCGGCGGCTGCAGTTGCAAGGGATTCCGACCGTTGTCATGCCGATCCGCATCTTGAAGTTTGAGGGGTAGGGGAAGGAGTTGCCAAATTGGCCAGATTGCCAAATTTGAGGGAAGAACGGATGAATCAGGAGCCGCCGGGGTCGTCGAGTACGGCATCATGGCCGAGGTGATAGGCGATATATTTCATGGCGAAACGGTAGACGAGATAGAGGAGGATGGGCGCCATGATCCACAGGAAGGGGAGGAGCTTGCGGGGGTGGAAGGAAGAGACTTTGGCGTGGGATTTTTCCTTGGCATGACGGGCGATGGCTTCGGCAGGCATTTCCATCGCCAGATGAAACTCGGGACGGTCCTGGAAGTGGAGCCAGGTCTCTTCGCCCTCGCGCATAACAGGGGTCTCTCCGGTGATGAGCTTCTCGCGGAGGAGTCCGGCGAGTTCGACAAGCTCGAAGGGGCCTTCGACCTCGTTGGTGGCCGGATAACAAAAAAAGCGTTTGGAGGGGGCGGGCTTGGCTTCCATGCGTTCAATCAAGCAGTTGATAGACCAAGTGGGAACAAGAACGGATCGAGCCGTGTTACTTTTGTGGGGATTCGCCCTGGGCGGCGTCGGCCTGGAGGGTGGCGGTCAGGTTGTTGAAAGTGGATTGGGCACTTTGATCGGTGAAAAGGACCTGGCCGTTCTGGGCGTGCCAGCGGCCCCAGTTTTGATCCAGGAAATGGAGCTGGGCGAGGCGATCGTCGGCGAGTTTGACTTTCGATTGCTGGAGGGCGATGAAGGGGCTGAGATCGCGGCCCTGGCGGGTGCGGGTGATGAGATCATTGATGTCGTTTGGGCCGATACCCGCGCCGAGCAGTACGGTGCGAATGTGCTCGTAGAAATTCTGCAGGAAGGAGAGGACATCGGCCTGTTTGGTGCGGAGCGTGGAAATGGATTCCATTTGCGAGGCGAGGTCGTCGCGAGAGGTGATCAGGGCGGGATTGTATTCGCGGGCGTCCTGTTCGGCGGCTTGGGCGGCCTTGACTTTATCGACCAATTCGAGGGAGAGGGAAGCGACCGCGCTCATGACGGAGGCCTCGGGCGTGTTGCTCTGGTCGGCCATGTTTTTGAGGGTTTGCATCCGTGCCTCGATTTGCGCGGGATCGACCGGAAGATGGTCCTGCTGCTCGGATTTGATCTGATCCATCATGCCTTGGACGGTCATTTCCATCTCGCGATTGGAGAAATGGAAATAAAGAAGGACGAGTGCGACTGCACCGCCCAGGATGGCCATGCCGACGGCATACGGGAGCCAGCGGTAACGGAGCGGCTTTTTTCCCGAAGGAACAGGATCCATGGCCGTGCGCGACAATTACGGCACCCAGCCCTGGGACTGGAGCCAGGCGTGGGCCTTGTCGAGCCAGCCGACGACACGGTTGGGTACGCCAGGCGTGTAGCCGAAGCCGTGACTGCCGGTGGGATATTCGTGCAGGGCGGAAGGGACGCCGGCTTTTTGCAGCGCGGCAAACATGAGACGGCTGTTGTCGATGGGGACCGACAAGTCGTCGAGGGAATGGATAAGGACGGTGGGCGGTGTCTGCGCCGTGACTTGCGTTTCGCTGGAGAGACTGGCGATGAGCGAGGCGTCGGGGTCGGGACCGAGGAGATAGGCTTTGCTGTCCTTGTGGGTGAAGCGGTCATCCAACGTAATCACGGGATAGACGAGGACAGCGAAATCGGGGCGGCAACCGGAACGGTCGACGGGATCGGCGGCCTGGGGATTACCGGAATCAAAATGGGTGATAAGCGTGGAACAGAGATGGCCGCCGGCGGAGAAGCCCATGATGCCGAGTTTGTCCGGATTGACGTTCCATTCCTTGGCGTGACTGCGGACGAGGCGGACGGCGCGCTGGACATCGAGGAGGGGGACGGGGTGGCGGTAACCCTTGCTGGGGAGGCGATATTTCAGGACGAAGGAAGCGACGCCGCGTTCCTGGAACCAGCGGGCGTTGTGGGCGCCTTCGTAGTCGCCGGCGAGGTGTTCGTAGGCGCCGCCGGGACAGACGATGAGGGCGGAGGTGGGGCCGCTCGACTTGGCGGGGAGGAAGACGGTGAGGGTGGGAATGTCGTTCGGCGTCTCGCCACGGCTGTGCGGGGCGGGGCCGGTCCAGAGGGGAAGCACGGTGGGTGTGGACATGGGAATCAGGACGGGATGAGGAGGCCGCGGGCGGCGAGGTGGTCGAGGGCGGTTGTGACGAGCTGCTCGACGCTGGCGAGTCCGGAGTCGAGGCGGAGGGCGTCCGGCGCGCAGGTGAGGGGCGATTCCTGGCGCTGGGAATCGTGGGCATCGCGCTGCTTGATCGCGTCGGTCTCCCCCTGCTGGGCGCGGCGGAGGGCGCGGACCTCGGCATCGGCGTCGAGGAAGAATTTGAAGGGGGTCTTTGGGAAGACGACGGTGCCGATGTCGCGGCCTTCCATGACGAGGGAGGCCTCCTCGGCGAGGCGCTGTTGCTGCGCGACGAGGAGTTTCCGGACTGCGGCGATCTTGGCGACGAGGGAGACGCCTTCGTTGACTTGGGCCTCGCGGACATGGGGGAGGGGATCGATGCCGGCGATGCGGAAGGCGAGCTCACCGCCCAGGAGCGTGGTCTCGACGCCGGCGGTCTCGATTTCGCGGGCGACAGCCTCGAGGTCGGTGAGGGGGACACCCTTTTGCTGGAGGTGCCAGGTGACGCCGCGGTACATGGCACCGGTGTTGACGTAGGTGTAGCCGAGGCGTTTGCCGAGCTCCCTGGCGAAGGTGCTTTTGCCGGAAGCGGCGGTGCCGTCGATGGCGATTACAGGATGGGGCGAGGACATGTCAGGCGGACTAGGAAAGCGTGCGGGGGCGCGGATGGGAATCAAATATTTCGCGCGGAGCGCGCCGAGGCCACAGAGAGAAATTGGCGAATCGTTTCCGGATGGGAGAATTCCTTGTCAGGCGTTGAGGCGGGGCGGAATATGACGGGCGAAGGTGCAAGCGTATCATCCCCGCTTCACGAAGCATCGCATATGATATCCCGCACTCGTGGATTTAAAGCAGCAAAGGGGCGGCTTGCTTTCCCCGTGTTCGTGATCGCGATTGCGATGATGCCTTGCGGGGCCAAGCCTAAAGCCAATACCTTGCAATGGCAGGGCGCTGTTGCCCTCGACGAAAAGAATTATGACGGGGCGATTGCAGCCTATACGCGACCCCAATGTCGCGGAAGCCAATCGGAGTGGTTACCTGGATGTTTCCGGTATCGCGGAAATCCTGGGGGATCCCGACCGATCCTTTTTTTACCGGGGTTGCGTCTACGAGCGGAAGAAGGATTATAAAAAAGCCATTGCCGATCTTACGCAGGCGATCCTGTTGAAACCCCAATGGGCAGAGGCTTACCGTCTAAGAGGCTGGGCTTATGAGCAGGTGGGAGAGCACGGGAAAACCATTGCCGATCTTACGCAGGCGATCCAGTTGGAACCCCAAATGGCGGCGGCTTATAGCGACCGGGCTTATTCATATTTAGAGGCGGGCAATTACGATAGGGCCCTCGCCGACAGCGATAAGGCGATCCAGATTGCGCCGACATTTGCCGGTGCCTATGACAACCGCGGTGATGCTTATTTTCACAAGGGGGAGGCGGCGCAGGCGCTCGCGGATTTCGACATGGCCTTGAAACTCGACCCAAAGCTGGTCTATGCCTACATCGACCGGAGCAAAGTTTACCGAAAAAACGGGCAGTACGACCTGGCGCTGGAGGACGGCAAGCGTGCGGTCGAGCTTCGTCCCGATTTAGCGGAGGCCTATTACGGTCGCGCGCAGACCTACTCGGGCCAAGGTAATCAGGGCCTGGTGATCGCGGACTGCACGGAAGCCATCCGACTCAAGCCCGGGTACGTTTTGGCATTGAATGATCGGGCGAATGCGTATGTGTCGAAGGGTGAACTCGACAAGGCGATCGCGGATTTCAAGGAGGTGCTGCGCCTACAGCCGAATGAGCCGCACGCGGAACAGAACCTGGCGCATGCGGAGGCAATGGCAGCGCAGCACAAGGACGGGCCTTGAGGCGCATCAAGGGCGGGAATTCCTTGTCAGGCTTGATTGGGCGGAGGAGCATGACTGGGAAGCTTTTTACCGGGAGAAATATGCTGAAGAGATTTTTTCTGATGGCGGTGGTGGCGATGGCGGGCGGATCGTTGTGGGCGGAGGAAGTGGGCGATCTGCTGGCGCGGGAGAATTCGGCTTTTGCTTTTGATCTTTACGGAAAATTGAGCGACCCGGAGGGGAATCTCTTTTTCTCGCCTTATAGCATTTCGACGGCGCTGGCGATGACGCAGGCGGGCGCGCGCGGGGAGACGGAGAAGCAAATGGCGAAGGTGCTCCATTTTTCGCAGCCCGAAAAGGAATTGAATGCGGCTTTTGCGCAATTGCAGGGAAGGTTGAAGGAGGCCCAGGGCGATGACAAGGTGACATTGGCAATTGCAAATTCGATCTGGCCGGGCGAGCAGTACAAGATTCTCGACAGCTATAAAGATACGCTCAAAAGCAATTTTGGGGTGTCGGTCGCGCCACTGGATTACGGAAAGACGGAGGAAGCGAGAGTCACGATCAACAACTGGGTCGAGAAAAAGACGCACGATAAGATCAAGGACCTCATCGGGCCGGGAGTATTGACGCCGGATGTCAAATTGACGCTGGTCAATGCGATTTACTTTTTTGGAAAGTGGCAAGCGGCGTTTGACCCGAAGCAGACGACGGATGCCGATTTTCAGGTGAGCCCGGGCAAGAAGGAGACGGTGTCGATGATGGCGCGGACAGGTGAATATTCCTATGCCGAGCAAAAATATTTTCAAATCTTGCAGGTGCCGTATCAAGAGGCGGAGCTCTCGATGCTGATCGTGTTGCCGAAAAAAGGCGATGGACTACACATGGTTGAAGCGATGCTTTCCGGGAAAAACTTAGCCGAATGGAAGACCCAGTTGACGGAAAAGAAGGTAGTGGTCCAATTGCCGAAATTCAAAATGACATGGGGGGCGCAGGACATTACCGGCTCGCTGAAAAAATTGGGAATGACCGAAGCGTTTAATGCGAGCAGGGCTGATTTTTCCGGAATGGATGGCGATCCACACGGACTGTACGTCGGGTTGGTGCTGCACAAGGCTTTCATCGACGTGAGTGAGTCGGGGACGGAGGCGGCAGCGGCCACGGCAGTCACGATGATGACGGCGATGGCGCCGATGGGCCCGCCGCCGCCAGTATTTCGAGCGGACCATCCGTTCTTTTTCCTGATCCAGGAGAACCAGACGGGGAGCATTTTATTCATGGGACGGGTGGTTGATCCGAAGGCGGGTGGGGGCTGATCTTTTTAAGGAGATTTGTTTATGAGCAAAACCGACGGCCTGGAAGATACGCGGCATTTATTGCGGATCCTGCGGGAGGCAATGCAGGACCCGGCGTTGTCGGGGAGTTGCTCTCTCCTGGGGGAAATTTTTGCAGCGATGGCGGAGGAAGAGGGGGCACTCTCGTTGCTCGAGGAAATTCCGAACTGGAAGGTGCCGGGACTGATGCTGTCGGCGGCGCTGCTTTTTCGCGCGGAAACGCAAGCCGATCATCCGCTGAGGCCGTATCTGAAGGAGCCGGCTCCGCCGTTCGATGGGGCCTTTCGCACGGCGTTCCGGCGGTCGCTCACGGAGGACCGGAGCGAGCTTTCGGCCCTGTTGGCCCGGCACACATACCAGTGCAATCCGCCCCGGCGCATGGCGGTTTCGCTGCTGATGGCGGCGACGGTGACAAAGGGCTGGCCGTCCGCGTGGCATATCGATGTGGGTACTGCGTCGGGGATCGGCTTGTTGCTGGGCGAAGTGCGAGTGGTGGCGGACGGTGC